>MPLX02117028.1_pt1 | contig 23194 bp, 25 predicted proteins | sample 1617341 | NCBI WGS metagenome assembly MPLX02 (sample SAMN05944804, study PRJNA350692) | marine metagenome | biome: marine; feature: ODZ; material: water; isolation source: 120 m water sample filtered on 0.2 um supor filter | place: Pacific Ocean | collected 2012-04-08 | depth 120m m | reverse complement strand
GTTCCAATTGTGGTTAAATAATAAATAACTTTAGTTTAAGTACCTGTTTTCACCTCCGTAATTTGTATACTAACCTTGTTTCTTTTATCTTAACCGGTTTAAGAATTCTCGCTGGGCATTTATAATAGTTCTATAACACTTTGTAAAATTGACTCTGGATGATGAATCCACAGGAAGGTTACGAATCAATCTTAAGGAAATTTTGTATGGAGCAGTGTGTCAGGATCGACTGGAAAAGGCTTGTCTGATGGATCTATTGCTCATGATGGATGCCAACAGTTCAAATTCTGCCATGATGGCCTGGAATGGTCCCAATTTCAGCTTTGGTTCTATAGCTAATAGACTCTTTCGCATCAATTAAGCGAAATAGACGCATAATTCTTTTAGCAGGCAATTCCTAGAAAATACGTTAAGTTTTCGTTCACTTTAATGAGTTGATGAATAATTCAGGTTAATCTGTGTTGGGTACGCCGCAGTTCGGCTTAACCCAACCTACGTGCGTTCCTGATTTGATCTTATCATCGTCTGTCATCACGTGGGAGCACCGCGAGTATGGCGAACCAGAGGCGCTCCATGGATTGCATCGAAGTGCTTAGCCCTTCTCGCAATGACGTTTTTTTTTCGCACCGAGGTTTGCATTTTTTCTTTCTCCCTGAGTGAGGTGCCTGAAGGGCGGGTGATAGGGCGTGAAAATCTGAAGTCTTTTTGAGCACATCACTTTCGTAGGTTGGGATAAGCGAAGCGTTCCCAACACGCATTCCTCCTTGCCCTCTCCAGCGGAAGAAGGTGCTAAAGGACGGATTGAGGGGCAGGAATTGTTGTGTTCACCGCCGTGTGCCCAATCTGATATAATGAAAGAACTGATCTAGGGGAAGGAAAGGATTAGCCCCTCACGATAGGCGGATGAAGGCATCCCTAATGAAGTTTCTGGATGGTGAATGAGATTGCCGATCATTTTCATGCTGGTATCTCGGATTAATTCATGCTCCAGATTGGATTCTTATCTTTTGGTGTTGGATCTGGAAATCAGTAAGAACTTCAGGGACGGGGTTGTCCCAAGCACTTTTTTGAGAGCAGCAGAGTGACTTGAATTGAAATGGGAAAAACGTTAAAAAAGATCCGACACAACCAAGGTGGAAAAAATTAAGTGCATCTTCTTGGCTTCAAAGAACGACTATGGATATCGATTTAAAAAAATGGCATCGGTGCAACATTGACAAAGACGATTTCAAAAATCTGTGTGAGAAATCAGACCGGGAGGGTTTCAAACACATGTTTATTTTTTTTGGAAGTCTTTTTTTATTTGGTTATTTGGCATGGATGACATGGGGGACATGGTGGAGTTTCATCTTTTTCATCATCTACGGAAACATCTATTCCTGCAGTGATGCCTTGTGGCATGAGACCAGTCACAAAACAGCCTTCAAATCGAAATTCTGGAACCATTTTTTTTATCAGATTTCGAGTTTCATGAACAATTTCGAACCGGTGCGCTGGCGTTGGTCCCACTATAAACATCATGGTCATACTGCCTATGCAGAACCCCTGGATTTTGAGATCGTCATCCGGAAACCGACCGATCTTTATTTTTTCTTTTCCCTCTTCATTCCTTTTGGGAGTCTTTTGTTTTTCCACAAATCCCTTCAACTCGAAACCATCAAGCATGCCCTGGGGATCACCACGGAGGTGATGGAGCATTGCATTCCTGAAAAAGAACGTCTCAATTGCAGGAACTCGGCACGCATCCATGTCGGAATCTGGATGGTCGTCATCGTGTCATCGGTTTTTTACCAAACCTGGTTGCCGATGCTTTACATCATCCTTCCTAAATTCTATGGAAATACTCTGCAAGTCCTGTTTGGGCTGACCCAGCACACTGGTCTTTATGAAGACATCAAAGACCATCGCTACAGTACCCGAACGGTTTATTTGAATCCCATTTTCAGTTTTTTGTACTGGCAAATGGAATACCACATTGAACATCACATGTTCCCCAATGTACCGTCCTACAATTTGCCTAAACTCCATCAAATGATTAAAGATCAAATGCCTCCGGCTCAAAAAGGATTATGGAATGCGTACAGCGAAATCGTTCCCGCACTCATCAAGCAGGCAAAAAATCCTGACTACAAGATCAGTTTGAGCATGCCTGCAGCCTAATCAGGTTGCAGGGGCGGATAGGAACCTGCTGAGAGAAATGATCTGGAAAGAAAACACTCCTCTCAATGACTTGATATAAAGGATCCTGGAGTTTGGAGAGGGTTTTCTGGAGGTCTTGAGGAACACCACCGTTCGGTCAGGAAAAGGAGGTTTCATGAGTTTCTTTCCTGTGAAACAAGGATTCAGGATTTCAGAATTCTTTCTCTAAAGAACTTTCTTTTCCGAGAGCCCATCGATCTCGGAGTCTTCCAGATTCAGCCAATCCTTGAGGATTTCATGGCTGTGCTGTCCCAACATCGGCGGCGGATGACGGTAGTCCACCGGGGTTTCAGAATACTGGATGGGGTTGCCGATCATTTTCATCCCCGCATCTCCGGTTAGTTCATGATCCATTTGGATCTCCATCTCACGGTGCTGGATCTGGGGATCCGCAAAAACTTCCGGAACTGTGTTGACCGGGCCACAGGGCACTCCAAGTGTTTTTAACCCCTCCAGCCAGTGTGCTTTCGGATGAACCTCCGTTGCACGACTGATGATGTCTTCCAGAAGATCACGGTTTTTGACACGGTCCGGATTCTGTGCAAAACGGGGATCATCCGGAATTTCAGGAATCTCGGCAAAATCACAGAATTTACGGAACTGGACGTTGTTGCCGATGGTCAGGATGAAGTATCCATCACTCGCTGGATAGGGCTGGTAAGGAACGATGTTAGCGTGACCATTTCCGAATCGTCTGGGCTCTTCTCCGGAGGTCAGATAGTTCATCCCGACGTTGATCAACCAGGCCGCATGGGTATCGAGCAATGCCAGGTCGATGTGCTGTCCTCCTCCGCCCTGGTCACGGTGCCTTAAGGCTCCGAGGATGGCAACGGATGCATACATACCGCACATCAAATCGACGATGGCCACCCCGACTTTCATCGGTTCCCCTTCGGGTTCGCCGGTGATGCTCATGATGCCGCCCATGCCCTGGATCATGAAATCGTATCCGGGGTTTTTCGCATAGGGTCCAGTCTGACCGAATCCGGTGATGGAGCAATAGATCAGTTCCGGAAATTGATGGTGGAGGCTTTCATAATCCAATCCGTATTGCCGGAGTCCTCCGACTTTGAAATTTTCAATCAGAACATCTGCTTTTGAAGCCAGTTGTTTCAGGATGTTCTGTCCTTCAGGTTTGGTGAAATCAATGGTCAAAGAACGTTTGTTGCGGTTGGCACATAAAAAGTATGCACTTTCCTCAGTATCATTCCCCTGCTCATCCTTCAACCAGGGAGGGCCCCATCCGCGTGTGTCGTCTCCACTTTCCGGTCGTTCGATTTTGATCACATCGGCCCCAAGATCCCCAAGCAACTGAGCCGAACTTGGACCGGCCAGGATTCGGCTCATGTCCAAAACCCGGATGCCTGAAAGTGGTCCAGAATTTCCTCTTGTTTCCATGGTCTTAAATGGTGTATTTCCTGAAAATTTCAAATAGGCATCTTGACCTCAAAGGCGGTGAAATCAAGTTTCAATCCACCTTTGTTTTTGATTCAAAACACTATTCGTTCTTGAATTGATGCAACTGGGTTCTTGGAACCAACAGTAGTTTTCCAAGAAGCGCAACTTTTCCAGTAGGATCGTTGAGGCAGATTTTCCGCATTTCATGGATCACCCGTGCTGCATGGGTTTGGCCCCAAAACCAGTTGGCCAGACTTTCACTGTCGGTCGGCTGTCCTGGCTGTGCCGAAACAGCCTCGAAATAGTAGGCTTTGAGGTCTTCACAGGCCATACGGATACGATCCACCAGATCCTCTTCGGCCATCAAGGCTTCCCGGGTTTCATCTTCAATAAATCGTGAGACCAGTTCTGCTGCTTCTGCTGTGGAAAGCCCTGAAATCCCCGTGGTGGTTCGGTTTCTGGTTTTTAATGCACGTTCATACCAGTTCCGGAGTTGAAGGATTTCTGCATTGAAATCCTCCATCAATCTCGAACCTCCCTCCTCCTTGTTGGATCGTGACTGAAATTGAACCGGACAAACGACCTGAACCGGAGATTTTTCAAGATCAGGTGCCTCCTCAGGAAAATCTTCCAGGACCGGTCCGCTTGGTCTTTCAAGCAAATCCAGGGCATGTTCCAGCACCGATCTCTGGAATTCGGAATCATTGGGAACCCCAAAAGGCCTTCCCAGTTCGAATGGAACCCATAATGCCCGGGGAGGTTTGATGGTTTCGGTGTGTTCACGAATCAGACTGATCTGGGTCGTGGCAATTCCCTGTTCCTCAAAATAGTGCCCCAGCCCGCCCACGGCGCGCGTGCAGTTGGGTCAGACCGGCACCAGCAGGACGGCATTGATTCCATCCTTTTTCATGACAGCACTGAGGGTTGCAATGGCCGGTTCCATTTTCTCGGGTTCGGTGGCCCCCATGAACGAATAATGGTATTCTGCCAGACTTTCTATTTTTCCTTGCTGAACCAGTTCATTGAGCCGGTCCAGTGGAAAAACCACATTCAAATCCTGTTGATAACCCGTTCGGTCGAAGTTGGTGGAGATGTGACTCATCACCAGCTCGTTGGCAGGGGTGTTTCTAGGAATCAGACGGTAATCCACATCTCCCATTCCAAAAGGCCTGTCTCCACGCGGATGCAAGCCCGCGGTGGAAACCAATGCCAGCCGAAGTTCTTTCAGAGGAGGCGGTTTGGTAAAGGGGGTCGAGTCAAAGGTCGGACAGGGAAGTTTCATTAAATGTGAACGGGCTTCTTCCGAATACCTTTCCAGGCGTGCCATAAAATCTCCGTTTCAATCGATGAGGATCCATCCCTTGGATGGTGGTTCAATCAAAAATAAATCAGATCAAGACTTCTTTCAAAAACACCCACAAGTCATTCATCTCCTAATCCCAAGGGACCAAGGTTTTACCATTTAGAAATCAATTTGGATTGCTGGATCTCAGATTCGGCCTCTCAATGGAATCTGTCCGAGGATGAAGAGGAGGACGGCCGCAAGAACAATGGAAGGTCCGGAGGGAGTGTCGAACTGAAATGAACTGGCGAGACCAATCAAGACGGAAAGGATCCCGATTAGAGCCGACATCAAAGCCATCTGTTCCGGGGTTCGACTCAGGCTTCTGGCGGCTGCAGCAGGAATGATCAACAGAGAGGTGACCAGCAGGACTCCGACAATTTTCATCGCCAGTGCAATCACGGCGGCAATGAGCAGCATCAAAAGCAGTTCATAACGGCTGGGGTTGATGCCCTCTGCCTGGGCCAGTTCCTGATCCACGGTGACAGCCAATAACGGACGCCAGAGCCAAACCAAAACAGCAATCGCCAATGCACCTCCTCCATAGATCCAAAGCAGATCGACGAGGCTGACAGCCAGGATATCCCCAAAAAGGTAACCCAAAAGATCGACACGGAGCCAGGTCATCAGGCTGATGACGATGACTCCAAGCGAGAGTGAGGCATGAGAGAGGGTCCCCAGAAGAGTGTCGCCAGAAAGACGCTTGTCTTTAAGAAAGCCTGAAAGCACGAGAGCCACGGCGAACCCTGCGGCAAATACCCCGAACATGATGTTGACTCCCAGAAGCAGTCCCAGTGCAACTCCCAAAAGAGAGGAGTGGGCGACGGTGTCCCCAAAATAGGCCATCCTCCGCCAGACCACGAAACAGCCGAGCGGCCCTGCCACCAGCGCCACTCCTGCTCCTGCAAAAACGGCCCTCCAGAAAAAGTCATCGAGGATCATTAAGGGGCCTGTTCCTGATGGGATGCATGAGATGTATCCACATTTCCGGAGAGATCATGGGTATGATCATGATGATGGCTGTATACCGCCAACCTGCTTCCGGCCTCCATTCCAAAAAGCCGGAGGTATTCGGGATGACGGGTGACTTCCTCGGGTTCACCTTCACAGCATAGGTGACGGTTGAGGCATAGCACCCGATCCGTGGCAGCCATCACCACATGCAGGTCATGAGAAACCATCAGGACCCCGCATCCCCGCTCTTCCCTGAGCCGGCCAATCAGTCCGTAAAGCTCAGCCTCTCCGAGGTGGTCAACCCCCTGTGCCGGTTCATCAAGGACCAACAATTCCGGATTGCGGAGCAGGGCCCGGGCCAGCATCATGCGCTGGAACTCTCCTCCGGATAGTGTCTGCACCGGTTCATCGATCAAGGAGGACACTCCTGTTTCAGCCAGGGCTTTTTCAACTTCCTTCCTGGAGAAGGCTTCCGTCAGGGTCATCATCCGTTCCACCGAAAGCGGAAGCACCGTATCAATGCTGGCCTTCTGGGGCAGGTAGCCGATGCGCAGCCCCGGACGCCTTTCAATGCTTCCCCGTTCCGGTTTGATCAGTCCCAAAAGCAGTTTGAGCAGGCTGGTCTTGCCTGCACCGTTGGGCCCGATGATGCTGACGATTTCCCCTTCTGACACTTGAATTGAAACGCCCTCGACCAGGTCATGCCGGCCTGCTTTCAAGTGCAGGTCTTTGGCGGAAATGAGCATCGCTGGGATTTCATTCTCCATCATGACTCCCCACATTCACTGCAGATGCCGATGATTTCCACCACCTGCTGGTCCACCCGAAATCCGACTTGAACCGCATCGTTTACAATCTGTTCCGAAACCCGGATGCTGTTCAGTTCTCCGACATTTTTGCAATTACGACAAATCAGGAACTGCGCGGTATGATCTTCCCTTGCTGCCATACAGGCGACAAAGGCATTCAGGCTGTTCAACCGGTGGACCAGTCCAAGATTAATCAGAAAATCCAAAGCGCGGTAAGCGACCACCGGGGCCTGACGCTTCCCTGAAAAATTCATCTGTTCCAGGATGTCATATGCACCCAGAGGCCGGTGGCTGGAAGCAATGATTTGCAGAACCTCCCTGCGGTGCAGAGTAAAACGAAGTTTTTGGCGATGGCATTCCTTTTCCGCATCAGCCAGCAGTCTTTTGACACAACTCCTATGATTGTGGTTCCGCGAGGGAAATTGAATCGGCTTCTTCATGAGGACCCCCATTTGTCTGTCATTCCTGAATAAATATCGTTAAAGTGTTATGATATTACATAAATATTTAGAAAAAATAAAATTTTATGCATTTAAGGATGATCGTTTTTCATTTTTGGCTCGGAATGGTTCTATTGCCTTGGACCATTCAGGCCGTTCCCAAGGTCGTGGTTTCGATCAAACCGCTTCATTCAATGGTTTCAGGAGTGATGACAGGAATCGGGAACCCGGAACTTCTGAGCGCCAGAAGCGCCTCCGTGCATGCCTATGCGATGCGTCCCAGCGAAGCCTCGTTGCTTCAAGAGGCAGATCTTGTTTTCTGGATAGGACCTCAGCTCGAGACCTTTCTTGAAACACCTTTGAAGAGTCTGCCACAAGGAGTTGTTTCGGTAGAGATGATGGAAACCGAGGGAATTCAGATTCTTCAAAACGATGGGAAACGGTCCTCGTTCTCAACAGAAGACCATGGTCATTTCCTGGATCCGCACCTATGGCTGGACCCCCTGAACGCGATTCGGATGGTGCAACGGATTCGCCGGGCCCTGGAAGAAATGGATCCTGAAAATGCTTCCCAATACTCCCAGAATTCCAAGTCCCTGGAACTCAGACTGAAGCGTCTTGATCAGGATCTGAAGGAGGGTTTTCAGCCTCTCATCGAAAAACCCTTCGTGGTTTTTCATCCTGCTTACACCTATCTCGAAAAACGATACAGACTCAACCGGGTCGGGGTCGTGATGATCCATCCAGAACGACCTACGGGAGCACGGCATCTTTCAAAACTGAGACAGATGATGCAGAAAAACAATGTGGTCTGCCTCTTCAGTGAACCACAATTCGAACCCCGATTGGTCGAAATGCTGATCCAGGGCACCCGGGTTCGTTCTGGGGTGCTGGATCCTCTTGGTGCAGAACTTGAGGGGGGTCCCGAGCTTTATTTCAAACTGCTACAAAATCTTGGACACTCCATCCGGCAGTGTCTGGATTCCTGAAAGATCGTCTGAATCATCTGGTCTTTTACAAGGGGCCTGACTTAGTGTTGGCAACATCCAAAAATCCAATGGAACACTGATGAAAATTACCAGGCTTTATACCGGAGACGACGGACAGTCTCATTTTGAAGACATCGAGATTCCCCTTCAGGATCATGGCGACATTGGTCAACTCTCAGAAATCTATGGAGTCAAAGGAGTGATCTTTCGGGAAAACCCAGGGGATTATCACTATCAGTGGCATAATGCTCCTTGCAGGCAATACATCGTAATGCTGGAAGGCTCTCTGGATGTTGAAATCGGTGATGGTTCACGCCGTATATTCAAGCCTGGTGAAATTCTGCTGGCCGAAGACACCACCGGACAGGGACATTTCAGCAGAGCCGTTAATCGGCAACCCAGAAAATCGCTGTTCATTCCGTTGAATCCCGAAACATGAACAGGTGTCTACTTGTCACAGGCGGAGGAAGGGGAATTGGTGCTGAGGTCTCCAGAAAAGCAGTCAAATTAGGGTATTCGGTCTGCATCAACTACCTTAAAAACCAGACCTCTGCAGAAAACCTCGTCGATGAGTTGAACTCGAAGGGGAACAGAGCATTTGTATGTCAGGCCGATGTTTCAAAGGAAGAAGAGGTGGTTGGACTCTTTGAGAGATTCGAAGAACAGTTCGGCGTGCCGGATGCTCTGGTCAATAATGCGGGCGTACTCGACTTACAGACCCGGGTAGATCAGATGAGTGCAGAAAGGATCCAAGGTATCTTTTCGGTCAATGTAACAGGATCCTTCCTCTGTGCCCGAGAAGCGGTGAAAAGGATGTCCACACGATATGGAGGGAAGGGCGGTTCCATCGTCAATCTTTCGTCCGGGGCGGCAAAGTACGGTTCCCCTGGGGAATACGTGGATTATGCAGCTTCGAAGGCTGCTGTCGACACCCTGACCACCGGACTGGCTCGAGAAGTTGCCGAAGAAGGGATCCGGGTCAATGCGGTTCGACCCGGATTCATCGAGACCGAAATACACGCCGCCGGTGGAGAACCGAATCGTATGGAACGGGTTCGGCCAATGGTCCCCATGAAACGGGTTGGCAAACCCCGTGAAGTTGCCGATGCGGTGCTCTGGCTGCTTTCCGATGAAGCATCCTACATTACTGGAACGATCCTCGACGTGAGCGGGGGACGTTGAAACAAAACAACAAAAGGAAACACCATGATTCATGTCCTAGCCAGCATCCAGGTCAAGCCTGGAAAACGGGAATCCTTTCTCGAATGCTTCAAAGCCAACATCCCCAACGTACTCCAGGAAAAAGGCTGCGTCGAATACTGTCCTGCAGTGGATATCGATTCCCGACTCCCTCCCCAGGTTTTCAGTGAAAATACCGTCACCATCATTGAGAAATGGGAATTACTGGAAGATCTGGAGGCCCATATCAAGGCCCCCCACATGCTGGCCTACCGTGAACAGGTCCAGGATCTGGTGGAGGAAACCTCTCTGAAGGTATTGACCGACGCCTGAGGCGTTCGATTGAAGGAAGCAGGATTGAACCTTGAGCAGGAAAGCATCAGAACCCTTCAGCAATTGATGCATGAAGGGGATTTGAACGCCGTCGGACTCTGTGAATTCTACCTGGAGAGGATTGAAATGTACGACCGCCAGGGACCGATGCTGAATTCCATCCTCGAACTCAATCCCGAAGCCCTGGAGCAGGCAGAAAAACTCGATCATGAACGAACGCGAAGCGGGTCCCGGGGACCGCTTCACGGCATCCCGATCCTGCTCAAAGACAACATCGACACCGCTGACCGGATGGCGACCAGTGCAGGATCGCTGGCATTCAAAGGGACGTTCGCAAAACGTGATGCATTCCTGGTCCAAAGACTACGCGATGCAGGTGCCATTCTTCTGGGTAAAACCAATCTCAGTGAGTGGGCCAATTTCCGTTCGACGCATTCGATCAGCGGTTGGAGCAGCCGCGGAGGTCAAACCCGAAATCCTTATGATCCTTTGAGAAATCCCTGTGGTTCCAGTTCGGGATCAGCCGTTGCCGTTGCCGCGGGATTCTGTGCTGCCGCCATCGGGACGGAGACCGACGGTTCGATCCTGGGTCCTGCAAACATGAATGGGGTGGTAGGTCTCAAACCCCATGTGGGGAGTATCAGCCGCCGTGGACTGATTCCGATTTCTCATACGCAGGACACTCCAGGGCCATTGACACGAAATGTCGCCGATGCTGCACTTTTGCTGGAGGTGCTCCGTGGAGAGGATGCGGAAGATCCGGCAACCAGCCAAGCTCCCAAAAAGAACCCCCTGGACAATGCTCCCCAACCTCCGGGCCATCTTAAAGATTTGACCATCGGCGTGGCTCGAAACCTGTACAGCGGCGATTCTCGAGTCGAACGTCTGCTCGAAGAAGGCATCCAAATCCTCCAAGATCTGGGTGCGGAAGTGAAGGATCCACTCTACCTCGAAAACACCATGCTTCTGAAAATGCCTGAACTCGAAGTGTTGCTCCACGAATTCAAGCATGGTCTCAACCGTTATCTGTCAGAACTCGATGGCGGTCTGGAGGATCAGCCACCCGAATCGCTTGAGGAATTGATCGTGTTCAATGAAGCACATCATGAGCAGATGATGCCTTATTTCGGGCAGGAATTGTTTGAAAAAGCCCAAAAAAGAGGCAGCCTTCAATCCGAAGTGTACCAGGACTCGCTCAAGGAATGCCGGCGGCTTTCACGGCAGCAGGGAATCAACGCCCTCATGCAGCAACATGGACTCGATGCCTTCATTGCTCCGACTTCCGGACCTGCATGGCTGACGGATTCCATTCACGGAGATCCGATCAGCATCGAAACCAGTTTCACGCCCTCTGCAGTCGCCGGTTATCCTGGAATCAGTGTCCCTGCAGGATTCGTTTCCGGACTTCCGGTCGGGATTTCCTTCTATGGATCTGCCTGGAGCGAAACGATTCTGCTGCGTTGTGCTCATGCATTTGAAAATGCCTCCAAAGCCAGGAAACCTCCCGTCCTGGCATGATGCAGATCCATCATTCCTGATCCCTAAACTGATTGTATGAAATGTTGAAGATCCGAAAAGCCGTAAAACAGGATTGGCATGGGATTTATAAGATCCTCAGCGAAATCATTAAAAAGGGGGACACCTACGCCATCGAACCCGATGCTGGAGAACAGGAACTCAAGGAACTCTGGATGGCAAAACCAAAAGCCTGTTTCGTTGCCATGGAAAAGGGTGAAGTCGCAGGAAGCTATTACCTGAAAACCAACCAGCAGGGGGGCGGATCCCATGTCTGCAATGCAGGTTATATCGTCCATCCAGATATACGGGGCAAGGGCATCGGCCGCGGGATGTGTGCTCATTCCCTGGAAACCGCACTGGAAATGGGATACGAAGCAATGCAGTATAATCTGGTAGTATCGACCAACCAGGACGCCGTTCATCTATGGAAATCGATGGGCTTTGCCATTGCAGGCACCCTGCCTGAAGCATTCCGCCATCCGGAAGAGGGTCCCGTTGATGCCTTCGTCATGTACCGTTTACTTTAACCAACCACTTCCAAACTTATTCCAAAAAGCATTACTACCATGAACCCTCCCGCTTCCTATTCTAACAAACGTCAGCTAAAGAGAATTTGTGTCTACTGTGCGTCCAGCACCCAAGCCGATCCGGAATATCGGGATGCAGCACGAGAAACCGGAAGGCTGCTGGCCCGTGAAGGCTGCGAGATCATCTACGGAGGAGGAGGCCTGGGCTCCATGGGCGCTCTCGCTGACGGAGCCCTGGAAGAAGGCGGCCGTGTGATCGGTGTCCTGCCGGAATTCATGCAGGAACTCGAGTGGGGGCACAGCAAAGTAAGTGAACTGAAAATTGTCGCCAGCCTCCACGAACGGAAACTGGAGATGATCGAAAAAGCCGATGGCATCATCGCCCTGCCAGGGGGATCAGGAACCTTCGAAGAATTGCTCGAAGCACTGACCTGGAAAAGGCTTGCTCTCTACACCAATCCCATTGCATTGCTGAACACAAGAAGTTATTACGATGCTTTTCAGCGGATGATGGAACAGGCCGCAGATGAACGTTTTATGAATCAGCAACATCTGCAAATGTGGACCCTCGTCGATCGACCCCAGGAACTGATTCCTGCCCTCAGGGATGCTCCGGAATGGGATCCTGAAAAAGCGGGACTTGTCGTTCAATAGGACTTTTAATAGTCCTTTAACACTCAAGATTCCTATTTAATGGCTTCTTCAAATCCAGTGATCTGAGCACTTTGCAGGTGAGCCAACAACTCCAGCTTATCTTTGACTATTGCAATAAAACCTCCAGGGCCTCCCACTGGAGGCTCCATGTCAAAGGCAGTGTAGTTGGTGTCCAGATGACCTTCGATCCGGTAATTTCCGCCTTCACTGAAAAAATCCATCTGGAATGAAACCGGATAACTACGGCCTGCAAGGCTTAAAATACCCTTAAGGCTTCCTTTTCCGGTTTCCAGAAGATTTCTTATCACGGAATCTGAAATCCAATCGGTTTCAAAACGTAGATCGGGATGATCCTCTGCTTTAAGGATTTCCATGACAACCTCATCCCTTCTGTTGCTGTCTGAATCAAAACTTTCCACAGGAACAGTGACGATGAAGCGCTTCTTGGTTCCTTCCATTTCTGTTGAAGCATTGACCTGGCAACTCTTTCCGATGACGATCACATCGGTGAAAAAAAACATCTTCTTGGGAGTCCTGTAAGCGAGACAATGGTCTCCGGAAGAGAAAATCTTTTCATCCTCTGCTTTCAAACTGGAAAATCCGAATGAAAAAAGAACCACACTTGCAAAAAAAGCAACACTAAGATGGAATTTTGGTTGTCTCATTTTAGGCATTTGTTTGAAGAAACCAGAATCTCAGGACTTGTGTAATGCCCTGATATTGAAATAAGAAACCAGGAAGGATGGGTCAACTTCAACCCATTAAACATTTTTGAATCTTTTACAGGAAAACGGGCTGGTTTCAATTCAGCTTTAAACGGATCAAAGGCGATACGCGGACCTGGCATTTTCAGAAAACAACTTCTGTTGTTCTTCTTCGCTTAAATGCTCCACCATCTTGAGAAATGCGGAATAAAGTTTGGACGCAGACCAACCCTGATGTTGTTCGACCGGAAAATTAGATGCAAAGAAACAACGCTCGCTTCCAAAAAGATCGATTACTTTGAGCACCGTCTCTATGACCAGAGGGTTCCCATCCCAATCCGGGTCCAGGTAGGAGAACATGGAAAGCTTGATGGAAGTCTGTTCCAGATCAGCGAGTCGACGCATTCCATCCCAGTACACTTGACCCTCCTCGAGGTCTGCCAGGGTCGGACTCCCCAAATGCCCGATGATCAATGGAATTTTAGGGTGACTCTCCCCCAACACTGAAGCATCATGGAATTGATGAGGGTTCAACTGGAGATCAAACGACATTCCAAAATCCTCCAGTTTCGCAAATCCACTGCGCCAAGAAGGATTTTCAAGATAGTTCCCTCTTTTTTGATTCCTGGGCCATGAAGGTTCATGGTTGATGATTTGCCGTATCCCACAAACTCTTTGATGTTGTTTGAGGGAAGCCAGGAGGTTTTCAACATTCGGACTCTCCAGGGAGGCAGATGCCACGATCCGATATTCCAGGTCTGACCCGTCCATCTCTTTGGAAGTCCAACTCGTTTCTGCCAAACAGCATGCTTCGAAGGACGGTCCATCATCATCAACATGACAAACACTGACGGCCTCGACAAAAGCACCTCCAGTCAGTTCGATGCCCTCAATCGCCATATCCTTTTCATAGCGTTCGAGTGTATAAACAGGATTTCCTTCGGGCGCAAAGAGTTGCTCTGGATCATGACCACTTGTGGTGGTCTGTGAAACATCCCAGATATGAAAGTGGGGATCCCAAATTTTCATGATGCCTCCATCATCGACATGGTCCAAAAAGATTTGATGTACAAACCCAAAGCCATCAAGGCATGTGGAACATCGGGTCCAAACTCTTGACCATGGGGGACCCGTCAGAATTGGTGACCATGATGTCTCCCATGAACTTCCACCAACGCTGCATCACCTCATGTTCCGGAAGTGACTCCATCTTATGGTCTTCTGTTCTTCGAAGCACGGCAAAGAGGGTCGATGTTTCTTCATCCAAAAAGATGCTGTAATCGGAAATACCAGCATCATGGAGTAATTGAACCAGTTCTGGCCAGATTTCATCATGCCTTTTTTGATAAAGCTCTCGCTGACCGGATTGCAATTCCATCTTAAATGCGATCTGTTCCATATCTTATTAGATTTAGGTTAAGAATTCTCTCTTGTTCCGAACGTCTTAAAGCTTAATGCCCATTCCCTGATTGTTGAAAACCTTCCCCAAAAGAAACAACAGGGCCTGAAACCCTATGAATCCTAGTAGACTTGAATGGAGATGCTTTCCAAAAGGGGAATGGGCATTTTTTAAGTTTATTTAGATGCAGCTTCTACATTGTCTTTGTTGTAGACGCTGAAAGGTCCCATCTTGACACGAAGTCCCTTATCACGGGTGGGATCTTTTTCGATGGTGTAATAACCCATTCTGCCTGCCTTAAATGTTTCTCCTGCGACACCTTCAATTTGACCGGTCGCCATCATGTAAGTGGCATAATAGGAAAGGTATCCCAAATCAACAAAGCTCCAGAGTGCAAACTCTGGTGCACATCCGTTGAGGGTATAACTCACCATCTCAGCAGGTAATCCAAGTCCACTGACTTTAACCTGATCACACATTCCTTCATCCTGCATGGCTTTTGCTGCAGCGGCAATACCTACCGTGGTTGGAGCCATGATCAATTTCAGATTGGGATACTTGTCGACCAGAGCCAGAGCCTGATTATAACTTTTTTCTGATTGATCATCCCCATAGACCAAATCCACCAATTTGATTTTTGAATATTTCGGGTCTTTGAGGTGTTCCTTCATGGAAGCATTCCAGGCATTTTGATTGGCAGCATCAGGGGTGGCTGACAGGACGGCGAATTCACCTCCTCCAGGCCCAATGATATTCAATGCCATGTCTGCCATCACCATCCCGGTTTCATTGAAATCGACTTGGGCAATGAACAATTGTTCTCCATCAGCAGAAGGAATAGGAGAATCCCATGTGACTACCGTCATCCCTTTTGCTCTTGCTGCTTTAGCAGCAGGTGCGATTTGATCTCCTGCATTGTTTGAGATCATGATTCCATCCTGCCCCTGAGTGGTGGCAGTGGTCAATATTTCAATCTGACCGGCAACACTGTTTTCAGGAGTCGGCCCCAGGAATTCCAATTTTCCTGGATTACCCAATTCCTTGTGTGCTTCCTGTGCACCATTGTTCGCCTGATCAAAAACCAGGATCCCTAAAAATTTTGGCATCAAAACCAAATCTGCTCTCATGCCTTTTTTGGCAATGGTATGAGCCATCACCGTAGCTCCAAAAAGGAGTGCTGTGACTGTTAAAATCGAAATGATTTTTTTGTGCATTTTGTTCCTTAAATTCGAGTTGAAAATTAGTAATTCCAGATAAATTCAGTTCATAGGCAAACTCCAAAAGAGTTAAAGCTTAGGGAGCATATTTTTTATCAAATATGCTTTCAAGCCATGATTTGATATTGGGGATCATTGCAGAAAGGATCAGGATCACACCAATGACCCCAGTTTGGATGTGACCTGTCACATTGCTCAGTGACATTCCATTTCTCAGGTAAAGAACGATCAAGATCGAAAGAATGACTCCATAAATCGACCCTGCACCACCAAAAATACTGACTCCTCCTAAAAGAACCATGGTGATGATATCCAGTTCAAAACCCAATCCCATATCTCCTCTAACCGATCCTAGCCGAGCGGAAAAAAGAATCCCAGCCAAGGCTGAGATCAGCCCTGACACCATGAAAAGAATGGTCTTAACCCTAGCAACTCGGACCCCCGAATAAGTTGCAACTTCCTGGCTGATTCCTATCACGTATACATAGCGACCAAAACCAGTATATTGAAGGATCACAACAGCAATCACGAGTAATACCAGGAATATCAGGATCGACAAAGGCAACGGGCCCAAAATCGGTTGTTGGCCAAGATTTTCAAACCAAGGTGGAAAGACCCGAATCGAGCGGTCTTCAATCAGGACCCTTCCCAGTCCTCTAAAACCAATCAGCATGGCTAAAGTCACAACCAGCGATGGCAGTTTCACAATCGTGATCCAGTAGGCATTGAATGCACCCCCCACTAAGCCGATGATCAGACACAACCCAATCGCTGTACTGGTTGAAGTACCTGATTCGACCATCCATCCCAGGGCGCATGCAGCCAATCCCATCATGGAAGCAACAGAAAGGTCAATTTCTGCGTTAAGAATGATGAAGGTCATGATCAAAGCAATGATGATCTTTTCAACCGATAAGACAAAAAGGTTGACTTGATTTTCGACCGTCAGAAATGCCAATGAATTAAAAGAGTTCACACAAATGATCAAAAGAAGAACCACCAAAAGGAACCCCTCCCAACCCATGAGTTTTTTTAATTTTAATGACATCGGGTCTTCATATTAGCTGGTAGAAGCGGCATGCCGTTTGGCCCAATAGAGGCGAATACGTTTCATGAAAATGCTGTCTGTTGCAACAGAGGTAAGGATCAATAGACCAAGAAGGGCATCTCTCCAGAACTCACTGATTTGTAACCAGCGGATCAGACTGTTTTCAAGAAGATCAATTAATATCGCCCCCAATGTTGCCCCCAAGATACTCCCGGAACCACCGAAGATGTTGACTCCTCCCACCACCACAGCAGCAACTGATTTGAGTTCAAACCCGATTCCGGCAACAACCGTGATGTTTCCAAACCTGGCAAGGAACAAAAAACCCGTGAGTCCTGCTAAAGCACCACAAAGCAGAAAACTGATGAGAACAATTCTCTGGGTTGGAAAACCGGCATTGTTCGCCGCCTCAGGATTGGAGCCGATGGCATAAAGCTTACGGCCAAAAGAACTGAATCTCAGAAAGAGCTGAAACAAGACCACGACTGCCAGCATGATCACCACCACAAACCTTAAGTGCAGTCTTCCATGGCTCAGGACGTTCAATCTCGGAAAGTCCAATAACCATTGAGGAAGATTGACCGTTAACACGGTCTGCGCGTCTGAATATTCAACCAATAAAGTACGGAACAGAGCCATGGTCCCCAAAGTGACAATGATCGCAGGGACTCTACAATAAGCCACCAAAATCCCATTGAAGCCTCCCATCAAAGCTCCCACACCGATTGCCATCAGGACAGCAACCATAGGTTCAATTTCATTGTTGTGTGAAAGCTGCTGCCCCACAAAATAAGCTGTAAAGCCCACAATAGAGCCAACCGAAAGGTCTATGTTGCGTGTCAGAACAACCAGGGTTTGACCAATCGCCAAAACGGCCATGATCGCAACACTGGTTGAAACACGGTTGAAAAGCCTTGCATTGAGGTAGTTTGGAATCATCATTGCGAAAAAAATGACGACCAACAAAATCAACAATAACAGGACCAACTCCCTTTGTTTTTCAGGTCTGACCTGGCTCAAGTATTTGACCATCACATATCCTTTATTGACCCATGGCTAAAGCCATCACAGACTCCTGATTTGCAGAAGCCCCTTCCAAAATTCCCATTTGCCGGCCTTCTCGCATCACGAGAATCCGGTCGCTGAGAGCAAGCACTTCGGGAAGGTCTGACGAGATACAGAGGATGGCGATCCCCTGTTTCGCCAATTCTCTGATCATTTGATGCACTTCAGCCTTTGCTCCTACATCAATGCCCCGAGTCGGTTCATCCAGAATGAAGATCTTGGGCTGGGTGTTCAGCCATTTGCTGAACATCACTTTTTGCTGATTTCCTCCAGAAAGTTTACCCACTTCATGGGTCAAGGAAGGTGTTTTAATATCAAGTCGTTCCTTAAATTCACCAGCCGTTTGTTCTTCCCTTGAGCTTTCCACAATGCCGAGTAATCCAAGGTATTTTTTCAGTGATGCTAAAGTGATGTTTTCAGTGATACTCATGGGCATCGCCAAACCGAGTTTTCTCCGATCCTCAGTCATGTAGGCAATTCCTAATTTCTGAGCTTCCTGAGGAGAATGAATGAGTTCGGTTTTTCCTTCTATTTCAATCGATCCTGAGTCCGCAGGAGTCACACCAAATATGGCCAGTCCCACATCGGTTCTCCGAGATCCCACCAAACCTGCAAAACCGAGGATTTCTCCCTCATGCAAATCAAAATTGATTTCAGAAAATATTGGCTGTTTGGTTAAATTCTTAATGGAACCGATGCGTTTGCCTTGAACCGTTTTTTCATGAGACTTATAGAATTTAGAAACCTCTCTTCCGACCATTTCCTGGATGAGGCTTTCACGGGTCACCTCGGAAACAGGATTGGTGGAAATCTTATGCCCATCACGAAAAACCGTGATTCTGTCAGCAATTTCGAAAACTTCCTCCAAACGGTGACTGATGAACAAAACCGCCACTCCCTCGTCTCTCAGTCTGCGAGCCACACTAAATAATTGAGAAACTTCATGGGATGATAACGATGCTGTTGGTTCATCCATAATGAGCACTTTGACATTGAGCGAAATGGCTTTTGCAATTTCAACTGCCTGCTGTGCCGCAAGGGTCAATCCGCTTGCAGGAGAACGGACATCCAGTTGAATGCCAAGATCCTCAAGGATGGTTTCTGCATCCTGGTATATTTTTTTCCAGCGAACAAAAAAACCCCGATCCCTGTGGCTGATAAAAATATTTTCAGCGACATCCAAATCTGGAAACACCATGGGTTCCTGAAAGATCGCAGCAATTCCATATGATTGTGCTTCTTGAGCATTAGAAATCTTGACCGGTTTTCCTTGAAGCAAGACCTCGCCCTGGTCAGCCTGCTGAATGCCAGTCAGAATCTTGATCAATGTTGATTTTCCAGCTCCATTTTCTCCGACAAGCGCATGGATTTCTCCTGCTTTCAAATCCACTGACACATCCTCCAGTGCCTGTGTCATATCAAAGCGTTTCGAAAGATTCTGGACATCCAAAACTGCAGATCCTGAGTCCAAACTTTTATCCTCTTTTAAAATGAGTCTTTGGGGGTGTTTTTAAATTCCAAACCGCTTGTACGATATTCCTGAATTCTATAGATGGAATCAGGATTGGGAGGTCGTGGAAAGGGCATGCGGACATCCGCCTCCTGAAATCGTGGTGAAAGTGTACTTTTTCCCAAAACTACTTTTTGTTCGAATTCCTTGTAGTCTCCATAAACCTCAAAATCGATCAGAGGCCATGCATCAGCAGCTGCATACTCATAGAGCAGAAGTCTTCTTGAACGTTCAGAATAATTAGGAGCGGATCCATGGAGCGCCTTGACATGATGGAAACTCACACTTCCTGCTGGACCCGTGATTTTTTTGGCAAGGGATGCATCGAACTTTTCCACTTCAAGATCCACCGATCCACAAAAGACATCGCGATGATGGTGATCCAGGGTTTTTCCATTATGACTTTGCTGGAAAACCATCAACGGTGCATTCTCGTCATCGATATCATCCAACATGATTCCGACGGCCAATAGATCCGGATTGGTATGAGGATAAAAGGCCCAGTCCTGATGCCAATCAACCGCTGCACCTCCTTTTGCAGCCTTGATGTTCAACTTGCTGTTACGAAAACGGACATCCTCCCCAATAAGTACTCTGAGGATCTCCAGCAGTTTAGGGTCTCTCACCAACTCAGCAAAAGATTCATGCTGTTGATGAGGAACTTTGATTCTTTGGACCCTGGGGGAGGATTCCGTGTGGTCACTTTCCAGATCAAATCTTTGATCAGAAACTTGATGCTTCCTTGAAATCTCAATCAGTTCTTCAGTGGCTTGCAGAAGTTTCTGAATTTCCGATGCTTCAAAAAGTGATTCGACCAGGACGAATCCATCTTCGTCGTATTGTTCTTTCAATGCTGAAACATCGATCATCGGCACAACTCTTTTACCCCGGATTCAAATGATTGATACATTGCATCCAACACCTGAACTGACTTCAACCCTATCTCATGATCACCACAGTTCCTGGCATTCTCACCTCGGCATATTTCAACAAACCGGTTGACAGATTCTTCGGTGCTGTATGATCCGTATCCTCCTCCAGGTTCAATCTTATGAATGAGGTCTTCTCCATCGAATCGGCTCAAAGTCAATCGCTCCCTTCCCTCTTCTACATCCAACAGGAGCATCCCCTCACTGCCATAAACCCTTAAGTCCAACTGTGGAGGAGAATGTTTAGGAAGCCCTGCTGCTCCTGACAATGAAGCCGTTGCGCCTTGATCAAATTCAACAATCGCTGCATCAAAATAATCCACTTTGGTGGGGGATTTGCTACAAATGCCTCTGACGGAAAGAGGTTGAATGGGGCATACACAAAATAATGCAGCTAAAGCATGGGAGATCTGCCCCCAACCATAACCTCCTGCACGACCAGGATCTGCCCATGTGGATGGAGGAGGCCGATAAAGATGATCTGCTGTTTCAAGCATCGGCTGGCCGCCAAAAAGGTCCAGCAAGGCCGATGACATGTGCAGCATGATGTGCTTTACCTCTCCAATTCTCCCCTCTTTCACCCAATCTGCTGCCTTCTCCATGTAATGCGTGTGGTTCAGCCCATAGGGAGTCATGAGTGTTTTACCGGAACCCCCCACCAGAGCATGCAGACGTCTCGCAGATTGTATTTCGGTTGCCATTGGTTTTTCGACCAAAACATGACAACCATTCTTGATGGCTGCAGAAGCATGTTCTTCATGCAAAACGTGAGGTGAAGCGACAATCACTCCATCCAAATCATGCGCATAGAGCTCAAGATGATTCTCAGACCCAAACTGGATCTTGAAACGGTTCTTGATCTTTTCCAGTTCTTCTGCACCAAGTCTCGAAACAGCTACCAAATCTGCATTGGGATTCTTCAGCAGGTGCGGAATGTGAAATTCACAAGCCCACCATCCTGCTCCCACCACTCCTATCTTAGCGATAGACATATTTTCCTCCGTTCATTCTTTTCCAGAATTACCCACCTTATCATGAACCCATGAATTATTTGATGCAGAAGCTGACTGAATCAAGTCTTGCTTGATTTTTTCCCAGTTGAAATATTAAACATAAAATGTAATACATGATTTTCAGGAAAAACAAGTTTTTAACGGCCCAAGGATGGAAATCTCATCACTCCAAATCACAGACCGACCGAAATCCTTAGTACAAATTGCCCAGGATGCCATCAGGAAGGGAATCACCCAGAAGGAATTGAAACTGGGACAACCCCTGAAAGAAGCATCGCTGGCGCGCCCCCTCCAAATCAGCAACACCCCAGTTCGAGAAGCACTCTCGCTACTCAAAGCAGAGGGGTTGGTGGTTTCCGTTCTTCACAAAGGTTATCGGGTTTTCACCATGAATCAGGAAGAACTCATTGAATTTTGTGAACTCCGGTTCACTTTGGAATCACAAGCTTTACGTTATGGAATCGAGCGCGATGAAAAGGGCTTGTCCAAAGCGCTCAAAGGTATCGTGGAAGAGATGAAAAAATATCAGAACGAGAAGCACAGGGAGGATTACCTCTCATTGGACACCATGTTTCACAAAGCTTTTTTCAAAGCCTGCAACAACAGTTTTTTGGATCGTCATTACCAAAGCATCAATTCCATGATTGAGACGATGCGTCATTATATTTCGATTTCAAATGAAGCCACTGATAAGTCCCTAGATAACCATTTGGCCATCACGGATCTCATCATCCAGGGCAAGATTGACCAGGCCATTGAATCACTGGAGGAGCATATCGTCAGCTGGTCCCGGAGGTCCATCATCAACCTTTCCTAATTCAAATCTTCTTCAGAATTTCCTGAGGCTCTCAGGCAGGCATCTTCAATCCACATTCTGGATTCCCCTCTTTCTGCTTTTCATCAAAGCCTGTCCAGCAGGGGTGCCATCATGGCAGCTTCCAAAAAGCTTATCGAGGGGTGCCGGGGTATTGCCGTAATTGACTTCAAAATGCTTATGGTGTAGGTGATGGAAATAGTCTCCGGCGACAGCATTCGTAGATTCCGAGAGGATCAACCGATCGAAGCCTGAATGAGAAACTGCCGGACTCAATCCATTGAAAAAACCGGTCAGGATGACGATGGCCGGATGCACGGGAATCACCCACCACAGCAGGAACAGCGTGAAATAGATCAGGTGTTCCAAAGGATGCATGGAGATGCCTGACCAGGGCCCTGTGTTGACATTGCGATGGTGCAGTTCATGGGCGGCCTTGTAAAGGGGTGGCCAATGCAGCAATCGGTGTATGAGATAAAAATGGAAAGTGCTCCAGAAAAAAACTGCGTAGAGCATCAGAACCAGATAGCCCTCTGAAAAAGACCATCCCGGCATCACCATATTCCCTGATGCCCGATACCAATGGGTCAAGGCCTCAAAAAGAGTCCAGAAAAAACAACCGCTGACGAGGCTCCAGAACATGTTGTCCTTGACCTGATCCTGCCAAAGAAATTTTCGGCTGCCAAGGGATGGCCAACGGGTATTGTATTTATATTCACGTTTCTGTGCTCGTCGTAGATAGAGCCAAGCATGTAGACCGCCTGCAAGCAACAGAAGCAGGCATACATTACGGACCCAAATCTGGAAGATCCAGCCAGGTTCCAGAACGGCCATGGTCTGTTCTGAAGGAGTCAGAAAATGCCATGAAAAAAAGGCCAGCCCGATCCAGACAAAACCCCAGGGGAAAAGCAACTCAAACAGGAGCCAGCGAACAGCAGCAACGGGCCTTGGAGGCCATGCATATAACGGAGGTAGCTCAATCGATTGCTGAGGCATGTAACCGCACCTGGAACTGGATCCTTCAGACATTATTCCTCTTGATCCCAAATGAGGACGAATTCATGGTCAACCACTCCCTCTTCTACAACTCATCCTACGGAACACTTCCCAACAGCTTTGAATTTGTTCAAAACAATCGATTGATCTTTTCCAG
>MPLX02097133.1_pt1 | contig 23293 bp, 19 predicted proteins | sample 1617341 | NCBI WGS metagenome assembly MPLX02 (sample SAMN05944804, study PRJNA350692) | marine metagenome | biome: marine; feature: ODZ; material: water; isolation source: 120 m water sample filtered on 0.2 um supor filter | place: Pacific Ocean | collected 2012-04-08 | depth 120m m | reverse complement strand
TTGCCCGGTGTTTGCCGCCCGAGGCAGAAAAATCACATCAATCTCAATAAGGGCCATTTGCGGGCTCCAATCGAGGTTTCTGGGGTCAAATAAGGGGGTTTCAGTGCTGTGTTTCGGAGATCCGTTTGCAGATGCCCGTACTGCTTTGGAGTCGAGTCGGGCGGTCAGCCGAACAGTCGACCGGCATCAAGTCTGCTGTTGCGTCAAGCGGAAGAATCTGTTCAGCCACGCTGAGTAGCGTCGGATGCCATGGTCCCATCGCCCTCAGGATCCTCCTCTTCACCCCCGAGAAGCCCGATTCCGACCGAACAAGCGAATCCAACCAGTATCAAGGCGATGGCAGAGGCGGTCTGGCCTGCTGATGGTCCGAAGACTTCGGTCCGCCAGTGCTCGGGCTTGATATCACCCGCCTTGAGCATCTCCGCCGTGACGGGCTGCCCGCGGACGATTTCACCAATGACCGGCTCCTGCGGTGCCTTGAACGGCCAGAGGCCGAGCACGGCACCAATGAGCAGACCCATCAGGACGCCCAGCGTGACTTTCTTGGCGTGCTCGAGGAACCACTTGACTGCGTTTGACACTCCAACCACGCCAACGACGGCCCCGATGCCGACAGGAATGATCACCGAAAGCGGCTCGCCCATATCTCCGCCGCCTTGCACCGCTTCTTTCATGCCCTCGACGGCGCCGAGCACCACGAGGTACTGCCCGAGAATCAGCAGCACATAACTTCCGGAGAGCCCGGGCAGCACCATCGCCGAGCCGGCGGCCAGACCGGCGATCAGGTGCAGCCACCAGCCGCCCGCATCGGCAGACGCAGCCCCGCTGCCAGCATCCGACCACTGCAGCATCGCCAGAAACACCATGAACAACAGCCCCCCGACGAACCCAGCAATGGCTGAGGCTGTGATTGGCCGAAGCAATGTCCACAGCAGCGGCACGCCGCCGAGCGTCAATCCCAGAAAGAGGCTGTACATCACCCATCGGTGCTCATGGACCAAGTCTCGAATGATCCCTGCTCCAAGCACGATCGCAAACCCGGCCCCGGCGACGATGACCAACAGCGTGACAATCACGTCCAGCGACCACCGAAACGTCGTCGCCCGCGCCACTGCATCGACGAAGCGCCGGTACACGCCCGTCGCGAGCAGCATGGTCCCGCCACTGATTCCCGGCACCAGGTTGGCAAGTCCCATCAGAACACCCCCGAGTCCGCATCGAACAAACAGCAGGGGGTTGGTGATTCGCGGTCCGTCTGTCATGGGGGCGGATGGTAGAGGAAGGGGTCAAGCGCCGCCGCTGGAACCAATGCTGCGCCCCAATGCCGCGGCACAATTCTCCGCCGGGTTCTTTGTCTCGTCCTCAGCCGCCAATGGCGGACATGGCGCGATCGGGCTGCTGGAAGTCATCGCGACCAATACCGTGCCCGGCCTGCTTGGTCCAGACCGCATCGACAAGAAAGCGGACGATGTCTTCGTGCGCCCCGCCGCTTCGCAGTAGAGGGCGGATGTCCCACTCGGTATTGCTGAAGAGGCATGGCCGCACGGCACCCTCGGCGGTTACGCGAAGGCGATTGCACGCGCCGCAGAATGGCCGCGTGACGGCGGCAATCACGCCGATGCGGCCAGGGCTGTTGTCGGCAAACTCGTAGTGTCGCGAGGTGCTGTGCGGGTTGTGTGATTCTTGGAGCGACAGTGGATACCTCGCGGCAATCGCCTCGATGATCTCTTTTTCGGTCATGACCCGACCGGGTTTCCACGAACGGCCCGAGTCGAGCGGCATGAATTCGATGAACCGGATATCCAGATCACGCTCACGAGCGAGATCGGCGAAGTCGGCGAACTCGTCCTCATTGAGATCCCGCATGGCGACGACATTGACCTTCGATTTGGCGAGTCCGGCGGCTGCGGCGATATCGATCGAGCGGAGCACATCGGCAACGCTCGTCTTGGATCGGGTGATGGCGACCATGCGATCTTCACGCAGTGTGTCGAGGCTGAAGGTCAGTCGGGTCAGTCCCGCGGCCTTCCATCTTGCGGTGCGGCCCGGGTCGAGCAGCGATCCATTGGTAGTCATGGCGATATCGTCGAGATTGCGCCGGCCCAGTTCGCTGATGATCGTGTCGAGGACGGGATAGAGCGTGGGTTCGCCACCGGTCAGTCGCACCTTGCGCACGCCCAGCGCGATTGCGGCATCGACGATCATCATGTACTCGCTCGCCGAGAGCAGGTCCCGCTTTGGCAGGAACCGATCCTCCGGCTCCATGCAGTAGATGCAGCGGAAGTTGCAGCGGTCGGTGATGCTCAGCCGCAGGTCGTGGATGGTTCGGCCGTATGTATCCCGCAGTCCACCTTGCCCATGCTCGGCCTCGGGGGCTGCGGGCGGGGCCGGGGGTGGTGCAGTGTCGAGTTGGGGCAGCGGGCGGTCCATGGAATCGTCGATGATACCTCTCGGCGACTACACTCAGATGGATGTTCTCATCAATCAAGGTCTGGATCTTCGTCGGACTTCTGGTGCTCGGTGGCTGCAGTGCGCCTTCGCCGCGGACATATTCGGCCCCGCACATCGCGACCCCCCCCGTGATCGATGGTCGCCTTCGTGACACCGCCTGGTCAACAGCCCCGTGGACCGAGGCTTTTATCGACATCGAAGGCCCCGAGAAGAAGCATCCTGCGTACCGCACCCGGGCCAAGATGTGCTGGGATGACACGAATCTCTACGTCGCGGCCGACATGGAGGAGCCGCACCTGTGGGGGACGCTCACCGAGCGTGACGCGATCATCTACCGCGACAACGACTTCGAAATCTTCATCGACCCGGATGGTGACCGCGCCGAGTACAACGAGTACGAGATCAACGTTCTCGGCACCGAGATGGATCTTCGGATGGACCGCCCCTATCGCGACGGCGGCAATTACGACCTGCGGTGGGACTTTGAGGGCGTTCGTTCGGCCGTATCGGTGGCTGGAACGATCAATGATCCATCGAATCGAGACATCGGTTGGACGGTCGAGGTCGCGATTCCCTGGTCTTCGATGGCCGACACCGCGCACACGGCCTGTCCGCCGCAGCCGGGTGATGTGTGGCGGATCAACTTTTCCCGCGTGCAGTGGCCGCTTGAGATCGTGAAGGGGCGGTACATCAAACCCAAGGATGCCACCGAGGACAACTGGGTCTGGTCGCCGCAGTACGAGATCGACATGCACCGCCCGGAGTACTGGGGATTCGTGCGATTCTGACTTTCCGCCGCGCGAAGCATTTTGGCAGCACTTTCAGGATTCACTCAAGGCTGAACTATGGTTCTTTCGCCGTGGCGGTTGCGGCAGGAGGACAGAGTCATGAGTTTTCATGTCGGCGCCGCCATCATGGCGGCCGCAATGTTGGTGCGTCCGCAGGCCGGAACGATCATCAGGGTTCCAGAGGACTTCAAGTCGGTGCAGGCCGCAGTCGATGCGGCGCCGCCGGGGGCCGAGGTGGTGCTGGCCAAAGGCGTCCACGCCGGACCGGTGGACATGCGGGGCAAGGCGATCACGCTTCGAGGTGAGTGGGGGGCCGAATTCACCTCACTGCTCGGGGGCGATGGCGTCATCCGGTGCATGAGTGGCGAAGGCCCGGACACCATGATCGAGGGATTGACGATCGCGGGCGGCTTGGGCTGGCTGTGCAAAGACGGTCTTCGCCGCGGTGGCGGTCTGTACATCAATGGGGCGTCTCCGATAATCCGACGCTGTCTGATCGTCGGCAACGAAGCGGATCGAGGCGCGGGCGTGTGGCTCCGCGGCGGCGTGCCCCTCTTCGAGGATTGCTGGTTCCACGACAACATCTCCGAGCAGACCGACGGTGTCGTCTGCGAGGGCGTTGCGCCTAAGTTCATCCGCTGCGGCTTCCACGAAGACGGCGTGCAGTGGACCGATGCGCCAGTTGTGAGCATCCGCACCGACTGCGAGTCACCCGGCGGCGCGTGCTGTCTCGGCAGCACCTGTGTGGAAACCACTCTTGAGTCCTGCGTTTCTGCCAACGGTCACTGGCACGAAACCATTCCATGCAGCGACACCATCTGCCCGCCTGCGTGCCTGGGTGACACCAACGCCGATCGTCGCGTCAACCACACGGATCTTCTCAATGTCTTGAACAACTGGGGGATGTGTCGGTGACGTTGTCTCAAGGCAGAGGGAGGGGGGACAGATGCTTCGGCCTTCTTGGCTTGGCAGCGGTTGATTTTTATTGCGAGGGGGCGACGCGATGTAGCATGAGGGATGTCATCGGCATGCGGCCGCACTGCATGGATATTTGAATGAGAATCATCCTCGGAATACTGCTGATCTTCTTTGCACTCTTTTGCTCATACGGTTTTTTAGCTTCGTTCGAGTATCCGGGCATCACCGCATGGAAGGTCGGCTATGCCACCTTGGTGGTAGTGTTCCTGTACGGCGGGTACAGGTTGATTCGATCTGGAATGCAACCGTCCAAGAAATCACACTGACACTTCGGGGCCTTCGAGAAGTACCACGTGGCTGGCTTGAAAGAACTTCAATCGTTCGTTGGCTTGCGCCCGATGGTCAGATTCGTCTTCGCTTGGAGTTTCTGGGGGTCGAACTTGCCGGTGAAGTCGAGGTCCAGCTTTGCCGCTTCACTCATCATGTCGGGGGTCCACTCCGGTTCCCACACCACGTCGACCGAGGCGGCGCTGACACCGTCGACCGCGGCGACGGCTGCTTTGACCTGCTGTGGAAGTAGTTCGGCAACGGGACAGTTCGGTGTGGTGAGTGTCATGTCGATGTGTACGCTGTTCTGCTCATCGATACGGATCTCATAGATGAGGCCGAGTTCGTAGAGATTCACCGGAATCTCGGGATCACGCACGGTGCGAATGGCATCGATGACACGCTCACGCAGCGGATCGTGTTTCTGTGCGTCATCCGAAGACATCGATGATTCTCCGCAGCGCGTTTTCAAATGACTCGAGTTCATTCGCCGTATTAAAGAAGGCCGGCGCAACACGGAGCGTAGTGTTCAAGCCGAACCGTTCAAGAATCGGCTGGGCGCAGTGATGACCGGCACGTACGGCGATTCCGTGGCGATCAAGCATGGCGCCGACATCGGCGGGGTGCATTCCATCGATGATGAATGAAATCGCGCCGGCTCGTCTGGACGGTTCTCCGATCAGCCGAACACGATCGATCGAGCGAAGCCGCGAGACCGTTTCGCTCAGCAAGCGCTGTTCACGATCTGCGATGATGTCCATTCCGATGCCGCTGAGCCAGTCGACGGCGGCGCCGAGGCCGATCGTGCCACCGATGTTCGGCGTGCCCGCCTCGAATTTCCACGGGACGTCGTTCCACGTGCTGCTTTCGAACGTCACGGTACGGATCATGTCGCCGCCGCCCTGCCAAGGCGGCATCGCCTCCAGAAGTTCGCGGCGTGCGAGTAGTCCACCGATGCCTGTGGGGGCGTACATTTTGTGTCCACTGAAGACGAGGAAGTCGCATCCGATCTCCGAAAAGTCCACGCGCATGTGCGGTACCGACTGGGCGGCATCAACGAGCGATGTGATGCCGCGATCTCGGGTGAGTTTGCAGATGTCCTGGATGGGCGTAACGGTGCCGATCGCATTCGAGACATGTGTGATCGCTACGATCCGAGTGCGGTCCGTGATGGCATCTTCAACTGCCTCGCGATGCAGTGTGCCCTGTTCATCGACATCGACGACCCGCAGCACGGCACCGGTTCTCGCGCAGAACATCTGCCAGGGCACGATGTTGGCGTGATGTTCAAGCGCTGAGATCAGAATCTCATCACCCTTGTGGAGGTTGGCGCCGCCCCATGAGTTCGCAACGAGATTGATGGCCTCGGTGGCGCCTCGTGTGAACACCAGTTCTCCTCCCCCGAGAAAAGCAGCCGTGCGGCGTCTTGCGTCCTCGTAGTCGTGGGTTGCTTCACCCGAGAGGGTGTGCACTCCGCGATGGACATTGGCGGGATAGTTGGATTCATAGTGCGTAACGGCATCGATGACGGTTTTGGGGCGGGGCGTCGAAGCGGCGGCATCGAGGTAGACCAGAGGTTTCTCGTGCACGGTGCGGGAGAGTGCGGGAATCTCACTGCGAATGGTCTCGACATCGATCTCGACCTGCGGCAGCGACGAAGTACTTTCGTGGGAGGCGTTATTTCCAGAGGCAGAGGTCACATCGACACCACGCTCTCATCGAGTCGTTCGGCGCCGGGCAGCATGCTCAGCATTCGGCGAGCCATGTGCTTTCGAAGTGCCGGAAGTGGGACTTCGTCCACGACTTCGGCGACAAATGCCCAAGCCAGAAGCGAGCGTGCCGTGGCCTCGGGGATGCCTCGCGCGAGCAGGTAGAAAAGGGCCTCGGCTTCGATTTCGCCGGTCGTAGCGCCATGTGTGCATTTCACATCATCGGCGTAGATTTCCAGTTGCGGTCGAGCCCAGGACTTGGCGGTTGGGCTGAGCAGGAGATTTCGATTGGTCTGGACGGCATCGGTCTGCTGCGCGCCGTGCGCGACATGGATGCGACCTGTGAACGCAGCGGTGCTGTCACCTGCGAGGAGGTTCTTGAAGTACTCACGACTTGTGCATGCAGGCGAAGCGTGCATGACATGCAGGGCGTTGTCGATATGGCGGGAGTCAGTGCCCATGCCGAGTCCGCGGATAGCGGCATGGGCGCCCTCGCCGTCGAGACTGGCGTGGACGCGGGTTCGGGCGATACGTCCACCAACCGAGAGAATGGCGGACTCGAAGGTGCTGCCCGCGGCTTGTCGCGATGCGATGGTACCCAGATGTGTGGTTTCATCGGATTCTTCGATGAGCCGGGCATGGTCAAGACGGGCATCTTCGTCGAGGTGCGCTTCGGTCATCGGTGTGGTGAGGGCGGTGCCGTGGCCGGCCCAGGTTTCGATCACACCGAGCCGCGCGCCGCAACCGACACGGATGAGAATCCGAAGGGTCGTTGCGATCGGATCGCAGCCACCTTCGGTGATGTGCATGACGTGGATCGATCCGGGAAGCACGACGCCTGCGGGGACATCGATGATCACACCGTCTTCGACCAGAGCCGTCGACATTGCTGCGAAGTAATCATCCGCGAAGGGTGTATCAACATCGAGTGGCGTTTCGTCGATCAGGGGGCCGAGCAACCGCGCGCCGTCAGGAAGTGGCGAGGAGTGCGTTGGATCGAATCGGCCGTTGACGAAGACGAGTCTTGCAGCGGTTCCATCGATGGCGAAATCATCAAGGTCGGCCTGCGAGAGCGCGGCGGGAGGGGCAGGGTGCCATCGTGTCGAAGCGATGTCCTTGAGGTTGCAGTATCGCCAGGCTTCCAACTTGCGATTGGGCCATCCGATGGCGTGCATGCGGTGGCATGCTTCGCGACGTTGCTCGCTCATGGATCGCTCGGACAGCTTCTCGATGGCGTCGCAGAGCGGGCAGGTTTCAATGGTGTCGGTACACATGTTCTACGCGCTCGTGGAAGTTTCTTTTTCGATCCAGCCGTAACCCTTCTCTTCGAGTTCCAGAGCGAGTTCCTTGTCGCCCGTGCGAACAATACGTCCATCGAGCAGTACATGAACGACATCGGGCACGATGTAGTCGAGCAGTCGCTGATAATGAGTGATGACCAGGAATCCACGATCCGGGTTGCGGAGTTTGTTGACACCCTTGGCGACGATGCGGAGCGCATCGATGTCCAGGCCAGAATCTGTTTCGTCGAGAATCGCCATGATCGGCTCAAGCATGGCCATTTGGAAGACTTCCGCCCGTTTCTTCTCGCCACCGGAGAACCCCTCGTTGACTGGACGGTCGAGTAGGGCGGAGTCGAGTTGAACCCACGCGGCCTTTTCCTTGACGAGTTTGAGAAAGCCATAGGCGTCAAGTTCATCAAGCCCCCGGTGTTCACGCACGGCGTTCACGGCGGTTCGCAGGAAGTACTTGGTGCTGACACCCGGAATCTCGACGGGATACTGGAATGCCAGAAACAAACCTTCGCGGGCGCGAACATCCGGGGCCATGTCGAGCAGGTCGACCCCATTGAGTGTGGCGGTTCCCTTGGTGATTTCGTAGGCTTCGTCGCCGGCGAGAACACGCGCAAGCGTGCTCTTGCCGGATCCATTGGAGCCCATGATCGAGTGGACCTCGCCCGGGTTGATCGTGAGATTGATTCCCCTGAGGATCTCGACACCGTCGACGCAGGCGTGCAGGTTCTTGATTTCAAGCAGGCTCATTGGAGTGGTCCTTCTCAGCCGACGCTGTCCTCAAGGCTTACGGAGAGCAGCGCCTTGGCCTCGACGGCGAATTCCATGGGCAGTTCCGCAAACACTTCGCGGCAGAACCCGTTGACGATCATGGAGACGGCGTCCTCGTTGGAGATGCCGCGTTGATTGCAGTAGAAAATCTGGTCTTCGCCGATCTTGGAGGTCGAGGCCTCGTGCTCGACCTGCGAGGTCGGGTTCTCGACTTCGATGACGGGAAACGTATGGGCGCCGCAGTCCGGTCCCATGAGCATCGAGTCGCACTGCGTGTAGTTGCGAGCATGTTCTGCGCCGGGAAGAACCTTGACCAGTCCGCGGTAGGTGTTGTGCCCATGTCCGGCGCTGATGCCTTTGGAGACGACGTTGCTGCGGGTGCGTTTGCCAAGATGGATCATCTTGGTGCCGGTATCAGCCTGCTGGTAGTTGTTCGTCAGCGCCACCGAGTAGAACTCGCCGACACTGTCATCGCCCTTGAGGACGCATGAGGGATACTTCCAGGTCATTGCCGAACCGGTTTCGACCTGCGTCCACGAGATATGGCTGCGATCGCCTGCGCACAAGCCGCGTTTGGTAACGAAGTTGTAGATGCCGCCCACACCATTCTCATCACCGGGATACCAGTTCTGAATGGTCGAGTATTTGATTTCGGCGTCTTCCATCGCGATCAGTTCGACCACCGCGGCGTGCAATTGGTTCTCATCGCGTTGTGGCGCGGTGCATCCTTCGAGATAGGAGACATACGCGCCTTCAGCGGCCACGATGAGGGTCCGCTCGAACTGACCGGTGTTCATCTGGTTGATGCGGAAGTAAGTACTGAGTTCCATCGGGCAGCGGACACCTTTGGGGATGTACACAAAGGATCCATCAGTGAAGACGGCGGCGTTGAGGGCGGCGAAGAAGTTGTCGGTGCGGGAGACGACCTTTCCGAGATACTTCTGGACGAGTTCGGGATGTTCCTGCACGGCTTCGGAGAAAGAGCAGAAGATGACACCTGCTTCTTTGAGTGTGTCACGGAATGTCGTTGCGACCGACACACTGTCGAATACTGCATCGACTGCAACGCCTGCGAGCGCGGCCCGCTCCTCGAGCGGAATGCCGAGTTTCTCGTAAGTTTCGAGCAGTTTCGGATCGACCTCGTCGAGGCTCTTCGGGCGGTCCTCATCGCGTTTGGGCGCCGAGTAGTAGGAGATGGCTTGGTAGTCGATCGGTCGCCAATCGTGGTCGGGCCAGTGCCCCCACGCGGGTTCGGTCATTTCCTTCCACTTGGCGTACGCTCCGAGCCGCCACTGAAGCAGCCACTCGGGCTCCTGTTTGCGAGCGGAGATCGCGCGGATGACCTCTTCGTTCAGCCCTGGCGGCAGCGTGTCCGCATCGATGTCGGTGACGAATCCCCACTTGTAGTCCGACCGCTCGGCCCACTGGTCCAAGGTTGTGTTGGGGTCGTCAGGCATGGCTCGTCAATCATGTCGTGGCGGAGGCGTTTCTTGATACCGAATCTCAAGAAGAGCCGCTCGCCCTTGGGGAATCCACTATAATAGCCGTTTTGGGTGATAATTGAGCCCCCGATCAGGAGTCCCACCATGTCCGTGACCATCACCGAAACCGCCGCGAGAGAGATCGCCAGCATCGTTCGCCAGCAGGACCTCGATACCGAGGCCATCCGCCTTCGCGTAGGCGTCAAGGGCGGTGGTTGCTCAGGATTCTCGTATTTGCTCGATTTGACCGAGACGGTTCGTGATTCTGACGAGGCATGGGATTTCGACTACACGCTTGAGAGCAAGGATGGTGATTCTGAGCCCTTCAAGCTCCGTGTCATCTGCGATCCCAAGAGCCTGCTGTATCTCAACGGCACCGAAATCGACTTCAAGGACGAAATCATGGGCCGCGGCTTCATCTTCAACAACCCCAACGCGACCAGCAGTTGCGGGTGCGGAAGCAGTTTCAGCGCGTAGCGGGGCGAAGCGGTTCAGGCATCCCAGTCGGAAATTGGCGTTGGCAGTCGCATGACGCGATCGAGATCGGCGCAGAGTCCGGGTTCGCATTCGAATTGATCGCTGATGGCGAGCGACGCGGCGGGTCTGGCGCCGATCCAGAGTCGTGTGAAGGCGCCGACCGAGGCGGCGAGTGTCGGGAGTGTGTCCTCGGATCCGGACTCGATGGACGACTTCGGCCCGAGCGTGACGACGTATGAGCCGGAGAGGCCCTTCCACGTCGCGTCTGCGGGCAGCCACTCGGTGATCGGATCATGGAGTTGCAGGTTGAAGCGCACGGTTTCTCCCGGCAACTGAACCGCGGCAATGCACGCATCGAGGTCGAGAATTCTGATTTGTTCCCACGCGTTGCTTCGTGGTTTCATATCGAAGGTGCCGCCGTCACGACTTCGCAGCGTGAGGAGTGGAGTTTCAAGCATGTCTTGCAGCTGCACATGAGGCGGATCCGCGATGGCGATGCCGTGGACCTGATCGCCAAGTGACTTGAGTACACTCAGCAGTTCAATGAACTGCTCTGGAGTTTCATAGGCCATCCAATCAACGTTGTAGGGCCCATGCTCGCCCTTGGGTTTCACGAACATGCAGTGGCTGAGACGACCATCGTCGCTGTTGAAACCAAGACCGAACTTGCTCTTCTCTCAGGCCATCTCACAGCGGGTCGTGCCGACACCATCGAGATTGCAGGCGCCGTGCCATCGCATGCGGCGGAGTCGGCATGCATGCATGTCTTCTGCATCATCAGCGGTGAGCCGCCGGGGCACGCGTGCCAACTTGGGTACTTGCAATCTGCATGGATCAATCGTGCTTGACCGCACGTAACCGAGCGATCCGAAGCCGAGGCGGTCGTAGAAACCCTGATCGAAGACGCCGAGCCGACCGACCGCGGCGCCGCTGCATGCCGCTCGCTCAAGCACACTGGCGGTTGTGGCGAGCGCCAGCCCTCGCCCACGAGCGATACGGCTCGTTCCGACGCCGGTGATGAAACCGACCGGAACATCTTTCTCGAGATATCGCAAGTTGCCGCTGCGACAGACCGCGAAGGACTCGGCCTCACCATTCAACTCAGCGACGAGGACATCGCATTCGCTGATGTAACTGTCGAAGAGTGCACCGGTCTCCTTCTCATCTCCGAGGCCCCAGCCAATCTCCTCCATGATTCTGATGCACGGCAGCCGGTCGCAATCCGGGTTGTAGGGGCGGATGGTGGCACACGGCATGGCCCCGATGATATCGGTCGCGGCCCGACCGCCATCGGCGGCGATCGTGTGGTAGCGGGCAATCCGCTATCCTTCTCGCCCATGGCCCACCAGTCCTCCATGACAGCCAAATCCATACTTACGAACATCGTCTGCGTGTTCATCGTGGCTCCCATCGTGACGGCCCTGATTGTGTGGGGGGCGTGGGTGCTGCGGCCAGATCCGCCGCCGCCAACCTCGTCGCTCGATGCGATGCCAAGCCACACGGCAGACATCCGCCCCGCACCGCAGACGCCGGTTTCGGGGCGGACGGTCTATATGGCCAGTTGTGCCCGCTGCCACGGAGCATCGGGCGACGGCAAGGGAACCGAGCAACTCGATCGTCCAGCCCGCTCGTTCCTCGCAGGTGGATTTTCGTTTGGAAACACGCCCGAGGCCGTGCGACGCGTCGTGCAGCACGGCATCGCGGGTACGCCGATGCCAGGCTTTGCGCGGACACTCAACGCGCAGCAGGTGCAGGCCGTCACGAAGTACGTGATCGGACTGGCGCCCCCCGCGCCTCCGGCAAGCGATGATGCCGAACTGGTGGTGCAGAATCGGCCCTTGGTGCTTCGTGGAATGCTGCCGGCTCGCGGGGTGTTGGAGGGCGATCAACCCCGCGGCCTGCTGATTGGCGGGATCGACGGGCTCACGCTCGCCTACGACGTGGATGAAGTGCGATTCCGCGCGGCTCGACAAGGCGGCTTCGCAGCCCGCACCGACTGGGAAAATCGCGGCGGGACACCGCTGCAGCCACTGGGCCGGGTGATCCACTGGGCGGCCCCACGGTCCGTATTCAGCATCGACGGGCGCAGCGTTCCGGCCGAGTTTCTCGGTACCACCATTCGCGATGGAGTGGCAGCGATTCGGATGCAGATCCCGGGTGTTCGCATCAAGGAGCACGCGGCGATCACGAGCGTGGGGGAGTTGCCCGGATACGTTCGCACACTGGTCTTCGATGGAGACGCATCGGCTATCACCATGATGTTGCCATCGCAAGGTGTCCCCCGATACCTCGGGCGCGGAGAAAGTTCGGAGTGGTGGCGTGACGGTGGAGATCTCATTGGTATCCGCGGCGCTGCAGAAGTGGAGGCCGCCGGTGTTCGGTTGCCGGCCAGCGGCACTCTCGACATCATCGTGCTTCCGGCTGCGGACATCGATCAAGCCATCCGCGCCGGGATTCCCGGCTTGGAGTCCGCGACATGATGCTGCCGGTCGCGGTCATGTTGGTTGCGTCCGGAGGCGATGCGGGCTGGGTCGTCGAATCGATACCGACGCCCGAGGGTGAGATTGTCGAGGTCGGCGGGATCGCCTTCCGGGGTGATGACACGATCGCGGTGAGCACACGACGCGGTCGAGTATGGCTGGTGGAAGGTGGGCTCGACCAGGATCCCTCTGATGCAACATGGATCCGCTTTGCCGACGGGCTCTACGAAGGGCTCGGACTCGATGTAGATGGCGATGATCTGCTGGTGCTGCAGCGAGGCGAACTTTCGCGTCTGCGGGATGTCGATGGCGACCAACTCGTCGATGACATCGAATTGGTCAGTGATGACTGGGGGCTCTCCAGCAACTACCACGAGTTTGCGTTCGGCCTCCCGCGCGATTCCGATGGCAATCGATATGTGTCCTTCAATCTCGGATTCATGCAGCCGGACTGGTGGCACGGGAAGGCCGTCGTGCCCTATCGAGGCTGGATCATGCAGGTCGCGCCGGATGGCACGACCATTCCGTGGGCGCATGGCTTTCGCAGTCCGTGCGGCTTGGGATTTGATGCCGAGGGCCGACTGCTGGCGACGGACAACCAGGGCGACTGGATGCCGTCATCGCCCATCTACGTAGTCCAGCGAGATGGATTCCATGGTCATCCGGCAGGTCTGCGATGGACAGAGTCGTATCGCGCCGAAGGCCGTGAGCCGGACGACAAGGAGCCAGTCGATCTCGATCGTGTTCCCGCGGCGATCTGGATTCCCTATGAATGGTCCCGTTCGACGGGCAACCTCGTGACGGATACGACTGGCGGAGCCTTCGGCCCGTTTGAGGGTCAGATCTTCGTAGCCGAACTCACGACCGGTCAAGTGCTCCGCGCCGAGATCGAAGATATCGACGGCGTATCGCAGGGCGCAGTGTGGCCATTCATGGATCGCGTTGGATCTGTGGCGCGGGTTGCGTTTGCTCCGGATGGATCACTTGTGTGTGGTTTGACCAACCGTGGGTGGGGCGGCCTTGCGCCAGGGCACGGTGTGCGGCGCATCCGCTTCACCGGTCAGGTGCCGATGGAGATGAAGCACGTGCGACTGGTATCTGGCGGCTTCAACATAGAGTTCACACATCCGGTGGCTGGGGACATTGAACCGTCGCAGATTCACATCGACACCTATGACTACAACTGGTGGTGGAAATATGGATCTCCTGAGAAGAGAAGGAATGAACTTTCGGTCAGTGCGACATCGCTGTCAGCCGATCGGCGAACGCTACACGTATCGGTGCCGATGCTTCGTGCTGGCCGGGTGGCGAGGCTACAACTTCGCGGCGTTGTGGGTGAGGGAGATCACCCATTGCAGCACGAGGAGGTTGCGTACACGATCAACCGACTTCCGGGCGGCCCTACCGGACAGGTGTCCAAGAAAGTCGCTGCGCCGACGGAATCAGACTCGATCGAGGAGGAGTCGGGCTGGCTGCGATTGACTTGGGGTAATCCTACGGACATGTGGGAGGGCGGTTGGCGACTTGCCGAAGCCAAACTTGATCACACGGACCGCAGGAGATTTGTGCAGACATCGGGGCAGGATGTATTGGTCAACGATGAAGCGCCGGATGATTTTCAACTCCGCGCCGCACCTCCCGATGGTCGTGTCACAGTGGCCATCATGCTCCCCAAACTCGGCGAGATATCCATGGGACTGCCGGGTGATGCAAGATTGATTGTCCGTGACCTCGACGGCCGAGGAAGTGTCGAGATACAGAATGCTGCAGGGTCGACGCTGGCCAGTGCCAATCGCGATGTGTGGCGGGGCTCCGGCCAGTGGCATCAACTGGAGGTTGATGTCCGCAGCGGGGTGGTCGGTGGGGTATGGCTCGATGACATGTTGATCATAGAAGCAGTATCGCTCCCGGACGGTGGTGATTCAAACTGGCTGCGATTTTACGCGGCCTCTTCGCCAGGCGGTATCGCCGATGTGCGGCTGCAGCCTGATCGAGTCGAGATATCAGATGACGGAGAAGATCTACTGGAAGGGCGATTCGAGTTGACCGAGTCGCTCGGAGCAATGGTTGCAGGCGGAGCCATGGTGCTGGAAGGGTCTGGGCGTATCCAGTTGCGCGCAACCTGCCCGAGAGACTTCCATGTGCGTGGGAGGATTCGATTTGCTGCGGGTACATCGGCGACGTTGGATCTCGGCGGCGTTGATGTCACCCTTGCTGGAACAGACCCCCAAACCGGGAGCGTGATCGACGTAGACGAGCGATCGGTCGATCTGGTGCCGGAAGACGGCTGGTATGACCTCATGGTCTCCTGCGAGCGGGGGCATATTGCCGTCAGGCTCAATGGGCTTGAAGTTGCCAGTGGCGCAGCTTCGCCAAGCGGCCCAATGAGTATTCACATGGACGGTGGGCGTCTTTCTATCGAAACGCTTCGGCTGGTATCAGTTGCCCGCTGAATCAGTTTTTGTCTTACCAGCACCATTCGATCGTAACACCGCGCCAAACCGTTGTGCATCGTTGTAGATCAGGAAGGCGGTGACATCCCTGTGGCCGATGAAGGCGACGGGGCCGACGTCCTTGGCATAGAAGACCCATGCAGCATAGGCGACATTTGCCGGCCCGATCTTTCCGTTGTAGGTGGTCTTGATGAGTCTCGTATTGAATGTTCCGGCAGGAACAGCGAGTTTGAAGCCACCGAGATCGCGATAGACGGAATCCAATGTTCCGGAGTGCGCTACGGTTGTAGGATCGCCCACGTCGTAGACCTTGACTGATACGCGCTGTGTGACTGCTTGGCCAGGCTTCACGCCGGCAAGGATCAGTGGATCTGCGGGTTCAAATTTGCTGACGACTGCTTCTGGAACGTTGAGCGATGAAGGCACGCGAATGTTTCCGTTGCTGACATCGAGATACCGTGTCCAAAGCTCTGGATCTTTCTCGGACCAACCGCCTTTCTTCGAGCCGACCGGACTTCCCGGCGCGCGTGTGGTGCTGATGATGGAAATGGTCTCGGTCTGTCCCGCCTTGGTGCCTGTCGTCCGGACAAAGGTGAGTGAGGAAGGACGAAGGGGAAGCCAGTCGGTGGCCTGAACCACGGGATCAGTCTTGACGGTATCGAGGATGACGCCGTTCCCGAGCATGGCGATGGCGGCGCGGTCATCTTTGCTCAGCGAGGCAAGAGGGTCGGCAAAAAGCGTTGAGACCAGAATCAGGGAAAGCAAGGCGAGTGTGTACATCTGTGGACTCCCGAGTATGGAATGCTTTCGACGGTGACGTGCCCCATCAGATCGGCGCTGTCAAACTGACAAGACTGAACTTCATACTATCTGTTGCGGTTTTGCTCCGAATTGCTGAATTGGCATAGATGATTTCATCATTATGCGAGAGATATGATATGAGAAGATCTGCTGGCACGACCAGGTGTGGACGAAGGCCTTTATTGTGAAAGTCGCTTGTACAAGAACATCCGAGATCAGCCAATGACCGAGCATCATCACTTCATGCAACGAGCGATTGAACTCGCACGACAGACCTCCATCGTCGAGCGGGCCGGTGGGCCATTTGGATGCGTCATCGTGCGCGGGGACGAGATTATTGCCGAAGGCGCCAATCGCGTGATCGCCGAGAAGGATCCGACATGGCACGCTGAGATGGCAGCCATTCGGACCGCGTGCAGTGCGATCGGTACCCATGACCTGTCCGACTGCATCCTGTACACGAGTTGCGAGCCATGCCCGATGTGCTACGCGGCGGCTTGGTGGGCTCGGATCGACACGATCTACTATGCCACAACCGCTCAGGATGCGAAGGAGTGCGGTAATTTTGATGATGTGCCGATCCATGAGGCGGTGAAATTGCCCGGCCCGGATCGGGCTCTGCCGGTCCTGGGAGTCGAACATGAGGAGATGTTGAAGATCTGGCGGGAGTTTCGAGACATGCCGGATCGGCCACATTATTGATTTGCGCTTGTCCCTTTCGCATGGAGCGATATGGTGGGGTGATCGAGAAGGAGAGAACCCGTGCGATTTGTTCAAGTGTGTGGTGTTGCCGTGGCATGCGCAGTCAGTGTGGCGCATGGCGAGGTGCTGCTTGTGCCGGATCATTACAGCACGATTCAAGCCGCAATTAATGTGTCTGTATCCGGTGATATTGTGCAGGTGCAGCCGGGGATCTACAACGAACTCATCGACTTCTCGGGCAAGGCCATCACCGTGACGGGTGCCGGTTCGAGCAAGACCACCATCGACGGAACCGGCTTGACCGGACCCGTTGTGCGGTTTGCGTCCGAAGAAGGCGCCGGAAGCGTACTTGAGGGATTTCGCATCGGTCACGGTACGGGTGAAATCGTAAGTGATCCCGTCTTCGGCAACGTGCTGTGTGGTGGTGGGGTTTTTGTGCGGAGCGCTTCGCCGACCATCCGCAATTGCTTGCTTGAGAACAATGTCACCTGGGGTGGCGGGGGGATGTGTATCAACAGCGGCACGCCGACGATCTCCGACTGTGTTTTTCGCAACAACGTCGTCGAGGGTCACGGTGGCGGCCTATACAACATCAACATCGCTCGCCCGGTAATCGAGCGATGTCTGTTCGAGGGGAATACGGCCAGTTGGGGCAGTGGTATGACGTGCACGGTTTACAGTGATGCCACGATTATCGAGTGCGACTTCGTTGCAAACACCACGTACAACGTCGGCGGCGGGATCTTCATCCGATCAAGCAGCAGCCCGACAGTCACAGCCTGTACGTTCACGAACAATCTCCAGATAGACAATCCACTCGGCAGCGGTGGTGGCATCTGCGTCTACGGCAGCGGGACCGGTGGTGGCCCGTGCTATCCGGTCGTGACCGATTGCCTGTTCGAGGGAAATACCGTCAACGGCGACGGTGGCGGCATGAGCAACGCCTATGGCTCATATACAACAATCACCAACTGCATCTTTCGCGAGAACACCTGCGGTCGCGATGGTGGTGGCGTAGCAGCCGTTGGTGAGAATGACCCTGATGTGCCGAGCAACGTCACGGTGTCCGATTGCCTCTTCGAATTCAACACGGCGGCGGATCGGGGCGGCGGCTTCTTTTCGCGTCGCAGCGAGCCCTCGGTGATGAACTGCACCATTCGTGAGAACACCGCCTCAGACGGCGGCGGTATCTACTTCTTCGACAGCGCCGCAGCCACGATGGGTGATACGCAGAATTGCGGAAATTCCGCTCCGCAGGTGGGCGGAAACCATGTGGACCTTGGTGGGAACACCGTGAGCGAGGAGTGCGAAGACTGCGCCGCCGATATCGATGGTGATGGAACCGTCGGCGTAAACGACATGCTCAACCTCATCGCCAACTTCGGCCCATGCAGCGGCTGCGCGGCGGATGTGGATGGCGACGGAATCGTCGGCGTGAACGACATCCTCATTGTGCTGTCTGCTTGGGGTCCGTGCCACTGAATCCTTTTGCTCTCCCACGTTGCGATGCCAGCGGGCCGCATTGCGACGTTCGGCCACGCTCCGGTTGTTTTCTTCGAATCAAGTTACGAGCGGTGGCGGCCGGAGTTCAGATGGTGATGAACTGGTCGATGCGTTGCATCAAACTCACCAAGCAGACAACAGACTCAGCAGATCGTTCGTGTCCACGATCCGGTCACCATTGAGGTCGGCCGGGGAGTCATGTTGGCCCCATGCCTCGATCACCATGAGCAGGTCATCGACACCCACCGAGCCGTCGCAGTCCAGATCGCCCTGCACGAAGACATCGATGGTGATGGCGTCATGCGTCATCTCGATGGGCGTGCCCTTGCCGGTCTCGACCCAGAGGTCGTACAGGATATCGCCCCAGTCATCGGTGACGTTGCCGTCACGGAGCATCTCGATGTAGTGCCGTGGCGTGTTCTGGTAGTACACGAACACTTCGGCACTCGCCGTCTCCGGGGGCATGGCGAACCATGAGTCGTCCCAGTACTGGCCGTCGGCGTAGACATGCTCGACCACCGGCGCGCCGCCCTGTTCGTAGGCAGCGTTGTTGAAGCCACGGGGCGGAATACGATTATCTTTTTCGATGGTGTCAGCAAGGGCCATGTGACCGGTTGGCCCGGCGGGATAGCCGGTCAATTTGGAAGCCGCTTCGCTCAGGCCCACGTGCATCTCATAGATTTCGGTGGAGGGTTCGTCGAGGTGTGCTTCGACGTAGTCGTAGTGGCCGTACTCATCGATGAGTACATCACCGGCGTCATACAGACGCACATTGACCCAGATTCGTCGCCCTTCGATGTGGCCGGTTGGGATCTTGTGACCGGACTCGTTGATGACGCGGGTGCGGAGAGAACCGCACTCCTGCTCGACTTCGAGTGACGAAGCGAGTTGCAGCATCTCAACGGCCTTGGCTCGCGCCGCGGCGATGGCATCGAGATCGACGTCTGGATCGTCAACGTAGTGCGCCGCGATGAGATCAAGTATGGGAGCAGCGGCACCAGCAAAGTCGTGCCGGGCCAGATCGGGCCGAGTCGGCCCCAAGATGCAGGCATCGCCCGAGGTGCGAGGCATGTGGCAGTCTTGGCAGGTCGAGACGACCGTGACGCCAACGCCGCCGAAGCGTCCGCCCATGTCCACACCGGTGCTGGCGAACTCACTGAGTTTCCACTCGGTGTAGGTCCGCTCAAGCGGGAACATCTCCCACGGGTCCTCGGTGGGGGAGGGCTCGCCGATGCTGTTGTACTGCCAGGTGCCATCGGGCTGCCGCGTCGTCGCAAGGTTGCCGACATCGTGACAGGTACCGCAGAAGTCGCTGCTCTGATGGAAGGGCGAGTGCAGCACTTGATGGTAATCCTGATTCGCATCGGTCCGGGGGCCACGTCGACGTCCCTCTGGGTCGAGTACAAAGGCCGCGTTGCCGTAGTACTGCGGGACATCGGCGAGGCTTGCGAGAATCGAAACGTCTTCAACTGGGCTGATGCCCGGTTTGTAGATCGGGTCCACCATGGAATGACAGAAGTGACAGGAGACGCCGTCGGCGTCATAGAAATCGAGCGTGTCACCCATGGTGTCGTTCGCATGTCCGCTTACGATCGCATTGGGCACGTGGCACCGCAGGCAGTAGTAGCCCACGTTGCCGACATCCTGGTTGGCATTTGTCATTTGCGCGAAGAACAACGGATCTCGCCCCGCTAGGCCCATGAGGCTGCCCTTCCATGTGGAGTAGGGGTCCGACTCGGTGACCGGCCCATGGCAGCCCATGCAACTGTTCGAACTCCAAATCGCACTTTCGTGTACATCACCGACCTGAGTGCCGGGGACGTGGAAGTCCTCAAGGGTCATATCAACCAGCGCCGCAACACTGATGCCAATAATGGACAGGCCAACAGCGGCGGTGACGGCAATACGGCTTCTCACTGCGGATTTCCTCTCACACACTTCCGGCATCCCATACGCCCAAATAGGACATGGAGATCCAGACAACATGGCACAAGTGCCCCCCTTTGTCGAGGGGGAAACGCGGGTTTTCGCTCTTCAGCGGCGAATGCGTCCTTTGGATGCCCCTCCAAACGCAACAGATCCCCTCCACGAGTCAATACCCGCGATCCGGAGGTCGGATGCCACGCCGCGCTGACCCCTTAGTTCTTGGACCAGTCCACGATCGTTTTCACATCCGTTTGCGTCAGTTGCGCCTCCGGATGTGTGGGCAGATAGAACCACAGTGGCATCTCGCCCTCTGCGACCTCTTCGCCACATTCCTTGATCTTGTGGGCACACCGATCCGGTGAATAGGCGTCCCACTGCGAAAAATTGAGTTCCTCGCGACCCTCGTCCACATCACTTGCCACCAGCCACGAGACCGGCGCCACGTACGAGTACCAAGGCCAGACCGTCTCGTTGGAGTGGCAATCGAAGCAGGCTCTCCGCAGAATTGTCATGACCTCGGGTGGGGCCTCGATCGTTGCGGTAATGGGGGGATTGGTGCGATCGACGGGGATGAATTGGATGCCGATTCCAGCAATGACGATCACGCCGCCCCCCCAGGCAAGGATCTTCTTGAACTTCATGACGGCAAGATACCGGTTTGGGGCCGTGCAGCCGATTGTGCCGCCCTCTTCAGAGCGGCGGCCCCCCATATGGTAAGTTGCGACTCTTCGGAAGTAACTCTTGGGAAGTGAGGAAGGGCTGAGCCAATGGAGAAAGTCAGCATGTTTGCAGTGGTATCTGGTTGTGTGTTCGCGGCGAATGCTCTGGCTGGCGTGTCCGCCGATTCGCCGTCGCAGTCTTCCGCCGTGGCGCCGCCCATTCCACATACCGTGACAGCCGATATTCAGGCTGGCATCGAAGCTCACATCGCTGCCGAAACGAAGAAGGGTGGCGGGTACTTTCCGCTGACCTTCGAAGGCAAGGACATGAAGTTGCGGCTGGTTCGGGTGCATACCGAGTACCTCGCCAATCTCGGCCCCGGTCGGCACTTTGCCTGCGTCGATCTTGCAAGCATTGACGGGAATGTGTACGACGTCGACTTCTTTCTCGAAGGGGAGCCGGGCAACATGACCGTCACCGAGACAACGGTGCACAAACTCAATGGGCGGCCTTTTTACCTGTGGCGGCAGCAGGATGACGGCACGTGGGTACACGCTGACGTTGATGACGCTTCGCAGGAGTTGCTCGGAGTCATCGAAGGCGATGACGAGTTTGAATTCGTCTACCACGCCACCGTTCCCGAACTGACCGGCCCGGGCCGCATGTGGATTCCCATGCCCGAGAGCGATGCCTTCCAGACGGTGCAGGCCAAGTCGATCAGCATCCCGGGTACGCGCCGCGTGTTGACCGACAAAAACTATGGCAACAAGGTCTTGTTCGTCGAACTCACGCCTGCAGACAGCGGCAAGGCCGTTTCAATGGTCTTCGATGTGAAACGGCGTGAGAAAGGGGTGTACGGGTGCGGAGAAGAGGAATCGCCAGCGCAGTACCTCCTGCCGGAGCGACTGGTACCGAACACCACGGAGTTCAAGGAGATCGCCGCGGAGGCGCTCAAGAACAAACGCGGCGGCGACCTCGTCAAGGCCCGCGCGCTGTATGACCACACCATCGATCGCATGCAGTACATCAAGGCCGATCAGAAGTACGGCAAAGGCGACGCGCAGTACGCCTGCGACGGCGGCACCGGCAACTGCACCGACTACCACTCCTACTTCATCGCGTTGGCCCGATCGGTCGGCATCCCCGCCCGCTTTGCAATTGGCGCAGCGATTCCGTCCTCCCGTGACGACGGCGGCGTGAATGGCTATCACTGCTGGGCCGAGTTCTACGCCGAGGGCAAGTGGTGGCCCGTGGACATCAGCGAAGCCGACAAGTACACGAGTCTGGCGACCTACTACTTCGGGCACAATCCAGCGAACCGACTCGAACTCAGCCGCGGCCGCGATCTGATGGTCGAGCCTGGTCCAGTATCAGGCCCGATCAATTTCCTCGCCTATCCGGTGCTGGAGGTCAACGGCGAGTCCATCAAGGTGGACAAACCGAAGTTCGGGTTTACGCGGAAGAGTTGATTGCGGTGTATGCGACCGGCATTGGCGGAATCGTTGATTCGGAAGTAAGCGTTGCTAGAAACTCAATTGCATCTGGGTCCGCAAGAGCCAGAGACTGCCCGTTGTCAGGCCATTTTTGCTGGCCCACAAGCCGGTATAGCCCCAGCTGCCGTTTCCATATGCGAAGGCAGTGCTCGGGTCGGTGAAGGACCATGTCCAGTCGATGCTGAGTTTGACCTGCGGATTGACCAGATAGTGGTTGACTCCAAACGTCAGCATGTTGAGTTTGGCGCTGGGATTGCCCGCCAATGAGAGCGGCGTGTCTCCAGCACCGATGCCCGGACTGAGCCACTGCCAGCGGCCATACAATTCGGTGGCGTCCGAAACATAGGCACCAGTGCCAACCTCAAATCCGACCGAGGTGCCATCGTTGTCCTGAAATCCATTGAAGGTTGTAATGCCCGGACTGCTATTGACCATACTGTTGAGATCGGATCCAAGGCCATTGTTGTTGTCGCCCGCAGTAATCGTTCCATACAGATTCCACCCACCATCGGATTGATACGAGAGGTCGGTGCTGACAAGCCAGTTGTCACGGGTCTGATCGCTGTTACGGAGATAGCCCGCTCCCAAGCCCAGAAGGACACCCTCTGCTGCGCCAGGGCTGGTTCCGATACGTTCGAATTGCTTCCAGTCTCCAGCGAGCAAGAACTCTGCACGCCCGGTGACGCCCCATCCATGGCCATTGGCAATCCATGACTCGTTGCTGCCTTCCGACGCAGATCCGTTGCTGACCATCACGTTTGTTCGTGCGGAGCCGAGATCACCCACCAACTTGATGCCGTTTGTGACCGTAGAGGTCGCCCAGTAGTAACTGGATGCAGATCGTTCGATGGCTTGTTGGTCCTCGGGTTTGACGATGAAGTTTCTTGTGACTTGAAACTTCTGACGGCCAATCTGAACTGACCAGTCATCGTCGAGGTGCCAACCGGCAAAGGCCCACTCCAAGGGGCCTTGTGTGACTCCGCCGCCACGATGTGACCCGCTGTAGTCAAGTGTGTATGGGTTGCCAGGAATTCCGCCGCCGTTGACCGTCCAATTGTTTG
>MPLX02370974.1_pt1 | contig 23303 bp, 22 predicted proteins | sample 1617341 | NCBI WGS metagenome assembly MPLX02 (sample SAMN05944804, study PRJNA350692) | marine metagenome | biome: marine; feature: ODZ; material: water; isolation source: 120 m water sample filtered on 0.2 um supor filter | place: Pacific Ocean | collected 2012-04-08 | depth 120m m | reverse complement strand
TGCTTGCGGAAGGCCATAAGGTTATTGCTCATATTCGTGAAAATCTTGGAGACCTTGAAGAGATCCGCGATGTTAGTCACCTTGAGATTATAAGAGGAGATTTCTCCGACATCGAATCAGTATCCCAGATGGCATCTGATCCTAAGGTTCAAGCGGTCGATATTCTTGTAAATAATGCAGGAACTTATTGTTTCCGTGAAGATTTTGAATCAATCGCCGTAAAAGAGGTTGAACACCTATTGAGGGTGAATGTAATTGCTCCAATGGTACTATGTCAGACGGTTATTCCTACAATGATCGAACGAGGGTGGGGGAGAATCGTTAATATATCGAGTGTCTCTGTTAGCCATGGAGGCGCAGCTAGAACCATTGATTACACCTTCTCTAAGTCTGCATTGGAATCAATGACTTGGACGTTATCGAAGAGCCTTGCGCCAAAGAATGTTCTTATCAACGCGATTCGCGTGGGTGTCACAGACACGAAGTTGCACCAACTCAACTCAACAAAAAATCTAGAGGATCGAATTCGGACCATTCCGCTGGGGAGGATGGCCGATCCGGGGGAGATTGCTGAGACGATCTTCTTCCTCTGTTCCGATCGGGCTTCCTTTATCTCTGGGACAGTTCTTGAGGCAACAGGTGGGGAGAAGTAGTAGCCACTAGCAGAACGTTCTGCTGGTGCTGACGGAGGATTCGTAGCGCCGAGGTGGGCAACGGCGACGAGTCGGTCGGTTGTAATCGCAGTAACCATTTGAGACGCGGACAACTCATTGCCAGTGCCGCAGCGCGCGGGTGTACCCAGACAATCTGTCTTCCATGGCAACACAAATGACAACTTCACGGTGAGTCGTGATTCGCTGCGTGGGAAACGCGTATTTCTGTGACTTCTCCAGCAGGTCGAACTACTCATCACCTAGATGACCACAAAGCCAACCCCTAAGTACCCTGCTACTTTTTCGATAGCACAGGCGAGGTGTCCTGGGGCGAGCGCACTGTGGTGAGTCACGCCTGCCTCAACCCACGATTTCCATACGTTCTGGGGAGACAAAGCACTAGCAAAGCGGAACGCCCCACCAACTGTCGGGCTCTTTGAGAACCGGCGATCGGTGATTGCCCCCTCGGCTGCGACAAACCGGTACCCACTAGGCTCCCTAGGTGACGGTATAAAGGCCACCAGTGTCGCGGGGCCAGGTGGGAGTTCAAAGAACACCGAGCCTCCGGTCGCTGGATCAGCCAAGTACCAGGGATTCTGCTGAAGACGTAAAGGCTGGCCAGTCGGCTCCCAAGCTGGATCATGTTCCCCTGAGTTAGCAATCGCAAACTCGCCACTATTGAAGTCCAGAGCCTCGATCTCTTGGTACAGAGCCGCACCTCCCAGGCGACGCGCCACAAACATTGCAATCGCCGTAACGACATCTCCCGCACATGTCCAAGGAATACCTCTCCCGGTTTCTCGGCCAAGGGCGAAGCAAGGAGTGATCCCAGGCGAATCCGAAAATCGGATAGCGTCAACATGGCAGTTCATCGCCCCCATGTCCAGTCCTTGCTCCTCGTCAATAATCTGGAGAGCAGCTGCCAACCGAACAGTCTCCTCAAAGGCTGTGAGATCAACATCAACCTCATAACTGGCTAGTTCATCCTCTACAAGTGCAACTCTGGTGTCATCCACCTCGGCATAGGCGGACATGACCTCAGTTGGGTCAATGTGGACGCTTTGAACCCCAAGAGCGGATTCCAGATCATCTGAATCCAACTCCACGCACCGATAGCCGGGAATCGCATCTCCCACCCGTCCAAGCCGTGCTTTCTGTAAGGCGCCGGCAACCACTGCTAGTTCCAATTCCCCTACTACTTCGTCGGTCACCAACGAATCCATGGGACCGAAAATCACCTGATGGGGTCGGTTCATTCGATGAAGGCAACTAGTCAGCATCGGAGTGCCTACCGTCGCCCCCAGATCGGTAATATCCGACTGGTTAAAATTTTCACTTAGGGAAGCCCGTGCCTGAAGGGCCCATATTAGAAGAGGGGTCCTTTCGTCATTCTCTAACACCCCCAAGAAGTGGCTCGGCGGCACAGCCATCGTCTGCAAAACGAGTATGGCTTCGACCGGTTGTTCAACTGTGAGCAACCGAGCTGCAGCCCCCGACTCAGGCGAATCAATCAGCGCGGTTTGTGTAACACCGAAACCGGCCCCGTTTAGGACGCCCTCCACATGGGTCAAGACCTCGAACCGGTTGGATCGCAGTGCTGCTCCTCCAGCAGCTGATTCCCAAAACGTCCAGTACGGAAGAAACACTGCGACTCTCTTCTGGGCCCCAGAGGGCACTGCGCTGGACTTCTTTCTTTCCAAAGCCCCTCCAGTATATTGGCCTCGTTCCCACACTAGCGATCGCCCTCTATGAGGTACTCAATGATGACGACAGATATCAGTTTCTCAGAAGTTCTCGGACGCAGAGTCCGTTTGGGATCTTGGGAAGACCAAAAGATCTCCACTTATCGCAAGATACGTGAAGCGATCGGCGACGCCAACTGGGATCACGCAGCAGAACTAGCTGACTACTTCACCGATGAAGCCAACGTGTGTTTCACTCTCTATCGGCAATGGATTAACGATCTACGAGGCTTCCTGACGGAAGAAGGTGTCAAGAAGGAAGAGGTCGAACAAATCGATGCAGACGTCGTCTCAAAGCTCTGCTTGCCGGATGGTTCCGAGTGGAATGCCCGCCGACATTGGGACCGCTATCGTCAGGAACAACGGAACCTCCTCGCCCAGATATTCAGAGAAGAACCTGACCTGGCTCTTGAAGCACTCGATCAGATGAAGGAGACCTGGCGGCAGACCCACGATCGCGACGTTGACCACACCTACGGTTTGATGTCCGCCGTCCAAGAACGGTTCGGAAGCCAGGGAATCGTGGGGATGTATGAAAAGCTCCTCGTGCCATTGTTCTCGTGGCGTTACCAAAAATTTGATATTGACCAACACCCGTGGGATGAGGGGCTAGAGACTTTGATGCTCGTGGCCTGCGAAGCCATGCGGGGCCACCTCGTAGGACCTGAGCGGACCGGTGATTTCGAACTGGTCGAAGAGGACGACCGTTTCGTCGTCAGATTCGATCCGTGTGGATCTGGGCAGCGCACTATCCGGGGAGATTGGATCGAAAATACACCCGCAAGAATGGAACCCCCGTACAATTGGCAAGTTACCCAAGAGGAGGCATCCTGGAACCATTACCAGAAGGGGATCTGTCTTTATTGCGCCCACTGCATCATCCTTATGGAAGAAATGCCTATCGACCGATTCGGCTATCCAGTTCGAGTAGTAGATCCTCCCATCTACCCCGACACCGACCGCGACGCTAATAGGCGACAACAATGCCAGTGGACCATGTACAAGGATCCCACCAATACCCCTGAAGAGGTCTATGTAAGAGTCGGCCGCACAAAACCAACCGTCTTTGGTTCTTCCAACTTTGAAGCAGACGACCTGCCGGATGCTGGTTCGCTGGGCCTCCCGGGAATGGGTTAGAGGAGGGCCTAGTTGAAGGCCGCTGTACTGACCAAGTACCGATCGCCTCTTGAGATTGTCGATCGCCCTGAAGTGAATCCTGGCCCCGGACAAGTTCGGGTGAAGGTGAGCGCGTGTGGGGTCTGTGGAAGTGACGTGCTCCTCCGAGAAGGTGGCTTCAACGCTGGATTGCCAATCGTTCCTGGGCACGAAGCCTCAGGAATCGTTGATGCAACGGGGCCAGGTGTCGACGATGTGGCAGTTGGGACTCCAGTCGCCGTCTACTACATCAAACACTGCAGCAACTGCATCATGTGCATGGCAGGACGAGTCAACATGTGTCTGCACCTTGAGAGAATGGGAGTGGAGTTTGACGGGGCATTCGCCGAAACTGTCATAGTCCCCTCCCGAAATGTCATCGCTGTGGAGTTCTCGGATGACCCAGTCGACATTGCAGTACTGACTGACGCGATTGCCACTCCCTACCACGCCCTCACCTCAGTGGTAGAGGCCCGTCGTGGTGACACGGTCGTAGTTTGGGGAGTTGGGGGTATCGGTTCTAACGCAGTCCAGATCGCCTCCCTACTCGGATGTCACACTATTGCGGTCAGCCGGTCAAAGTCGAAACTCGACCTGGCCAAACGACTTGGAGCCGACATTGTGATCCAGGCCAGCGGTGATTACATGGAACGGCTCAGAACCGTGACTGGCAGTGCAGGACCAGACATCATCGTTCAGACCGTCGGATCCGGACCGGTTGATCAAGTTGCTCTGGAGGCGGCAGGAATCGGAACTCGCGTAATTCTGATTGGTGCTAGTACTGAGCCGTTTCAAATCAGATCTGTTGACCTAATCTGGCGTGAAGCGAGCCTCCACGGATCGCGCGGATTCACTCCGGCTGACATCCGAGCCGTCCTCAGTCTCTACCGCTCAGGCCACCTCTCGACTGAACACCTAACTGCTACGCGCCGACCTCTAGAGCAGATCAATGACGCTCTTGACGCCGTCGGGACGTCTGAAACCCTTCGGACTGTGATCGAGTTCTCAGCTGGCTGGAAATAGAGCTTCCCAGTAGCGTCAAAAGGCGAACAGTCTGATGATCGTTGCACCAATGGAGATGGACCGGGGATCCACCGGGGTCTAACCGGTATAACACGCGATCAGACCCCAGTTTTTCCCAACGAATCTCTTACTACCCAGCCGGATAGTAGTCGTCGATGTTGTCGGCAGTGATGAGTAGGTGGTCAAGAAGTAGTGGATCCTCAACGGATTCACCATTGATCATCTTGAGGATCGCCGGGACCACGTAGGTTCCATACGACTCCGGGAAGTACGCCGTTGATCCCACGTAGTGAGAATTGGTACGAATCGTGTCGTGGATCGTGGCGTCCGCACCCTGGCTGCCGTAGACCACGTTGTCCTCGATACCAAGCTCCTCAGCTGCGGCAAGGGCGGCAAGTCCCATGTCGTCATTGAGGCTGACCACGGCGATGTGCTTACCCGGGTTAGCGGTAAAGGTGTCCAAGACCAGTGGGAACGCACTATCGGTGGTTCCACCCCCGTTGATACGAGTAACGATCGAACCGGACTGCTCCGGGGCCCATTCCTCAAAGTCCCCATATGCCAGATCAGGGCAGACGTTCTGGATCCCACGAACAGAGCCATTTGACCGCATCACATTCACATCTCCGACCTCAAAGGTCTCCAACGTGAGGATCATGTCGATCTCACAACCCCAGTTCTCTTTAGCCCACTGACCTACACCCTCGCCAGCGAGTTCACCTGCACGGGGGTTATTGGCTCCAAAGAACAACGCACACGATGGATGTGCGATGTCAATGGCGATCACCGGGAGATCCGAGTCATTAGAGCGCAACTCATCGCAAAGGGCACCTTCGATGGTCTGATCAATCTGGAACTGGATCACGCCATCGACACCCTGGAGAGTGAACGTCCGAGCGTTCTCCAACGCCGTCTCGCCATCAAGATTGTTGTCGGCATAAACGATCTCAAGATTGCAAGCAGCTGCCACCTCTTGGATGTTCTCCCAAACCTGAGTCACAAACGGAATACCCGTCGCCAAGTCACCATAGGCAACCTTCAAACCCGAACCATCCTGACCCTGACAGACGTCATCAACTACCGGAGCAACCGGAGCAGCTGTCGTCGCAGCTGGAGCAGCTGTCGTCGCAGCCGAGGTTGTTACCTCCTCGTCACTGCTACATGCGGAGATTGCTAACAATAACGACATAGCGAACAGTGCGCGAACAAACAACCTCATCTCAGAACCTCCCTGAGTAGTTCTCTGGAAACGTTTTTCCGGTAGTACGAATCAGACTATCGTTTCCAGATGTTGGAATCCAGACGTAGGAATCAGTCATGCCTCCTCTCATGCCCACAGCATCCGCGCCCTCGGGAAGGAGATACCTGCTGCGAGAAGGAGACTCCCTAACCCCTATCCGATTAACCAAAAAGCTGGATACCGACGCTCCACAGCAGAACGAACCATCCGAACCGCTTCTATTTGAGCTAGCCCTCTCCTACCCCAAACACCGAGGATTGACATGAGTAGAAATCGTGAGCTCGGCGTTGTTACCGGAGCGGCCAGCGGAATCGGGCGTGCCACAGCGCAACTACTATTGGACAAAGGTTGTCGAGTGCTCGCCGTAGACAATGATCGACAAGGCCTCAAGGCCCTAGAACCCCAAGCCGAACTAGACACACTGTGCGTTGACCTCGGAGATCCTTCAGACCGAGATCGTGTTATTGCAGCTGGAGAAGGTGCCACCTATCTAGTCAACGCGGCAGGAATCATTCTGCTAAAACCCATCGGCTCGGTGTCAGTCGAAGATTGGCGAAAAGTCCAAACTGTAAACGCCGAAGCAATCTTCTTCCTCTGTCAGGGGCTCGGGCCCACAATTCCGGCAGGAGGAGCAATCGTAAATCTCTCATCGAGTTCAGCGAAACTAGCTTCGACGGTCGAAGCGGCCGTCTACGCCGCTTCCAAGACCACAATTTTGTCAATCACCCGATCCTTTGCATATTCTCTGAGCAAAGTCCCCGTACGCGTCAACGCTGTTTGTCCAGCCATTATTGACACCCCAATGCAAGAATCTGTCCTAGATCAGGTCTCCTCCCAGAGGGGAACGACTTCCGAAGAGTTGAGGACCAGCCGCAATGCTTTGGTTCCAATGGGGCGCCCTGGACGGCCAGAGGAGTTGGCAAGACTGATCTGGTTTCTCCTCTCAGATGGTGGCGGCTATATGACCGGACAGGCAATCAACTTCGGAGGAGGAATGGTGACGTGGTGAACAATCCGACCTTCCCTCAAGCCATGGCCAGAGTCCACCATGTGGGTATCAGTGTGGACGATGTGGACAGGAGTCTCGCCTTTTGGAAGAGTTTCCTAGGCATTGAACCACGGTTTCACAAAGTCATCAACGGGCCTTACCTGAGCAAAATAACCGGCTACGACAACATTTCTCTGGACGCTTGCTGGATCGATCTGCCTGGTGGGATCGTACTCGAAATTCTGAACTACCTTGCTGACGAGAAGGCCCCCAACGACGATGCGACAGCCAACCCTGGGAATGTACACATCTGCATCGAAACGACCGATATACAGGCGCTCTTCGACCGTGCTATCTCTTGCGGTGCAAAGCCAGTCGGCTCTGGGCCGATTGACGTGTCCGAAGGGCCTAATGCTGGTGCTCGGGGCTGCTACGTAAGGGATCCCGACGGCATCACTCTTGAACTGTTGCAGTTCCCATGAACCTGCTTAAGGAGCCCTTCTAATCGAAAGGGTCACGTTGTGGGCAGAAGATCTCGGAAGTTCTCAACCTAGGGGTAGACGTGAAAATCGTATCTGTAGAAGCAATCCCAGTTAGTTATCCAGAGCCAAATGACTTCAACGCCTTACGCCATCTGTGCCTCACGAGGCTGGAAACCGATAATGGAGAACTCGGGTGGGGCGAATCAGTCACCATGTGGCCAGAGGCCAGTTTCGCCACGAAAGCCCTCATCGAAGGTATGGCAGACCTAGTCGTCGGACGAAACCCAAATGATCTTGATGCTATTCACCACTCCCTTAAAGAGCGAGCCTGGTGGTACGGCTATCAAGGAGGTATCGCGAGTTTCGCAATAAGTGCTATCGACATCGCTCTCTGGGACTTGAAGGCCAAGTCATTAGGCACAAGCGTGCTCAATCTTCTAGGGGGCCCCGTACACGACCGCTTGCCCGCAATTGCCTCATCCCATGCCCACCACGAGTCAATTCCAGCGATGGCTGACGAGGCGGTCGAATGGCTTTCAACAGGACTCCAAGGGATGAAGGTGGGCTTTGGTAAACGCGGTGATGCCAACCTTGGATTCGACCACTGTCGGGATGTTGAATATGTCCGGGCCATGCGAGAGGCGATTGGTTCCGAGAAAATGTTGATGATCGACCTCGGATGGGCAGTCAAGTGGGATGTGATGACCGCAGTACGACGAACTAGAGCGTTCGACGAATACCAGATCGACTGGATCGAAGAGCCACTAGGCGACTGGGACCCAGAGGGATATGCCAATCTTCGCTCCAAGTCGGAATGCCTGATCGCGTGTGGTGAGAAGGAGTGGACACTCCGTGGATACAAGCGAGTGATCGATACCGGCACAGTGGATGTAGTGGGGGTGGATCCTGGTCGCGCTGAAGGAATCACCGGCTTCCAGAAAATTGCCACACTCGTTGAGGAGGAGCACCGGCAAGCAAACGCCCACGCCTGGTCGTCAGCAATCGTTACCGCCGCAAGTCTCGCCGTGTCTTTCAGTAGCAGTGCATGCAAGTTGTTCGAATTCAAACCCCTCGACAATCCGATGCAACACGAACTAGTCGAGAATCCGATCCATCATCATGATGGCTGGGTCTACCCACCGGCTGGACTTGGCCTGGGAATCACAGTCATTGAAGAAGTAGTTGATCGCTTCCGGACAGAGAATATCTAGATGCGAGTTGACCAAGGCAGAGGGAGTTGAAAATATGGCTTGGAACGTGGGAGCGGGTCTAGAAGGCAAAGGCGTCATCGTGACTGGCGCAACCGGCGGAATCGGACGAGCAACTGCAGAAGCCTTTGCCATAGCTGGTGCCCGGGTTCTCGCTGTCGATCTAGACGAGAACCAAGCACGGCAGACTGCTGACGAACTTGCCGGTGAAGGCCACGACTCAGCAGGAGTAGACCTAAGCGATTTGAGCACCCACCGTGGCCTCATCCACCAAGCCATTGAGTCTTTCGGTGGACTGTACGCCCTAGCCCACCTTGCTGCAGTCTTACGTCGGAGGGACTCGATCGATGCGATCACTGAAGAAGACTGGGACGCCCAACTCGACATAAATCTAAAGGCGTCATTCTTTCTCTGTCGTGCCGCTGCAGGCGCCATGAATGAGGCCAACAAGGGTGGGCGCATCGTTGCTTTTTCGTCACAAGGGTGGTGGTCCGGCGGTTTCGGTGGATCCGTTGTCTATTGCGCTTCGAAAGGGGGGGTCGTATCAATGGTTCGAGGTCTCGCTCGAACTCTCGGACCATCAGGCATCACTGTCAATGCGGTCGCCCCAGGACTAGTGGATACGCCGATGCTCATGGATGACCTTTCCGAAGCGACACTCGAAACCATGAAATCTCAAACCCCCCTGCAGAGGGTCGCTGACCCCAAAGAAATCGCCAGCGTGGTTGTCTTCCTGACGAGCGATCACGCTTCCTATATCAGCGGGGCGACTATTAACGTGAGTGGAGGCTTCCTGATGTACTAGCAGTCCAAGCCATTATTCTTTTGAAGAACCAAAGAAAACAATATGCGCTGAAACGATCCTGGGATAGTTGTTTTGTGTGTGCTGGAGGTAAACCGTGGTGCGAAAAAAACCAAGTTGGCATACCGAAGAATCAAGTCTGGGCGGCGTTGAGCCTCTCGATGGGGAGTGGATGACACCCAGACGTAGGTTTCTTTCAGCGGTCACCGGCGGTCGTGTAGACAAGGTTCCTGCTGCCACCCTTAGCTCCGTTGTAACTCTGGACGGCATGGATCTCGTCGACGCTCACTTTCCGGAAGCACACCTAGATGCCGAGATGATGGCTCGCTTGGCCGCAACAGCCCATGAAGAGTTAGGACTCGACACGGTCATGCCGGTGTTCCATTCTCAGCTTGAGGCATCCGCTCTCGGCGCCGACACGTGGTGGGGAGAGAAAGACAACTGGCCAGCTCCGAAGAGTCACGTATTGAAAGATCCAGAGGATTTTTCGATTCCTGATGACTATCTAACCCAACCCTCCTTCGCGGCAGCACTGGGTGCCATCCGCCTATTGAGACTCCGTTATCCCGAGGTCGGAGTCGTCGGAAAGGTATACGGAGCATGGTCGGTTGGATTCCAATTAGTCGGGATCGAGAATTGGTTGATGATGACGATCACAGAGCCAGCAAAGATCCACAGATTCTTGGAAGTACTATTGCCAGCATCGCTGATGTCAGCCAGAGCCCAGTTTGAGGCTGGGGCCGATGTCATCATGTGGGCTGACCACACCAATCGTGAACTAGTCAGCCCCGAGACCTACGTAGACTTTCTCCTGGATATGCATCGGGAAATCACCACAGAAATTGGTGGCCCCTCCATTTTGCACTGCTGTGGAGAAACAACCGATCGGATTGAGTACTTCGCTGAGGCTGGTTGGGACACCTTCCACTTCGAATCTCAGGTTGATCCATACGAGGCAAAGAAAATTGTCGGTGATCGCATGTCATTGATGGGGAATCTCAACAATCCAGAAATACTTTTTAGTGGGGACTACGACAGTGTCTACGAGGCATCGGTCAAAGTATTGGAGGCAGGCATCGAAGGGCTCGCCCCAGAGGGCTCAGTTCCTCTTGGCACCAAGATGGCGACTCTAAAGGGAATGGCCGATGCGGCCCGTGACTACTCAAACGCACATCGAACTAACGGTCGCCTTATTCGCCACAATCCTTCCGTTGGCCCCTCTCAAACATAAGCGAACCACCACTTCTGGGCACCTCTTCGGTGGTTCTAGAGCATAGAGTTGCCTTGTGATTGCTGGCTGGAAAGGTTTCCAGTACGCTATGTCGCCTGAGGGCTAACCGTCCGCTGGGCCCAACCCTGTGGGAATGAACAATGGCTGAGTTAAGCGACATCGACAACGAAACGGTTCGGGGTGAGATCGAGGAGTTCCTTGTCGACCCCGCCGAGATTGAGCGTTTCGTCAACCTGTTCGCTGCCGCAAGCCCGGAAATGCTGGAAATTGCTGAAGCTATCATCATCGGCGAACACGAGGATGTTGACAGCCTCACGCAACAAGCCCTCGATAATGGCACTAGCGCCCTTGAGATTATGGACGACGGCTTGATCGCTGGCATGGGCATCGTAGGTATCAAGTTCAGGGAGGATTTCATCTTCGTTCCTGAAGTGCTCGTATGTGCTCGTGCCATGAAAGCAGGCATGGCCCACATAGAGCCGATTCTCTCGGCATCGGGGGCAATGACTCAGGAAACTGTTGTGATGGGAACGGTCAAGGGAGATCTCCACGACATCGGGAAGAACTTGTGCATCATGATGCTCCGAGGGGCCGGGCTCACTGTCATCGATCTCGGAGTCGATACTGCACCAGAGGATTTCGTCAATGCCGTGAAAGAAACCGAAGCGGTAGTGATGGGGATGTCAGCGTTGCTAACGACCACCATGCCGAACATGGAACGAACGATCGAGGTATTCAGAGATGCGGGCCTCCGCTCAGAAGTAGGAATCATGGTTGGCGGTGCTCCCGTAACTGAAGAGTACGCAAAATCGATTGGTGCCGATGCCTACGGCAAGGACGCTATGGCCTGCGTAGAAGCCGCTAAAGGCTTAGCCGCCACTCAACATTCCAAAAGTGCAACATGAGTCTGGACCCGAAGCATGTTCAGAAGAGCTTCGACCGGATATCAGAGATCTTCTCCGACATAGTCGAACACGCCGAGACCTCATCGCTGACCCGATGTCCTTACAGGAACGCCTCCGACCTTTGCACCGCCCTCTTCAAGTGTCGAAACCAAGAGGTGGATATGAGCAAGCCGACGGTGCTGATCTGTGGCCATGATGGGACTTTCGACGTCCGCCCGGCCTGATAGCCAAGGCCGAGGTCATGGGACCAACTGAAGCAGAGGGTTGGCAAGATTCAGGAAGAAACTTCGAACTACCGCAAGGACTCTCCTTGGTGGAGTCGACTTGAGCTTCGTTAGTTCCGGAACACATTCTGCAGTTGTCGTCCCAGGAACAACCCTCTTTGACTGCGCTGACACTCTCAAGGTCAAACTTGCGAGTTCATGCCTACGAACTGGTCAGTGTCACGAATGCATAGTGACAGTCAGCAATGGCGAAACGGCGTTGAATTCTCGCTCGGATCCTGAAGCCTTCCTTTCCGACAATTTTCGCTTGGCTTGTCAGGCAATCATTGTCTCCACCGATAGCGACGTCACTTTCAGCCCTCTTAATCGCCGACCAAGAATTCTCGAGTCGAAGACACTAGATCATCGACCATTATTGCTCGAGCCAGTGGTTAGACGAGTTGGGAACCAGGTCCTCTATGGAGATTCTGTCATCGACCGATACCGCGGCGGCTGTTTTGGAATCGCTGTGGATCTCGGTACCACTACAGCAGCAATCGATCTCATTGATCTCGAAGATGGGGCGACAAGAGCAACTGCCAGTTTCGAAACTCCGCAGGGCTTTGGAGGCAGCGACGTAATGGCTCGGATTTCCTACGACTCGCGCGAGGTCAACACAGGTGAGCTCCAAAAAGCAGCTGTCAGCGGAATTAACCGCGCAATTCAGGAAACGTGCACCAAGGCGGGTATCTCCCCTCCCCTCATCTATGAGATCGCTGTCGTTGGCAACACCACGATGCGGGACATCCTCTTCGGGATTGACGTTCAATCGATTGGGCAGAGACCCTACAAATCACTGGTCGAATGTGAGTACCGAGACGGGCGTCGGGATTCAACTGCTCTCATTGCCCTATCTCGTTCAATTGGCATCAGGGCCAACCACCAAGCGCGACTTTACGGCCTACCCCTAATTGCGAGTCATGTAGGTGCCGACGCTGCCGCTGGAATCCTCGCTGTTGACCTTGATCACGAGAGTAAGACCTGCATGTTGGTGGACATCGGCACCAATACCGAAGTCCTCCTACGACACGACGATCAGTTGTTTGCAGCCTCTTGTCCCGCAGGACCTGCTTTTGAGGGCGGCTTAGTAACCCACGGGATGAGGGCCTACGAGGGGGCCATAGAATCGACAAAGATCTCAGATCAGGGCCTCCTCTACGACTATTCCGTAATAGGGGGCGGCCGCCCTGAGGGGCTCTGCGGCTCAGGATTGGTCGACCTGTTGGCCGAGTTGCGGGGGCACGACCTAATCAATGAGAAGAGCGTGTTCGTAGATGACCCCAGGCGTGATGATCTGATGATTCTCCCCGATAGGGGGATTACTTTCTCTAAGGAAGATGCAAGCAATCTGGCACAGGCAAAGGCCGCCAACTACAGCGGTCAAGTCATCTTGATGAGAGCTGCGGGGATAGCTCCTAGCGACATCGACACCCTCTACCTAGCGGGTGGCTTTGCAAATTTCATCAATGTCGAGAACGCCATGAAGATCGGCCTTTTGCCAACGATCGAATTGGACAGAGTCGTAAAGGTCGGAAATGCAGCTCTCGATGGTGCTCGATCGGCACTCATGTCCCTAGCCACAAGGACCCGGTTGGAGAAGCTCGCAGATGAGGTAATGCACGTCGAGTTGGAAACCATGCCTGAGTTCTTCGAGATCTTCGTCGAAGGCTGCCTACTGAAACCCATGCCCACCGACCTATCGAGCTTTGATCGATAGAGGGAGTAATACAAATGGAGAAACCCGCTGCGGACTTCATCATCATTGGTGAAAACGTACATACCACGAGAGCCATCACTGCAAAGAGTTCTCGCTTGACAAAACAAGGTGGAATGGAGGGACTAGCGTTCAAGGCCCTTAATGGCACGGACTTGTTCTTGCCTCTGTCCGAAGAGTTGATGGCTGGACAGGACTATCGCCAGAAGCGAATCAAACATGTCAAGCTCGCAGTTGAGGCAGGAATGTCAGATGACAAGTTTTCTGTGGTAGGCATCGAGTACTTGCGAAAAATAGTGCACGACCAAGAGCAAGCCGATGCCCATTATCTAGACATCAATGTAGATGAGATATCGGTCGACCCTGAGCACCAAACAAGAGCGATGCGGTGGCTGGTTGAACAGGTACAGGACATGAGCCAACTGCCACTATCGATCGATTCGTCAAGTATTGACCTGATCCGAACAGGCTTGAAGGCTATTCGGGATGGGGCTGAAAGACCCTTGCTCAATTCAGCCAGCCTTGAACGAATCGAAGGATTAGACCTAGCGCGCCAGTTCAACACAAGTGTCATCGTCACCTCCGCGGGTCAATCTGCAATGCCAGACGGTGCGAACGAAAGAATCGAGAACGCCTCACAAATGGTCGAAGCAGCTTTAAAGTGTGGCATCGATCTTGCCGATGTTTTCGTCGATCCTTTGGTGTTTCCGATCTCGGTTGACTCCTCCTATGGTTTGGACACTCTTTCTGCAATCAGCGGCATCCGTAAGCGGTTCGGTCCAGGAATTCGGATAACTGGAGGGATGAGCAACGTCTCGTTTGGGATCCCAAAGCGCAGTGTAATCAACACCATGTTTCTCATATTGGCCTTAGAAGCCGGTGCCGACAGCGGCATCATCGACCCAGTCATGAATCCCATGAGCCGAGTACGGGAGGTGGATCGTTCTTCACTTGCCTTTCACCTCGCTCAAGATGCCTTACTCGGACAAGATGAATTCTGTGGTCGATACATAGCCGCGTGGAGAGCTGGAGAACTCGGCTGATTCGAACTGGCCTATGGGAAGTTCCTTAAAGAAACATACTGTGGATACGTTTCCAGAGTTATTGCTACCCTCGGCAACTAGGAGGCGACATGCCAAAGATGCGGATGAACCAAGCGATTGTGTCAGCACTCGCTGACGAGATGCGCGAGGATCCGACTGTCGTTGTTTTTGGAGAGGATGTAGCAGAGGCCGGTGGCCCATTCAAGACAAGTGATGGACTGTTAGATGAGTTCGGGCCAAGTCGAGTTCGTGACACTCCTATCTCAGAAATGGGTTTCCTCGGCGCGGCGGTCGGTGCGGCAGCGACCGGACTCAGGCCTGTTGTTGAGATTATGTTCGTCGAATTCCTTGGCGTTGCCCTAGATATGCTCGTTACTGAGGCGGCGAAATTTCACTATCTATCCGGTGGTCGCTACCGAGTACCGATGACTGTTAGGGCCTCCGTCGGAGCGGGACTTGGATTCGGCACGCAACACTCTCAAACTCTCGAGTCCTGGATGTACGGCTGCCCTGGGGTGAAGCTGGTTTCCGTATCGGGGCCACAAAGTGCTTACAGCCTCCTCCGGTCTGCAATACGAGACGACAACCCCGTCGTTGTGTTTGAGCCCCGCGCTCTCTATTCGCAGCGGTCAGATGTAACAACCGGTGAAAATTCGATAATCGAACTGGGCGCAGCGCGCACTGTCGAACAGGGAACAGATGTGACAATCGTCGGACTCGGATCTACCGTGTCGTCGATTGAAGAAGCCACGGCACTCGGATCCTGGTCGGCTGAGGTAATCGACCTGCAGACACTGATTCCCTGGGATAGAGAGGCGATTCTTGATTCCGTCAGTCGCACCAAGCGGCTAGTCCTTGTTGAAGAAAACCCAATGTCATTCGGTTGGGGCACAGACATCGCCTCAGTTGTTGGCTCCGAACTCTTCGAAACCCTTGAAGCCCCGATTTTGCGAATCACTTGCCCGGACACGCCGGTGCCGTTTGCAAAGGACCTGGAGGCGCGCTACATCCCAAGTGCCGAATATGTGGCATCCCAGGTCTCAGATCTCCTGGAGACAGGACGCCTTCCACCCCACTGGTGGGAAGAAGAGAGAGTTGGTTGATTGTGAGCAGAGAACTAGAGCGCCGAGAACTGGTCAGAAATGACCGAATCTCTCGCTACGAGCGAATGGTCGAGATTCGAGCCTTTGAGGACAGAGTCCAGGACCTTTTTGCCGAAGGCATAGTTCACGGAACAACGCACACATGCCAAGGACAGGAAGCAGTTGCTGTAGGCATCGCTGCTTCAATAGCCCCATCTGACACGGTTACTTGCACGTATCGGGGACATGGTGTCGCTTTGGCTCTCGGGTTAACCCCAGAATCACTATTAGGGGAAATCATGGGTCGCGAAATCGGATCGATCGGTGGGGTCGGTGGCTCAATGCACCTCGCCCAACCATCGCTTGGCCTCCTACCTACCTTCGCGATCGTAGGAGCGGGTATCCCAGTCGCAGCCGGGGCAGCGCTACGACACCAAGTGATGGAGACAAAGGACATCTCTGTGGCGGTGTTTGGTGATGGAAGCACAAACATCGGAGCGTTCCACGAAGGCCTAAACCTTGCGGCAATATGGAACTTGCCTGTTGTCTTTATCTGTGAGAACAACCAATACGGTGAGTACAGCAGAATCAACAAGACAACGCCGATAACCGACATCGCTAGGCGAGCTGACTCCTATGGCATACCGGGGCTAGTGGTTGATGGACAGGACCTAGACGAAGTAGTAGCGGCAGTAACCGATGCGGCCTCTGCAGCACGAACTGGATCCGGCCCCTCCTTGCTGGAAATGAAAACCTACCGCTACGCGGGTCACTCGCGCGCTGATACGGCCTCTTATCGACCCGAGGGAGAGTTTGATGACTGGTACAAGAGGGACCCGATCAACAGTCTCCGAGAGGTCCTGATAGGTGAAGGGCTGCTCTCTGAGAAAAGAAACACCCAAATACTGAACAGCGTTGCAGAACGGATTGAAAGCGCTGTTCTAACGGTCCGAAATAGCCCAGTTCCGGGTATACAAGCAATGTTTTCAAACATCAATGCTTAGTAGGTAGTGGTGCGAGAAATAGTCAACCTTCCTCGTTTGGGGGATACCGTCGATGAAGTCCTTATTCTGAAATGGATCGTTGGAATCGACCAGATTGTGGCCAAAGGAGATCCTCTTCTACTCGTAGAAACTGACAAGGTGGAAGTTGAGGTCGAGGCGCCAGTTGGTGGCAGAGTCATCGCGATTTCGGCTCAGATCGATACAGAGATCCAAACTGGAGCGCCGCTGTGCGTGATCGAATCGAGTGAATACTCCGACCCCAACTAACCGCCCGTGCACGCTGGAAACAAGGGTGGAACCCTTGCCAGTGACGATCATAGCTGGCTATCTCGGGGCAGGAAAGACCACTCTCATCAACCAAATGCTTACCGACAATGACGGTCAACGGTTGGCTTTACTGGTAAACGACTTCGGCGAGATCAACATTGACGCGAAACTCGTAGAGTCCCAAGACAGTGATACGGTCAACCTGAGCAATGGATGCGTGTGCTGTTCCCTTGCAGAAGATTTTTCCAGAGCACTTTCACATATAGAGAAGCGATCTGACCAATTCGACCGAATCATCGTTGAAATGAGCGGGATCGGAGAGCCACACAAGGTTGTCGAATGGGTCCGAAACTCTGCCTTCATTCTAGATGGAATAGTGGTTCTAGCGGATACAACAACAATCCTCAATTGGGCAGAAAACCGGTATGCAGGACCGCTGATATGCAGGCAGATTTCAGCTGCTGATTTGATCTTACTCACCCATACAGATCTCATCGACCAAAGAACAGTTAACGATGTAAGAGAATGGCTAATAGAGTTCACGCCGGCTCCTGTCTTGCAAACACCGGTCTCGATGCCACTGATCATCGGATTTAACCGAAGCAGCGATAACAACTTGCAATCAATCCACACTCGTCTGGACGATCACCATTCAGCATCTGTACAACAGGGAGAACCTGTATCAGTCAACCTTCTCGAGGAGTGGTTGGCTCAACGACCTAAGCAAGTAATTCGAGTAAAAGGAATCCTGCGAACTGCAGGGGACCCCGGTGTTGCAACAATCCTCCAAGTTTGTGGTCCTCGTGAGGAAATTACTGCTAGTAATAGGTATCCCAATATTGATGCTGGCTCGGTGGTAGCTATTGCGACCATTGATCTAGCCAAGTCAGATTTAGACAACTGGCTCAGCGAGATCGGCTACTGCCAGCCAGTCCACAACCATTAGGAGAAGCTGAATTCGATTCTGGACTTGCAGAAGTTGTACCGACCCGCTCAATTGACCTGGAAACGTTAGAGATGCAACAACCCGTCACTAACAACTGTAAGACCGATGGCTGGACGATGACAGTTTCTGGCCCTCTACAGGTCTCAGAACTCGGCCCCACCCATATCCATGAGCATCTCCACATGGACTGCAGATCGATTCTCGAACTCCACGACTACCCGACGGTTTCCGAAGAACCTCTGACCATTAAAAACGCTGCACAAGCAAGATGGAACCCCGGAGGTTTTCCGGACAACTACCACCAGACTGATGTCGAGCTAGTCGTAGCGGAGCTGGAACCTTTCACCATGGCGGGAGGAAGGACCATTGTAGAAGTAACGCCGAGCCACCTTTCCCGAGACCCGCTCATTCTTCGAGATATTGCTGAACTGAGTGGAGTTCAGGTGGTGATGGGAGGTGGCTACTACCTAGCACCCTCCCACCCTGCAGGCACTAGAGACCGCTCAACTGAAAGCCTCGCTGCCGAATTCGTCGATGAATGGAAATACGGGGTAGGAGACACCGGAATCCGTCCTGGCGTAATTGGTGAGATCGGCACTGGTGACCCGGTGCAACCAGAAGAGTTCCGGATGCTCCGAGCCGCTGCGTGGGCCCATCTTGAAACTGGTTTAGCGATAAGTGTCCACCTCCACCCTTGGGGGTATGAGGGGCTCGAGGTGCTCAATGCCCTAGAAGCCGAAGGGGTCAACCCCCATCGTGTGGTCCTCGGCCACATGAACACTGCAATCAACAACGAGAATTACCAAATCCAACTGCTGGAGCGCGGTGTAAACCTCGCTTACGACCTGATGGGATTTGACCACTCCTGTATTGGCCTAGGGAAATACCCACCCAGCGATTTTGACGTCGTAAGGAATCTGGTAACCCTTGCCGAGCGCGGCCATAGCGAGCAGATCTTTGTTTCTCAGGACATGGGTGGCGTCAAGACTCGTCTTGTGGCCTTCGGCGGTTGGGGCTACGCCCACACCCTGTTAAACGTTATTCCCCTATTTCAGGACGCAGGCTGGGGTGAGGAGAAAGTCGCAACCCTACTCGTAGAGAATCCTGCACGCCTGTTGACAATTGAAGGACTCAACGGAGATCATCCGTCTTAGATCTCTGACAAGAACCTCATAGAGTCGCCATACCCGTTGGGCTCAGAATCAGGAAATCCACATTGCGACACGACTTGAACTGTTTGGAACTAGGCGGAATGGTCTTGTGAGTTCCAACCGTCCCGAACTAGGCGCTGGGCTCGAAGGAAAGACAGTCCTCGTTACCGGAGCTGCAAGTGGAATCGGCCAAGCCTCGGCCCTTGCCTTTGCCGAAACCGGAGCGAGGGTGGTAGCTGTCGATACCAATGAAGCCGGCCTGCAAGAGACCATGGATCAACTCGGAGAACCCAATCATCTTGGGATCAGATTCAATCTTGCCAACACATCTGAGATTCCTGACCTAGTCAAGGAAGTGGAAAAGAAGTCAGGCAACCTTTGGGCTCTCGCCCACGTCGCCGCTGCCCTCCGCCGCCAACCACTCGACGAGGTAACGGAAACAGATTGGGACTCCCAACACGATGTCAACCTTAAAGCAGGTTTCTTCCTCAACCGCTCTGCTGGAAACGCGATGCTAGCAAGTGGCCAAGGAGGGCGGATCATCAACTTCAGCTCTAGTGCCTGGCTCACTGGTCCCGTGTGGGGCAGCGACGCATATGTTGCGAGCAAAGCAGGGGTCGTCGCCATGAGCAAGGGATTCGCGAGAGCATTCGGCCCACACGGAGTTCTGGTCAACACGATTGCGCCCGGTCAGGTTGACACACCGATGCAGTACACCGACACTCCTCCAGAAGTTGTTACAGCCGGGAGAGAGCATTGTCCGCTTGGCCGAATCGGTCGTCCTGAAGAAGTAGCGGCCGTAGTGGTATTCCTTGCATCGAACCATGCTAGTTTCATCAACGGCGCAACGATCAATGTAAGCGGTGGATCTCTCATGTATTGAGGTTGGCTCCATCATTCACCCATTATTACCAAGGTAAACTGTGTCTAATTTGGAATATCATTATCCGTGAGCAGTATTTGAATTAAATATAACACCTACCGCTATCCACATTTAATTCTAGTGTCGATTCGACAATCCAGACCTATAGGAAACCACATAAATGAATTCTACTAAATCTGAAGAACTGGAAGAAGTCTCCCAAGAGCCCCTTGCCTCGAGGTCGCGAGGTCTTCAAAGGTTTGCGGATGCGCCTCCCGAGTTCGTTCTTGTTCTGGCTCTCCTCATACTTGGCACCATTTTCTGGCAAGGAAGTCCCTACTTTCTAACAATCCTAAACATACGCAACCTGTTCATGTCGGTGGCTGTGCTTGGCCTGATGGCAGTACCAGGCACATTCCTTCTTATCTCAGGAAACTTTGATCTAGCTGTCGCCAGCACTGCAGCACTATCTGCAGTAACAGTCGCCATGATCGCGACAGAACATGGTGCTTTTTTGGGAATACTGGCAGCACTCGGACTTGGCTTGGCCGTTGGAGCACTAAACGGTTTTTTGTCGATGTACTGCGGTATCGCATCGATCATCGTGACTTTGGGAACCATGCAGGCAGTTCGTGGTGTGGCACGGATGGTCTCCGGGGGTCAATCGCATCGGATGGACCGCGAAATCGATTTCATCACCGACCGGGTATTTGGTGTGCCAATACAGATCGTAGTGTTCCTGTTCATCTGTGGGCTAGGAATCTTCGTTTCCCGTTATACGAGATTTGGACGCTCCATTTTTGCAATCGGGAGTAACCCTGCTGCGGCGCGACTCGCCGGTATACGCGAGAAACCATCCCTTTTCGTCATGTTTTGCTTCAGCGGAGTTCTTGCCGCCCTTGGTGGCCTAGTGATTGCATCACAACTCAACGCTGCTAATCCAAATACTGCGACTGGACTAGAACTGCAAGTCGTGGCAGCGGTGTTGCTCGGTGGCGCAAGCTTGAAGGGTGGCCGTGGAACGATTCACGGCACGATGTTAGGCCTACTAATACTCGGAGTGCTCCAAAATGGTCTCACCCTCCTTAGCATCTCTTCATTCTGGAGGGACATCGCAACTGGGACAGTACTGATCGCCGCCGTCGGTCTAGATCAGGTGCGGCTCCGAGTTAGTGGAACAGGATGACTGCAAAAGAAGAGACTCTCGTAGTTTCTTCACGAGAGCCCTTCGCTCTGCACGCTACCGGACTGCGGAAACGTTTCTCTGGAGTTGAGGTTCTTCATGGAGTTGACATAACGGTAGATGGTGGAGAGGTGCTCGCTCTCCTCGGAGAAAACGGTGCCGGGAAGTCGACGGCCATCAAAATCCTCGCTGGTGATTACAGCCGTGACAGTGGGGAAATCCAGATCAATGGCCAAACAGTCCAGATCGAGAATCCACGCGACGCTTCCCAGCACGGAATTCGCGTCATCTACCAAGAGTTTTCAGATGCTCCAGACCTGACTGTCGCTGAGAACCTCGTTCTGGGTGCATGGCCCCGTCGGCCCTCGGGGATCATCGATTGGCCCACTATCCGTAGACACGCAGAAGAGAGCCTCCGGACACTTGGCGTCGAACTTAACCCCGATACCGTTGTCGAGACACTCGGTGTAGCCCAACGGCAGGTACTAGAAATAACGAGAGCTCTAGCTGGTGAAGCGAAGTTGCTCATCCTTGACGAACCAACCTCCGCTCTTACGACTGAAGAGACCGAGGTGCTGTTCGATCTTGTTCTCCGCCTACGGAGCCAGGGCGTAGCGATCATTTACATCACCCACCGCCTTGACGAACTTGAGAGGATCGCAGACCGTGTCCTTGTCTTCCGGGATGGAGACGTAGTAACGGAAGGCCCGATAAGTAACTACGGGCGCAGTGACATAGTCACAGCGATGGTTGGACATGAACTTCAAGACCAAGTAGCTCTACAAACCGACCCGAAGGACTTTGGTGCCGCTGTCTTAACCCTCACAGCCGCTACAAGTAATCCCGCTTACCATGACGTGAACCTCAAAGTCCACAAAGGTGAGATCCTTTCACTATTCGGACGCATCGGGTGTGGGGGCCTCGAAATAACAAGTTCCATCTTTGGCCTACGAGCCCTCGATAGTGGCTCTATGGACATTAATGAAAAGCCCGGACCCCCTAAGTCCCCTCGTGATGCCATAGCTAACTATGGAATTGGGTACGTTCCGGTAGATCGAAAAACAGAAGGCCTCCTTCCTGTTCTAAACGTGTCGGAGAATCTGAGCATCGCCTCTTGGCCATGGTTGACGCGACTGGGACTATTGGCCCGAAACCTTGTGTCCGGAGTCTTCGACCAGTGGCGCACTGTGCTTGACATTCGAGCAAAAGGGGGTGGAAGTCAGGCGGTCGAAACTCTTTCGGGCGGCAACCAACAGAAAGTGGTGTTAGGACGGTGGCTTGATCGTGAGTCACAGCTACTAGTGATGGCAGAGCCGACCCGAGGAGTGGACGTAGGCGCTAGGGCCGAGATCTACCGAGTCCTAAGAGAATTTGCGGCTCGCGGCATGGCCGTGTTGATTGCATCTTCAGACATCGAAGAGGTCACAAGAATTTCCGACACCATTCTGGTGATGTCACGAGGCCGGGTTGTCGCTCATCATCAGGCAAAGGACGTCAGCCAAGCCGAACTCATACACCAAGCTGGGCAGGACGCCTCGAACAAAGCCGAGGTCATGTCTTCGGGGTTTTCGGCTTGAAAGAGCCATCCACCGAGCAGTCCGACCTAACGGACTTCAAACTCCCCAGACACTTCTATTTGGAACACATCAGCTAACACGAAAGACCCCTCGAGAAGGTGCCAACCATTCGGTAGCTCGACTCGGGGCAAAGACACCGAAATCATCTGATTGCGACGGACATAAAAGCCTGACAGTGGGCCGAGACCATCAATTCTTGAATCAGTGTGCCCTTCCCCAAGACTCGGATTGGACAATGTTCCATCTTCAAGATTGGCTTCTACCCCGTTGATCCTGAAACTCGCCAATTCTGTGATGTATTTCGACTGGCTGTGAGGGTTACGAAGATCTAACCTAATCCCCCCTTCTCCCTCTTTGGCGTTAGTCCCAGATTCAGCCACTACCTGCAAATCACCTGTTTGTAGTCGCTCCACCAATTCGCGGAGAAGAGCCCAGTTGTCGGGTCGTTCACCACTGCGAAAGGAATGGACAAGACCAGCGAGGCGATCGATAGCGTTCTCAGCCATGTGGACACCCCAATCCCGACTAGCGGTGAAACGGGGATTTAGTCCATAGACGCCCAAGTGTTCTGAACTCGGATCAGAATCAAGAGCGGTCAGGTCAACGCTTTCGGGAAAAAATTCCATCATGTATGACGTCTCAACCTTCGCTCCGTGATCATGAATGTCACCCTGGAGACCAGCATTGAGCTCATTCCAAACCGTCGTAAATGCTTTGACCGTGGGGAATGCCTTCATCACTTGATCGGATTCCTCGCGTAGGACATGTAAATGGTCCAGGGC
>MPLX02005927.1_pt1 | contig 23306 bp, 20 predicted proteins | sample 1617341 | NCBI WGS metagenome assembly MPLX02 (sample SAMN05944804, study PRJNA350692) | marine metagenome | biome: marine; feature: ODZ; material: water; isolation source: 120 m water sample filtered on 0.2 um supor filter | place: Pacific Ocean | collected 2012-04-08 | depth 120m m | reverse complement strand
CTTTATTTTTTAGCACTTTATATTGTTACTGTATTACTATTAACTTCACTGTTTACATCGTTTTATAAAAAAATTAGATACAGATCTTCAAGACAGACTATTTAAGCTAAATTATCAGTTTCCATCCACAACTAAAATTGTTAAATCGTCCCTTTGAGTCTTTCCTGATGAAATAATATCATCAATAATATTTTTTAATCTTAGATCGTTAGTTATTTTTTGGTGTTTTTTTATAAATGATTTAAATCCATCAGCTCCCAACATATGGCCTGATGTATCTTTTATTTCTGTGATTCCATCTGTGAATATGTACATAGAACTTGCAGAAAAAGTCAGAATCTTTTCTTGATAGACTATTTTTTTTTGTATACCCAAAGGAGGGCCAGAATCAGTAAAATTTGTAAATTTTCCATCATCTGATAAAATTAAAGGTGGTTCATGTCCAGCATTACTTAAAAGAATTTCTTTTTTTTTAGAATCATATACTCCAATCATCATAGTAACAAACATACCTTTAGATGCAGTTTCACAAATTTCACTATTTAAAAGTGTTAATAAATCTTTGGTTGAAAAGATAGTTTTGCTTAAACAACGATATAAACTTGAAGCTTTTGACATTAACAGCGAAGATTTAATTCCTTTACCGGATACATCAGCTACTGCAAATCCATATTTTCCATTATCAAGTTCAGAAAAATTGTAAAAATCTCCAGACACAATTTTTGCGGGAACATTAATACCTGCAATAGGAAAAGGTTGTTTTTTATTTGTAGAAAGTAAGCTTTTTTGAATCTCACCAACTAATTCTATTTCTTTTTGCATTCTATTTTTTTCTATTAATTCTTTAGCCATTTTGGCATTTCTAATAGCTAGAGCGGCTGGTGCAGATAAGTTTTCAAGAAGTTTTCTATCATCTTCTATAAAAAGGTTATCATTTGTTTTTTTGTTTAGACATTGAATAACTCCAATGCATTCATTTGCAGCAATTAATGGGGAACACAAAACTGAATTTGTTGTAAAATTAGTTTTGTTATCTAAATCAAAATAAAATTCTGCAATTTCTCTCACATCTTTTCTAACATTACCTACCCTTATACATTTCTTTTGCTGAATTGCTTTTCCCATAACTCCTTGTGACATGGGAATTTCATACTCATCAAGATAATCTTGTCCTAGAGAGGCTATACACTGTAGAACTTTTTTTCTCTCCTCGATAAGAAAAATATTGGCAGCTTGAGCATTAATTCTCTTAACAATTAATTCGAGTGCAGTTTTTAAAGTCTCGTTGAGATCCAAAGAAATTGCAAATTCTTGGTTCATCCGACTAATAACTGCCAGATCCTCATTAAATTTGGGCTCCTCTTTTTTAGGCTTTTCTGGTTCTTTAATAATTCTAAACATTTTTTACAATTGGCATTCTATTGTTTTTTTGGTAATTATAACAGTAATGGAAATCATTATTCAATCTCCCGGTTTTTATATGCATTTTCAGGATGCTGTGTTGTTCGTGCAATTTTGTATAGACGGAATTATTCATATTGCTTCACAAATCAAAATCTAGCTAGTGGACTTTCTAATCATTATTGTTTTAGGAGCGATTTGGGGAAGTTTTGCAAATGTTTGCATTTACCGACTGCCAAAAAATAAAGAAATTATAATTCAAAATTCTTTTTGTCCAAATTGTAAAAAAAAAATTCATTGGTTTGATAATATTCCAATTTTATCTTTTATATTTTTGTGGGGGAGATGCAGAAAATGCAATAAATTAATTAGTCTTAGATATCTAATCGTAGAGTTTTTGGGAGCCATTTCCTTTTTGTTCATTTATTTAAATTTTGGATTAACTATAACAACATTATTATTAATGATTCTTGCTATTTTCTGTATCATTATTTTTTTTATTGATCTTAAGTACTTTATCATTCCGGATTCTTTAACTTTTCCTTTAATGATTATTGGTTTTGTGAAATCGTTCGATCCTAATTTGAATACATCTATTTTTCCAAATTATATAAATTCTTTAATCGGGGGAATTTTTGGATATTTAATTATTTGGTTAATTATTTATTTTTATAAAAAGATTAGAAGAAAAGAAGGAATGGGTCTTGGCGATGCAAAGCTATTAGCAGCAATGGGATTTTGGTTTGGTTGGGCAGGTATTCCTTTTATAATATTTATATCTTCATCTGTTGCTTTGATATTGACGATTCCCTCATTAGTTAATCAAACAAGAAAGATGTCATCTAAAATTCCTTTTGGACCTCATATTATTGTTGGATCTATTTTATATATACTTTTCTCAAATCAAATTAAGATGCTTTTGCTATAATGGAAAAGTTTTTGTTCATTAACATAGCTATCTCTGCATTTAATGTCTTTATTATTTTATATGCTTACTCATATAATTTTTTTCCAAAAAAATGGAGAAAAAAAGTTAATCAAGGCACTCTTATTGGGATGGCATTAATTTTTTGCACCATGCTGACTATGTTTGTATGGATTATTTATTTCTACTTTAAAATATTTTCTTAAAAATTTTCTTTCCAAGAACGTCTATAAGAGTCCACTTCACCTGGTGCAGCCATTTTAATAACCAGGGTTGTCTTGCCTTCAGATAAACCAGCTATGTTTGCAAATAATTTACCAGCGAATACAACTATTTCGGACAAAATACCAAAACCAGCGAAATGACAATCGGCATCAGTAAAGTCCGCAGGATTTCCTGTTCCTGAACCGATTTGACCTGAATTATTTGTTCCACATTCATCATCAGCACTACAAATAAAAGCTGCTCCTACTGAACATGGATTTTCAACATTCGGTTGGTAAATAGGAAAATAAACGTTTCCTTGAAATATTGTTGGCTCTGCTGTTACTTTTTGAGAATTAGGTAAATGAACTTTCCAACCCGCATTTGAGGTATCTGGACAAGCAGTTGTGCTTGATTGTATATGTAAACAATCATCCAAATTTTTTGGTGTATTCATATTTTTGTAGCGCCAGTTTCTCATTGGATCTTTAATTCCAAGCAAAAGGTTATCAATTCCAGGTTCTACGTTATTTGGATCTTCATAATCACCTGTTCCCATATATAACCAGACTTTGTTGGTATCTCTTCCCACAGCAATATCCATGGCATGATACATGTATCTGGCATTTAATTGGTCTGATTGTGCATTAAAAATCTGCGTGCTGTCGTATAGTGCAATTGTAGTAGGTGCATCATCATCAGAATCGGAGGCATGTGTCATACTAGTTAGATTAATTTTTGTAACCTTGCCTTCTAAGTCGTTGATATAAACTAGACCCCCTCTCCACTCAATTCCAGGCGTCATATCAGGAGTGACAACAACTGGTGCAGCAGGTACAGCATTCGAAATTCTATTAGCATCAGAGTCTGGTATATTAATTAGTTTTAATACTTCTCCTGGAGTTTCTTTATTTTCAAGATTGATAACAAAAACATTTGATCCAATACCTCTTTTCATACTCATTCCACCTCCCATTACCATGACATACTTATCCATAGCAGGGTCATTGCGGTTGTCCTTATCAGGCATTCTAAATATTCTTGGTGCTGACCAAGTATCTCCTAAAAAGGCATAACCTGAATATGCATCTACCTCAGGATCAGTGCCATCACCTACACCAAGTTTATCAACATTAGCTATATAAACTTCAACAGATGTAGCATCGGTTGTATCAACATCAGCATCGGGATCATCTGGCACAACCTCATGCGCTCTGAATCTTTTAACTGATGTATCGCTAAAATTTATTGTTAGTACAGCGCCATCATCGGTTACAGTAAAATCATTTTTAGATAATAGGTTATCGTCTACAAAAACTTGAATGTCCTCATTATCTGCATCATTTACTAAAGTGTTTGCATGAGTTGGTAAAGACCACGACCATGTGTTGCCTTCATAACAACCATTAGTGCCATCTTCTATAAAAGTTTGACCCGCTGCTGTTAGAGTTGCTTCTGTTTGACAACTAGCTATAGCATCTTTGGCAGCGTCATCAGCAGCATTCTGTATGTTTGTTTCTGCTATTTCAGCTTCTAAAGATTCATCTAAAGTATAGCTTCTCGCTAAATAAGGAAATTCATTTATTTCTCCCTTATAATTTGCAACCAAAACTCTATTTTCTAGGGTGTCGTTATAAATTGAAAATAAATGTTTTGGACCGCGTCCGTTTGCTGCTTCGGTTTCCGTAACATCTAAAACTGAATATCCAGCACCACCTCTTCCATAAGGGATTACCATAATTGTTCTCCACTGTTTACATTCTGCTACCGTGCCATCTGCTTCAGTTGGACAATCATGATTGCTCGAGATAAACATATCGTGGACGACTGGTGATCCATCAACACCAAATATTGAATTTGTACCACCTCCATCAGCTTGGTTATTTAAACCGATATCAGATATTTTTGGTAATTTAGCTGCTACAAAAGGAGGTATAAAACCCCACTGTTCTTGCCCACCAGCTGTGCAAGCACTGTCACCTATATCACATCCTCTAAATGCATGAAGTATACCAGTATTTGAGCCGGCATAGAGTAGAGTTTCTCGTCTTTCATGATCTCTGACGAAATGTCCATAATTGTTACTAGCTCTAAAAAATGCTTCTTGGTTTCGTCCAACAAAAGCTGTGTTGGCATTTGCAGGACCAACTTGAACGATTTGAGAATGATAAATATCACCTATGATGTGACTGCGCCATTTATCAAGATCGCAATCTGTAGGATCTTCATAATTGTAATAATCCTTTCCTCTAACAAAGTTAATTAGTCCGTTAATGTCATCTGTATTTCCATCTAATATTGAAGTTTCGCTTGTCCTGTCCCAGCAATATCTTTGTACTGTGCTACCTGTTCCGTCCGTAGTTCTTCTATGAAAATCTACAACCTCATTACCCAATAATTCAAAAAGATCTGTAATTGCTGTAGAATTAGCAGTCGTCCAGTTGTTCCAAGCTGTAGCGTCAGTTTGAATATAATCTGCTCCAGTTCCTAAAGGAGTCCATATTTTTCTACTTTCTCTTATTGCATGGGTTCTCTCAGCTGCGCTCCAATTATTACCACATTTACCAGAACCGCATGAACATACTATTGTTCCTTCTGCATTTTCATAAAAATCACATAGTTCTCCATCCCCTTTTATTTCTTTTCTATTAATTGTTCCTTTCCATTCTTGATCGTGTGTATAGTCAAATTGAGCTTGGTAAAGCGAACCACCTTCTTCAATTGTAGCGGTTATAGAAGGTGCAGTAAAAGAAAGTCTATTTGCAACGATCTGTTCTATTTTAGACTGCAATTGGGTTAATAAAGAATTAGGCGAATCAGCAATTATTGCCGGCTCACATTCGTCCACACAAGTATCATCATCAGCAGGACATGGAGTGTCACACGAACCTGCCTGAGCCATTAAACCGAAGTTTCTCAATCCAGTTTCGCCTATACCGCCACCATAAGCAACGACAAGAGTTTTAACTTGATGATTTGTTCTTAAAGTTCTTATTCTAGCTTCTGCATCAGCATGACTATTCCATGCTCCATCTCCAATTATAACAGCATAATTTTGCTGACACGGAAGATTATCAGTATCTTCTGGAGAATTAGCACCAGAAAAGTAATCCAAAGCCAAACCAGAAAAGGCTCTTGCATCCGTACCAAAAATTAAAGGGGTTCTGTTCACTTCTGTCACGATATCAGCATTGGTAAGTCGATCGACTCCTACTCGAATACAAACTCCTCTCCAACAAGGAAGAGAATTTCCGCTACGAAGAACTCCAGGATGGTCGCCGTTCCAACCCGTGTAGTAGTCAGGGTTTCCTCTCCCTCTGTGAGCATTTCTCGTTGAAATTATGCCTGGAATTCCTGCTGACCAATGACCATAACCAAAATTGGCTCCAGAAGCTAAAGTTGGCTCAGTTACTATAGAATTTATAGCTTTTTTAGCACCGCTCATTCGGGACCCTATACTTCCACCTAATTCATTTTGCCATTGTCCACTAGCATGATCTTTATCGAATGTTTGAACGCTTGGCTTATAGCTACCTACATAAACTAAAGCATTACCATTACCTGTATTTACATTACCTTCACCTACAAAAAGTCCTCTTGGGCTGCGAAACAAAACACTAGCATCAGATTCAGTAATTTCTCTACCCCATGATCCTTTTTTCCAAACTTCTGTTAAACCATTATTAACTGCTGGGTTCGCCATTGTATATTTTGTAATTTTATGGGTATCTGTAGCTATATAGATCGTGTCGTCATCTTCGGGATCTAGTTCAAGTGTTTTGGCTGGTTCATGACGCGTTGTACTCGCTGTTCCGTTATCATGTCGATAAACTATATCATTAGCTCCCGGACAATATTTATTACCATCAAGTGATAAAGGATACCTGTATATATCGTCAGCCCATACTATATAAAGAAAATTTGGAGTTGCTCCAGTTCCATCTACTCCGTCCATGGCAATACTAAGAGAAGTTGTAATTCTCCATGTTTGTCCTGGAGCTTGAGAACACGTTCCCGCACCAGTCTCCGGCATACCAGTGGTAGAATTTAATCTTGCTGAATAGATTCTTGGAGTATTTGTACCTCCTGCAATCAAATAGGCTTGACCGTCATAACTTCTTACCGTTATGTTTTTAGGTCTAAAACCAGGCCAAATTACACCTTGGCATTCTCCATCAACATTTAGTACGACTATTTTTCTACCTCGGTAATCAGGCACATAGATTCGATCGTCCGTAACATCATCTGTATCTACTCTATCAATTCCTATCTGAAATGCATTTCTTATTCTTGTATCTTGATTTCCACAGTTAGCATCCCGACGACTTCCTCTAAACCAACCATTACGTCCAAAATCTGTATCTCGGCTTTCTGTACCGTAATTAATTTTTGTGAGACCTCTTCTATACATTTGAGAAATAATTATATCTCCATTGTCAGTTTCGACTAAATCCCATGGTGACCACATACCGTCTCCAGGTATAATTTGTCTTCTCATACTTAAAGAGTTATCCAAAAGAAATAATACATTTACTGGAACGTCACCCGATCCCGATCCAGGTGGAGGATCTTTTGCCATCATATCTTCAATTGGGAACAAACATAGTATTAAAGTGGCAGAGATTAAATATTTTAATCGATTGAAAAAATTTTTTCTAATCATTTTTTTCTACAGGCTCCCCTTCTCCAGATTCATAAACTGAAAACGTTTCATTATATTTTTCGTTACTAATGTAAAGCACTTCATCTAATATCCCGTGAAAATCCATTTTTTTGTATATAGCTATCTCATTTTTTTTATCCCAAAATTTAAAGCCTCTCCAAATTTCGGGTTTTGCACTATCAGTTATATCACCATAGTTTTTTTTTACATATTCAAAAAGAAGAAGTTTTTCATCCTCAGGAGTATCTTCATAATGGTCAACCACAATTTTGTAAGCTGCTAGTTCATCATTTAAAAAATAAAATTCTACAGTTGCATATCCTAATTTTTCTCTTGGACACACTTCTTCTGTTGGAGCTTCAATCACTGAAAATTTTTCTGCTAAAAATATTGAGGTGCCAAATTTTTCTTCAACTTGTTTAATATTTTCGCCAAGCTTAAAACCTATGTTGCACTTAGCAAAAGCGTTTGTAGGTATAAAAAAAGCTATAAGAAAAACTATCAGAGAAAAATTTATTAAATCCAAAATTTTTTTCATAAAAAATTCCTATTAATTTTGTACAACAATTAAAGCTTCCAAAGATACTATTAAATTAGTTCTCCCTATCTGCTCGTAAACGCCACAACTATAAACGCGATAAGCCATTCCATCAATCCTATCATCTGAAGCCCCTTTCTTAAGACTTGCCCCAAATCCAGTAAAAGGAGCCGCTCCAACTCTATGAAGTAGATATTCATAGTAAAAATGGCTTAAATATTCTTCTTCGTTACTCGGCCCAGTATCTGACGTTTCAAGATGATCATGTATAAAGTCCATAAAAGGTTGTTGAAAATTTCCCTGCCAACCAGCTACACCTGGATTGACAGCAGCTACTCTAAAAGTGGCAGTATCTATATTAGGAAAACTTCTTAAGCAACGCGTCTGTCTTGGTGTTGCAGTATTTGCAGGCAAATTTCTAGAAGCAGTAACTCGCGTTTCCAGTTCCCAGGGGCCCATATATTGATTCATCAGAAATCTTTCTCCAGCCAAAAGTCCTGCTTCAGCTACATGAAAAGCTTGCTGATAATTATCACCCTCATTGTTATTTTTATGATCACCTGAAGTTATTACAATTAATGAACCTCCCATTAATGACATAACCAGGAGAAGTACTAAACCTAAAACTAAAGCAAAACCTCTTTCATTTTTTTTCATAATTAATTACCTATATTTCTTGTAAACACGCTTAACACTATAGAGTCTCTTAAAAATTTATCTTCCTCATTAACATGTCTAACTGCTCCTTTGATTGATTCTATTTTTCTTATAATTTTTTTTTTAAAAAAATCATCTTTTGATCTAAAAGTTATTTTTAAATCTACAGTTCTGATTTGATTTAAATATTCTTCATTTTCATCAACAGTTAATGGAGTTGAAATTACGTTGCCATCATTATCAATAGGTACAAATTCCATGTTTACAACATATTTTCTTAAGAGTTCGGCATCTTGAGTAGTAATGGGTGTATCCGGATATTCTTGGTCAGCTTCTCCACCATATACATATCTCCAAGTCTGGTCTGCGTTATTCCATTTTAGCTTTACTTTATAAAGGTTATAATTTTCATCTACTAAACCGGCAAAATAAATTACTTTGAATCTTAAAAATTTTGGATCTATTTCAGTTCCAGCTCTGTTTGAATCGTATTCTCCATAAACAATTTCTATTCTATCGCAACAATTACCAGCTGGTTCTTTAATAATAATTGGGTAATGATTATTTTCTTCACCATCTAAACCTCTGCCATCATCGAAATATAAATTATCCCCATAGTATCTGAAACCTGCCATTCTTAATTCTCTAATTAGCATTGCAGAAACATCTCTTCCTGCGGCACTAACACTTGCTCTTCCCGTCACCTGAGAAAAAGAATTGTTAACAACGTTATAACTAGTATACATAGCACCCATCATTATTGATGTAATGACTATTCCAATTAAAATTTCAATTAATGTGAGTCCAGAAATTTTATGAAAATTTTCCTTCATTATTTGCCCATTTCATGAGAAATTGGAAAATATAAATATTTAACTTTATTTCCATTGTTCATTTTAATTTCAACTTTACCAAAGAAAACTTCGTCCAAAGTGCCTACTGGTCTAATTTTGAAAACTTGAACTGATCTAGTATCCTTTTCTGATCTACATTTTATTGCGTTGTCCGTAGCTATTAAATGTCTCCATTTTGCTTGTTTTTTATCAGGGGAAGTGCCAAGAACAACTCCATCATCGGAAATAGTTGGATACATACTTCCATCTCCTTCATATCTTTCACAATTTATTATGTTTAGAAGCTCTCTTTTTTCAGTAAATGAATCTATAGCATGAAGTTTTCTGTTGTCTCCGGCGATAGTGTCTTGCTCAGAAACAAGATCTTCTACAATCATATCAATTAAAAAATTAGTTTTTGTTCTTTCCGCAGAGGTATTTATTGATACTGCAGAATAATTTACCATTTGAAATACTGCAACAAATCCAATACCCACAATTACTGTTGCTACTAACGCCTCAAGTATGCTCAACCCTAAACATTTGAAATTTTTTGAATTCATTGTCTTTCCATCCATCTTCTCTCATTTCTATCCCATTTTTCAGTTACAATACTACCGAAAATAGACCAAGATATATTATAGAAATTTTTTGAATCGGTATAAATCGGTCTAACTATTGGATTAAGTTCATCAACATCATCCACTTCAACTGAACAGGCAACTGAATTATCCGTCGCAAGGCGCAGCGCTTCCTTTCTTAAACAAATAAAAAGAGCAGTATCTACTGATCCAGAATCATCAACAAAATCTCCTCCACCACTATAATAATTACCATCTTTAGAAAAACAGATCGCGCCTACAGCAGGAACAGCTTCACTCTCAGGATTCAAGTTAACCGAAGCATGTTTACTTTCGTAATAATTAATACTGTCATTATCCCAATAATTTTCATCCAATGAACAATTTAGAGTCAAACGATTTTGATTAAAATTTTCTTGGCCCATTCCTCTAGTTTCAATTATGATTTTATCATTACTATTTTCAATATGAATTTGAGCAAAAGGATAAACTCCTCTTTGAATCTGTGTAGTGATTGATCTGAATGCGCTTTCTATTTTAGTAACAGCATCGTTTGTATTTCTACTTGCTATCCATGAAGAAAAACTAGGGTAAGATAAAGAAGAAAGGAATCCAATTATAGCTAATACAACCAAAAGCTCTAATATTGTAAAACCTTTAGCTTTCTTTTCCAGCTTTTGCATCGATCTTTCCAGCCTTGACTAATTCTTCTAGGGATTTTTGCATTGTAATCATCCCGTCCCGCACTGATGTTTGCATAACGCTTGGAATCTGATGTATTTTTGCTTCTCTAATTAAGTTTTGCACTGGTGGTGTGCATTTCATAACTTCAAAAGCACCTACACGACCTTGTCCATCTTTTGTTTTTAACAATCTTTGTGTTACTACCATTTTTAATGAACTTGATATTTGAGCACGAATTTGTTCTTGCTGCTCAGGAGGAAAAACGTCTATAATTCTATTAATTGTATTGGGCGCACCACTAGTATGCAAAGTTCCAAAAACCAAATGACCCGTTTCTGCAGCTGTCAATGCAAGACTTACTGTTTCAAGATCTCTCATTTCACCAACTAAAATTACATCAGGATCTTCACGAAGTGCTGCCTTTAAAGCAGTAGCAAAAGTTTGAGTTTGTTTTCCAACTTCACGATGAGAAACAATACTTTTCACATCTTTATGAATGAATTCCACAGGATCTTCGACAGTAATAATATTAGCAGTTCTAGTTTTATTAATTTCGTTAACAATAGCTGCAAGAGTTGTTGATTTCCCAGAACCCGTAGGACCAGTAACCAATACGAGACCTTTGTGCATGTCTACAATATCGTAAAGCACCTGTGGTAAGCTAAAAGAAGACATTTCAGGGATTTTACTTTCTACTCTTCTAAGAACAGCTGCTGATCCATTTAATGTTTTGTAAAAATTTGCTCTAAATCTAAGCCCACCTATTATTACCGCAGAGTCTAACTCATGAGTTTCTTGAAATTTCTTTATTTCATTTTCATTACAATTTGTAGATAGCAGATCCTTCAAATCTTGTTCCTTAACCACGGCTTCTTTAACCATGTAAATTTCTCCAGTTTGTCTGTAAGCTAACGGAGATCCTGTCCTGATGTGAAAATCAGAGATTTTTTTGTTGTTTTTTGCCAAGTCTTCTAATTTTTGAAACATGTTAGTTAGTTTAAACAATAAATAGTTAAAAAAAATAATAAAGCTTAATAAATTACCCAAATCTTTAATTTCAAAGCAATATACGAACTCACTAAGCAAATAAAACGTAAGTTTTTGCTAATTTTAACCTCAATTTTGAGTACTTCACATTAAATCTCGAATTTTGTGAGTTATAACTACTAGATGGTTAATAAAAATGGGAAAATAACTGTATTAGTAAAATTAATGGCTTAAAATAAGAATTATTGCAAAAATCAAGCAAAATAGCGATTATTATGAAAAATAGGGAATTAAATGAATATTATTTAATATATATTACTTACAGATTTCATTAATTAATTTATTTATTAAAACTATTAAACTCTAACACAACTTTGAGTAACTCTAACACAAAATATTGATAAATTTGATAAAAGATTGATAATTCATCAATAAGCATTGTTTTATATAGCTTTTTAACTATTTTCGATAAAATTATACAATTCTAACACAATCTAAGATAACTCTAACACATAAATAAGCATTCTAACACAAAATTACCTAAAATATATGATTAAAATTTAAAATTAATAAAAAACCCTAATAAATAAGGTTTTTTTAACAAAAATATTAAATTTTAGTAATTTATTTAAATCTAACACAAAAAAAATTTGACATATTTTAGTTTTGTGTTAGAGATACAGCTATAGTTTGAATTTTGTGTTAGAGAAATAGAAAAAATAAAAAAATGGATGATGAAGATAAAGATAAAATAGTTAAAGAGGAAGATAAAAAGATAGACGAAACACAATCAGAGGGTGAAAAACAACCTCTGGACGAGTCTAAACCTGCTAATAACGCAGAATCAATAATTTCAGAGCAAAAAAACTTAGAAACTAATCAAAATAAAGAGGAAACGAAAGAACATCAGGTAATTCATAAAAAAGATGACAGATTACACATATATGTAAGACAAGATAAATACAAAGGTGAGTTAAAATCAAAAAATTGGGTTGGTAGACTTTATATCGATGGAAAACAGAAAATTTCTTCATCAGGAACATCAAATCTTGAAGAAGCAATACCAATATTAGAGAAATGGTTTGATGATATTTATGCGCAAAAAGAAAAGGAGAAAGAACAAGAAAATTTTGGGCAAACTGATACACCTGAACAATCAACACCTACGTCAGAACAAACAACGTCATTACCAATACAAAAAACTACAGAATCTACTAAAGTAAAGCAGGACACTAATTCCCCAACTTTTAATAAAGATACTTCATCATCAGAAAAATCACCTTCTAGTATATTAGAAAAATTTAAGAATATTAAATTTCAAAAACCAAGTTTTGGTAAAAAAGCAACATTCTCTGGCAGTCCAGGAGCAAAGAAAAAAAATAAATTTGCACAAAACATTCAAAAATTTTTCAAAGCAAAACTTGGCAAAGCAAGCGTGGTTGGCGAGGAAATTGTGGGTGTTGAGTTAACTTCAAGCGAAATTAGACTTGCACAACTTTCAACTAATAAATCTAATCAATGGATACTTGAAAAATTTTATGTTCATCCAGTTGATTTACCTGATGATTCATTAGTTTTGGATAATGCTGAAAAATTAGGAGATGAATTGTCAGTTGCGATACAAAAAGCGCAAATTACTACTTTTAATGCAGCAATTGCCATTCCAGTTACTAGCGCAATCATTCGTGTGGTTACAAGTCCATTAATGTCGGATGAGGAATTAAAAAAAGCAATCGAAACCAATTCACTTTGGGAAAACTTAGTTCAGCTAACTGATAATTTGAATGATTATTCTATATTTCACCAAGTAATTAATAGAAATCAAAAAGAAAATACAATGGATATTTTGTTCGTTGCCTCCAAACTTTCTGACATTAACAGTTTTACGTCTATAATAAAAAAAGGAGGTTTAAATCCAGTAATTATTGATGTTAAGTGCTTTGCTTTAAAATCAGCAGTAGACCAAATTAATCAAATATCACGTAGTTTGGATGATTCTAATCTAACAGCATTATTAGAGTTTGGTCTAGATGAAAATTATGTGATGATTTTGTATGAAAACAATCCAATTATCACTGATATTTTTTTAAGAGGACAGGATAGACAAACGTTAAAAGATTCCAATAACCAAGAAGAAATGGAAGCTTTGGTTAGAAGATTTATAACTCAGGTGAAACAAGCCGTTTCGGATTTTGAAACAAAATATGAAAAAAGAATTAGAAATCTAAAAGTAGTTTCTAATTTACCAGACGTAGATAAATATATAGGAAGATTTAGAAATAATTTGAAAAATACTGGATTTAATTTATTTGATCCAATTAAAGATCTAAAAGTTCCGCAGCAATTAGCAAGATCAGTTAGCATGATAAATCGATCATATCTTTCGACTGTGATTGGTTTAGCATTCAGAAAACTAGATGTATTCGGGTATTATAAATTTGTAACAGCAGTAAAAAATATTAATTTGTTGCCTAATCGAGCAAGCATGATAGCGCAAAAGAAGGCAAAAGCTTTTTCTAATTTTGCCTTCAAAGGAATAGTAGGTGCCGTAGTTGGAGTTTATATAATTCTTTTTGGCCTTTCTTTTTGGAAAATTCAACAATTCAACAAAGCTTTAGGTAATTACGAAAGTGTTACGTTGCAGCATGTAAAAATTTCTAAAGAAAAAAAAGAAGTTCTTAGTGAATTAAAAATAATAAATAAATCTTTAACACTAAGCAAGACAATGCAATCGAATAAAAAGACTAGCTATAGTGCTCTTGCGCAGATCGCTTCTAGCGTACCCAAAGGAATAAGATTTCAAACGATTGAATTCAAAGGTGTTGATTTAGCTGTTATTAATGGTGACGCAGATAGCGACCAAAGTATATTAAAATTGGTTGCTAATTTAAATAAAAAAAAATTAGTTAAACATGCGGCCATAGCCTCCATGAAGATACAAGGAAAATCTAAAGCTGGAACTCCGCGAAGAAAAGGTTTTAGGGTTTCAGTTAAATTAGGGAGTAAATCTTAATGGATTTGAAAAATTTAAAACTAGAAGATATAAAATTAGACGATATAAAAAACAAATTGTTAGCATTTGCTGATAAAAAAACTCTTATTAAATTTGGTATAGGTTTTGGATCGATAATTTTATTTTTAATTATTTATTATTCTATTTTAAATCCAATTGTAAAAGCTAAACAAGTTAAAATTGACGACATGATGAATAAAAAAAATGAAATTGCGCAGTTTGAACAAGAAATAAAAAATGCCAAAAGAAAGATAAAAAAACTGACACCTGAGTATAAAAAACACTCCAGATTATTTCATAGTAAAAAAGAGGTAGAAGATCTTTATGATAGCCTAAGTACTTATGCAGAAATTAATGGATTAGTGATATCAAATATTGAAAAAAAACCTCCTGTGCCAGTTTATAAAGGTAAAAGTGCAAAGAAAAAAAAGAAGAAGAAGAATAAGTCAAATATAGCTTATTACAAAATACCCGTTAAATATGAGGTAGAGGGTAATTTTTTGGCCTATTTGAAATTTAAGAGATTACTTTCTAAATCAAAGAAGATGTTAAATTTTGACAAGGAATCCATAAAAGTGATAAAAGGGAATTCAACCGGTGCGATAAGAGCAACTGGCACTTTAACTATTGTAGGCTTGACTGATGAATTTAGTTAAAATTATAATTTTAGTTCTGATTTTGGGTTTTGGTAATTTTAAAATTCTGTATGCCGAAAACCACGATACAACGAAAGAAAGCACCGAAACTACATCAGAGACAGAAACAGAAGAAGATGTTCCGTTAAACGATCCTTTTGCTGGCAACGCTGGATTAAGCGAAACTTTAGATTTGGATAATACGACAAACAAAACAGAAACTCGATCAATTCTATACGATTATAAACTAGTTGGTGTTATTTCTGGAAGCCTTCAAAGTTATGTATCTTTAGTCGATGCGGGAGGTCAAGTAATAACTCTGGAAATGTTCGAAGAACTAAGCGTAGGTTTACAATTAGTTGATATGAATCATAGAGAAGCAGTTTTCCAAAGATCTGATGGCAAATATTTGATTATCAATTTTAAAAATCAAATAGTTGAAAGGGATGATCATGCAAAAAAATAAAATAGCAAAATTTTTCACTTTTTTTCTAGTTTTGCTCTTTGTCATTTTAAATGGCTGTGCAACGAAATCATACAAACAAAGTGAAAATAAAAAATACAAACATGATGTTCCTTTAATAAAAAAAGATTGGAAAAAAATTGGAAGAGAAGAAGTTAACAAAACTGTAGAAATGGGTCCACAACCAGTTTTTGGTGAAATCGAAAAGTCAAATAAAAGAAAAAAAATAACATCACAACACGTTACAAACTATTTGCTCATTCCGGAAGAATATGAACTTTTAAAACAAAATGTAACTTTTAAATTTAGTAATTTAGATTTTAAAGAGACGTTACAACTTATGGCCAAAGTAGGTGAAATTAATATTTTGGTTGGTGACGAAGTTGCAGGAGCTATTTCGGCAGAATTAATCGACGTTCCTTGGGATAAGGCATTTCAAGCTTTGTTAGATATGAAAAATTACGCAGCAGATATTGATGTTAATAGTAATTTGATCAGAATTCATGCACCTTCAACACTTACATCTCAAGAAAATTATAAATCTACAAGAGCAGCAGCAGTTAGAAAAAAAGTAGAATTAGAAGAATCTGTTGAACCAATATTCTCCGAAATTTTTAGACTTTATTATATAGCTCCAGCGCAAGCTAAAATTACATTAAATGAGTTGTTTTCTTCTACAACCGGCGAAACAAGTTATAATCCAATTCAAATAACTGAGGAAATAACCACAAGATCTATCATCGTTAGAGGAAGAGAAAAGGATTTAGATATTGTAGATAAAGTTATAAGAGAAATAGATGTTAGAACCAAACAAGTTTTGATTGAAGCATTTATTGTGGAGGCAGACTCTACATTTGAAAAAGCTCTTGGAACAAGATTGGGTGGATATTATAATAATAAAGGTAGAGTGGTTGGAGGACTTGCTGGAACAAGTTCAGGATCTTTAGCAACAGGATCTAATGCCGCGTTAGGTAAATCTACCGACAGTATTATTGATTTTGCTGCAACGGGTGCAAGTAGTGGCCTTGGTATATTGAGAAAAACAACAACTGGAGTTTTAAAAGCATCGATCACGGCACTTGAAGCACAAGGTTTGGGCAAGACTATATCTAATCCGAAAGTTTTCACGCTAGATAATCAAGTTGCAATTATTACCCAAGGCCAAGAGATTCCCTATCAAACTACATCTGAAGGAACTACATCTACTTCTTTTAAGGAAGCAGCTTTAAAACTTGAAGTAACTCCGAGTATTATTGGTGATGGAAATGTGCTTTTACAAATTCAAGTAAATAATGATACGCCAAATTTAGCTAGCGGTGCAGACGAACCTCCTATAAACAAGATGGAAATCACAACCAAATTATTGGTTGCTGACGGTGATATAGTTGTTATTGGTGGTATTAAAAAAAACAAGCAAGCAAATACAAGAAACCAAGTACCGGGATGGGGCAACGTACCTGTACTTGGCAACTTATTTAAGGGAAAAAGAACAGAAGATAATCTAGATGAGTTATTAGTATTTATTGCACCAAGAGTCTTATAATATATTGTAATGATTAATTAGGAGATTTTGTAATGCTAAAAATAAGCAGAGAGAGCGAAATTAACATCATAAATATGCTTATCGATCAGGATATTATTTCTGGTAAAGATCTTCCAAAAATAAAGAAAGCAAGCAAAGAAGGAAACAAATCTCAAATCGATGCGGTTTTTGAACTCAAACTAACTAATGAGAAAAAAATTTTAGATGTATTAGTCAAAGAACAAAATCTTGAAGAAGTTGATTTATCAAAAATTGAAATTTCAGATGATGTTAAAACAGTTCTTCCATCCAACTATATTAATATGAATTTTGTGGCTCCATTCAAAATGGACGGCAAAACACTTCACATTGCAATACCCGATAGTTCAAAATTGAGTTTAATGAGAAATTTAAAAACTATTACAAAAAAAAATATAGAATTACATGCAGCTAAAGTTTCTCAAATTTCTAATTTTATAGAAAAACTACTTAATTTAAGTGGTGATGTTACAACAGCAAAAATAAGAGAAACCAACAAAGAAAGAACTAAAACCTTTGATAGTGAATTAGGTGAAGCAGGCGAAGTTTTGGAAAAAAAACCCGAGGAAGATATTGAAGCAATTGAAAACGAATCTGAAGTTATAAAATTTAGTACAGCTGTAGTTGCGGAAGCCATTAAACTAGGAGTAAGCGATATTCATATTGAACCTTATCGATTTTCCTCAAGAGTTCGTTATAGAACAGATGGCATGCTTCAAGAACAAGATCAATATAAAAAATTTCTTCATGATAACTATGGAGCAGTTGTTACACGATTTAAAATTATGGGCAAACTTGATATTGCAGAAAGAAGATTACCCCAGGACGGAGCCATTAATTTTAAAATTGAAGACAAGGTGATTGATTTACGTTTGTCGATACTACCAACAGCGAGTAATGAAAGAATTGTAATGCGTATTCTTAACAAAGACGCAGGAGATATAACTTTAGAACAACTAAATTTTGAGCCAAACGATCTAAAGGTTTTAAGAAAAAATATTCATGGAACACAGGGATTAGTTTTAGTTACTGGGCCGACAGGATCAGGAAAAACAACAACACTTTATAGTATTTTAAAAGAAGTAAGCAAACCTCACTTAAATATTTTAACAGCTGAAGATCCAGTCGAATACGAATTAGATGGTGTGGCGCAAGTTCAAATCAGAGATGACATTGGTTTAAGCTTTGCTGTTGCTTTAAGATCTTTTTTGCGTCAAGACCCAGAAATAATCCTCGTTGGAGAGATGCGTGACAAGGAAACTGTAGATATTGGATTAAAAGCTGCTCTTACGGGACACTTAGTATTCAGCACGCTCCATACCAATGATGCTCCAAGCACAATTACCAGATTACAAAATATGGGTACTCCAGATTATTTAATTTCAGCTGCTTGCTCACTCGTGTTAGCACAAAGGCTTGCAAGAAAAACGTGTAAAGACTGTAGAGCTCCTGATGACGATGTGAATCCAAAAGTTTTAACAGATCTTGGTTTTACACCTGAACAAGCATCAAGAGCTAAAGCCGTGAAAGGCAAAGGCTGTTCAAAATGTAAAGATAGTGGCTATAAAGGTCGAATGGGAATATATGAAATATTAAATATAACAAAAGTTATTAAAGAAGCAATTTTAAGAAAAGCAACAACACCAGAACTAAGAGAAATAGCAGTGAAAGAAGGTTTTCAAACAATGCAGGACATGGGGAAAAGAATGATATTATCTGGAGATCTTAATTTTAGAGAATACGAAAGAGTTCTTTCTAATTAATAATTATTGAATGGAAGTTTATTCTTATAAAGGCATTTCAGCAGGCAAATATATCGAAGGTGAAATTGAAGCCCTAAATCAAGATGAAGCATCACATAAGCTTAAAGAACAAAAGGTTATCATAACCAATCTACTAAGATCTAAGAAAAAAAAGGGAAAAAAAGAAAAATCAAAAGATGGAGGTTTCTCTTTATTTAAAAAGAAAATTAAACCCGAAGATATTGTAATTTTTTCAAAACAATTTGCAACAATGGTTAAGGCGGGTTTGCCAATTTTGAATGTTTTGCAAATGTTGAGAGATCAACTAGAAAATCCAACTTTAAAAGAAGTTATTGAGGATATTAGAAAAAGTCTAGAGGGTGGAGTAACACTTTCAAAATGTTTTGAAAAATATCCAAAGTATTTTGACAATGTTTATGTTAACTTAATAAAAGCTGGAGAAGCTAGTGGTAAATTAGATGTTTTTCTCCTTAAAATTGTAGATTCATTAGAGAAAAAAGAAAAAATTAAAAAAAAAATTAAAGGCGCTTTAATGTATCCCGGGATTATGTTCACTGTTGCAATAATTGTAAGCGCTTTTATGTTAATCAAGGTAGTACCTGTTTTTGCCAAGATGTATGAAGGGATGGGAGTGGCTCTACCTACACCCACGGCTGTTATTATGAACATGAGTAATTTCTTACGAGGAACCGGAGGATTATTATTGCTAATCATTAGTGTGTCAGCTTATTTCACCTTTAAATATTTGACGACTAACAATCCAAAATTTCGATTTTGGTGGCACGGTAAAGTTTTGAAAATGCCTGTGTTTGGTCAAATGATATTGAAGTCTTTGCTTGCAAGAATTGCTTTAATCATGGGAAATCTAAGCGCTGCAGGAGTTAACTTATTAGAAAGTATTGAGATAGCAAAATCTGTTAGCAATAACGATGTAGTTACCAAAGCGTTAGAAAATGTTAAAAAAGGTGTGTTTTCTGGAGACACCTTAACAAAACTTTTTTTAAAAGAACCATTATTTCCTCCAACGTTTAGTCAATTAATTTCAGTTGGCGAACAAACAGGAAGCTTAGATGAAATGTTCAATTCTGTAGCAAACTACTATGAATCAGAATTTGATAGTGAGGTTGAAAATATGTCTAGTTTAATAGAACCGATAATGATTGTTTTTATGGGAACAATGATCGGTGGATTAATGATCGCCATGTATTCTCCAATTTTCAATGTTGGTTCTATTATAGGAAATTAGCTAAATTTTTTTTGTTAGGACAAGGTGGTTTGTCCAACCTTTTTTATCTTTTCTAAATATAGCTTCATCCATTATTTTTTTGATGAAGAAAGTTCCTAAACCTCCAGGTTTAATATCATCAAGTTTTCGGTGTTGAATATTTTCTGGTACTACAGGAAGTCCCGCATCAAAAAAACCTATTTCAATCTCTTTTTCTCTAAATGAAATTTTAACTTTCATTTTGTCAGTAGTCGCTTTACTTTGGTAAGCATGTTTTACAATGTTTTGTGCAGCTTCGGCGATAGCCAGAACTAAATCATCTTTTATTTCTTGTGGTATATCTTGTTTGGCAAACACATCTCTTGAGAATGTTCTTATCTCTTTAAGACTTGCACTACCCACAACAAAATCTTTAGATTCAGAAATTAGCATTAGCCAAGATTTAATATTTGTTCAAGTTTCGCCATCATAATAACTTTCAAAACTGGTTTGCTAATATCTTTTAAGATTACTTTAGTATTTTTCTCTTCTGCTTTTTGATGACCTTCAATGAGAACTGATATTCCAGAGGAATCCATATAAGTTACATCCTTTAAGTTAATGTGAACTTCTTTGCCTTTCTCGATTATTGGAAAAATGACTTCCTTTGCTTTATCGGTCACATCCATGTCTATTTCACCGTTGAGAAATACTGTGCTTATATTGCCCTCCTCGGAAACCTTGTATGACATAATGGTTAATATTTTATACTTTTATTAATAAATCAACAAAAAACAACCCATTTTAGCTATAAACGTTAAGTTATTTATTGATTACATTGCTGAATTATTTGATATGCTTTGATAACTATTTTAAATTTTTTACAAAACAATAAAAGGGAGATCAACGATGAGAAAATTAAATAGGGGTTTTACGCTAATTGAGCTTTTGGTTGTTGTGGCGATTATCGGAATATTAGCTTCAGTAGGTGTTGTGGCTTACAATGGATATACCGCAAGCGCGAAAAAAGGCGTTTCAAAATCAAATCATGCTAATGCAGTAAAATTTATAACTGCTGAAATTGCAAAATGTGGTGTTGACGATAAAGTATTTGTAAACGGCACTGATCATATGACATGTGATAGTACAGCAGCTACAGGTTATCCAGTGATAGCTGCGAAAGCTATTGGCGCTTTAAATGCTGGGGAGTTTAATAATCCTTTCGGTGGTGATGGTGCAGTGTCAGCAATACCAGATGGTCAAGATCCTGAAGGATTTGTTGTTATAACTTATGATGAAGATACGAACACAGTGACTTTAACAACTCAACTCGATGCTGATACAACATTGACTTCTACAGCTGTTCACGATTAACGTAAAATAGGCTTAAAGCAAATTGTTTCATAGAGGTTTTACACTAATTGAATTAATAACCGTTGTAGCGATAATTGGTATTCTGGCAGCAGTCGGAATAGTGAGCTACAACGGTTATGTATGGAGCAGTAAAAAAACTTCAGCAAAAAATATTATGCAGCAAATGTCTTTGGCACAAACCGAATATATTTCTAATAGGGGTAATTATTTTGAGAGTAGTGGTTCATGTGATACGACATTGACTGCTACACAAAGTACGGAAATTAATACTGAGTTATTAGAATCCGAAACTATTATTCCGGCTAAACTTGGTTTTAATATGTGTGTGGAAGATACTTCAGACGATACTCCTTATGTTTCCGACTATACCATAAAAGCAGTTGCTAGATCGAAAACATGTAGGTTGGAATTTCATAGCAACGGATCATGGGAGGAAGACGATGGGGACGATTGTTGAGCTGCAAAAATGTATATTCAAAAAATAAAAGATTTTACAAAGAAGTTATTTACTGGCAGCCTTTCAAATAAGGAAAAAACTCTTGTTACTATAAGCTTGTTATGGATAATTCTAACAGGTTATCTAACTTGGTGGAATGGCATCAATAATCCTGGAATTGATAAGAGTTTTCATTGGGAAGAATGGATTTGGTTTGGAATAGTTCCTGCAACTGTTCCTTATTTATTTTATTTTATTTGGGCAAGTAGAAAAAGAGAAGGTATTGATAATAAAGACATAAAATAATATTAAATATGCATTTAAGAAATCTTCTTTTATTTTCATTTGTTTTATTAACCATCCCTTTATTTGGGAATAGTGCAATTAATGTATTACAATCAGGTATTTCTTGGGTAGACGAGAAAGTATTTAATAGAACTATTGAAAATTTTGAATCAAACAAAACTAATATTCAAAGAAATATAGAACAAAAAAAAATAGCTAAAACAACGGATATTGAAGCATTAAAGAAAATAATTGAAAATTCAAAAACAGATAATCCAGTTAAGGATTTACAAGCTTTAGACAAAGATCAGGAGGCAACAAATTTAGTTGCTGAAAATACCAACAACCTTTCCTTGGCTGCTGGAGAGTCAGATAAAAACGTGACGTATATGCAGATATTACAAAAACCCAATGATCTTGAATTAAATTTAAAATATGCAAGGCAACAGGGAAAAATGGGAAATTATAAACAAACCATCGCAACGTTAGAAAGACTTGTAATCCTTCATCCCGATAACATTGATTTAAAATTTTATTTACTATCAATTTTAGTTAAAGCAGATTCTCCAGATAAAGTTTTAGGATTAATTGAGGAAATTAAACTTATTCCAGATTTATCATCAGAAGATCTAGCATCGGTTAGTGAAATTGAAACGAATTTAAAAGATAGAGGTGAACCTAAATTATGGAACTTTTATGCTGATCTGGGATTAGGTGGGCTTTTTAATCAAAATGTTAACAGTGTTTCTAAAACTCGAACAAAACAGAGTGATGGTGAGGTCGTTAGTTTTAATACAGCTATGTTTGATAACGTTTATAGTGGAAACATGGGATTTACTGCCGTTAGATCAATAGGGGAAGCTTCCTCAATGATGTTTAATTTTAGCGGAACTGGTTCACGACAAGATGTAGAAACTACCGACAATTTTGAATCTCTAGGTCTTACTTTTGGTTTTGATACCAGTATAGGCAATCACGGTTTGAGTCCATATTTAATGCTAAATACAATCGATTATGAACAAGATGCAATTAATACATCTTTCATGGTAGGATTTGGAAATTATTATGCAATTAATGATGCTCATTCGTTAAATTATGG
>MPLX02117239.1_pt1 | contig 23399 bp, 17 predicted proteins | sample 1617341 | NCBI WGS metagenome assembly MPLX02 (sample SAMN05944804, study PRJNA350692) | marine metagenome | biome: marine; feature: ODZ; material: water; isolation source: 120 m water sample filtered on 0.2 um supor filter | place: Pacific Ocean | collected 2012-04-08 | depth 120m m | reverse complement strand
TAAATGTACGCTTTTTTTCGAAATCCTGCTTCCACGTTTCCTGCAACTCTTCGGGCGTATCGCCCAGCACGTAGGGGTAACAAATCAACTCGCCAATGTCGGCTGGTAACTCGAATTTTTGACCCTTTTTCTCCACCGCTGCTATGGGTAGGCACGGAGCATCGGGGCGTGCCATACTGATGGCACCCAACTCCATCATGACATTAGCGTTCATCACACCAGGTTTTGGCCCGGTGATATCAACAACAAAGAAATCAGCTTCTCGAATATGTTTCTTGACATTTTCACCTATGCGCTCGTCGAGCGTTTCGTCGTTTGCATCCACGAGTTTGCACCGAAAGTGCTGTTCTATTAGCTTACGCATTGCTGCCCGCACAGTGTCGAACCCATCTCCAAATGGCGTAACATAGAACCCTTGAAGGTAGTCTTGTTTACTGTGCTCTGTTGCTTGCTCAGTCTGCTGGGACGCCAGTTTTTCACTGACCATTCTGAGTTCAACCCCCATCTTTTCTGACGTGGACGCTTGTTCAATGATCCTCTGCATCATTGTTTGAAACTGGGAATAAAAGATCTGTGCGCTACTCGAAGACAGCATGCGTTGGTTAGAAAGGACGGCGCTATTATAAAGTCCGAGCATTAGGTCTTCAGCAACCTTTCCCATCTCCTGATTGTTAATACTAACCGCGTGAGCAAAAAGATCGGCCACTCCTCGCACTAGTGGATTTGCGGCATTGATCAACATCCGCATATCATCCTTGCGCGACATGCGAATCATTTCTTCCGCCATACGCTTTAGTTCGCCACTCGTATTTGCATCGTTCAGCATGTTGTATGCTTTTTGCAGAGCAACGCTTTGCTCTTCGTCCCGCAGAAGAGACGCAAGATCGTCTGGCTTTATCCGCTTAGCGTCAACCTCGATGTGACCTCGTCCTCCAGGAGTGATGAAGCGAGACATGTGCTCTGCCAGACGCCGAACCGCTTCATCGCCTGGCATCTGCAAGCCGCCAAACATCGCAGGGTCATCAATTTGACCGCTACGTACGAGACTGACATCATCTTCGTGCCATTTTGCCCATGTGCGCAGCAGTTGCTCTTCGAATGGAGCACTCGCGTCCAGAACAACAGTACCCGTAGCATCAGCGATCTGAAAAAACTGCATACGTGCCAACCGCGAAGAAAAATAAGAAAGACGTTTCGCACCGCCTCCCGCAGGTGCGGGCAGCCCATCAAGCAGTCTCGGTAAAGTAATATAGTGCGCCTTGCCATCGTCAATAAGCAGGTCGTCATCTTCCCAGGATGGAGCTTCGCTCGCAGCATCTGCCGTTTCCAATTTCGCGCCCGGGTTTACGCGCCAATCAAGAAAAGGCCAAAACTTCTCGTACAACTCATCATGGTAGTGGCAGGCAGCTTTAATAGCAAAATCTTGATAGCGAAGAATTTGCGATAATCGTACCGGGTTCTCGTCGCGCAGCTTCTCAAGATGTTGGATTATGCAATCACCAAGCCTCTTTTGTAGGTCTGCCGCCTTCTCATTTCGCATGTAATTATCGCGCGCTGCGTTTGGCTCCAACGTATCACTATTGATCAGCCCGTTGACAAATGCCGCCCATGGAGGAAGTAGTTCCGTAGCGTTATCGTCGAGATGCATGCGGCGAATATAGAGGCGCATCGTGCGTGGTATGTGAGTGGCAAGTATCCTATTTTTTGTAATGTAGAGAAGTCCATGTGTGTCTTCCAAATTTACCGGAATCACTTCTAAAACGCTGTCGGGGACACGTTTTTCCAGAAACAACATGTACTCAAACTTACGTTCCGAGTCGCTCATCTCCTTTTCCCATGGCATCAGGCGAGAATTCGCCCCACCTCCGACATGGTGTGGGTCATTGATGTAGATTGGAACACGAAGCATGTCTGCATAAGTGACAACAGCTTTTTTTACCGCTTCTTCCGAAATGAAGCCCTTTTCTGAAGCATCTTTTAAGGTGATCGTCACTTCGGTTCCGGCACGATCCATCCTTGTCTGCGAGATTGCGTACTCCTGTTCGCCTTCGCTTACCCAGAGTAAGGCTTCCTCAGGTTCCGCCGTAAAATGACGTGTGCGTACTTCGACTCGACAACCAATAACGAAGCCAGACAAGAAACCGATGCCAAATTGTCCGATGACTTCAGGCGCATCCTCTCTAGCTTCTTTAGTACCAGATCGTCCGATAGTTGAAAGGAATTCGACTAGATCGTCATTAGTCATGCCTTCGCCATTATCACGAAAGACAATGCGACCAGGATCGGCCGTTAGATCGGGCAATATATCGATTGCCGCCTGGCCAATGTCGAACGCATCGTCCCGGTGATGCCTACGCCAGCAGGCATCATGCGAGTTTTGGGTGATTTCACGAATAAATACATCTTTCTTATTGTAAAGATTTTTTGCGAGAATTTGGAGCAACCCATCAAAATCCAACTCCATCTTGAGTTTCTTGCTTTTGGCCATGTCATTTCCTACACTTCATACGGTTACAATCGGTGTTTGTATCACTGTACTCGTGTGAGACATAGTCGTTTTGTCGTCGTGATGGGGCAGGTTTTCAGGGTTGAATTGGGGCAGAAGCAGAAGCAGAAGCAGAAGCAGAAGCAGAAGCAGAAGGTGGGCCTGTGCGATGCATTCGCGGGCATGTTCGGCAGGCTCGCGCACATCAACGGCATTTGACGCCCGTACCCTCGTTCGGTAGGTTATCGCAGTGCGCTGTCGGTTTTAGGGCTTTGATAATGCTCGCTTAAACAGGCCTCCCGACAATAATCAAAACCTTTTTCAGGAGGCCGGCGGTCGTGACCATACCGACTGACAACAAGGGCGAGGCAGAAACGCTGGAAAGCGTCGCCGACGATGCCGTTCTTGAACTGGAAAGTGGCATCGAGGAAGAAGTCGTCCAGGCCCTGGACGGTGGCGATCTTGATCGTGCGCGCGACCTGGTGGAGCAACTACATTATTCCGACGTCGCCGATCTTCTGGAACATCTGCATGAAGACGACCGCGATACCCTTATCAAATTGCTTCCGGGCAACCTTGAACCGGAAGTCTTTTCCAGGCTGGATGAAAACGTTCGCGACGACCTGGTAGAAAAGCTGGGCGTCGAATACGTCGCCACCGCCGTCGCCGAACTGGATACGGACGACGCCGTTCAGGTTATCGAGGAACTTGAAGAACACGAACAAAAGCAGGTCCTTGACGCCATTCCGACCAGCGAGCGGACCCTGATCGAGGAAGGTCTCGGCTACCCGGAAGACAGCGCCGGTCGGCTGATGCAACGCGAGGTCATGACGGTGCCGGAATTCTGGAACGTCGGTGAAACCATTGACTTCCTGCGCGAACACGCCGATGACGAAGAAAACGATGGCGGCTCCATGCCGGACTTGTTTTACGATATTTTTGTTGTCGATCCAGCCCACAGGCCGGTTGGGTCGGTTGCGCTTTCGCGCCTGCTTCGCTCCCATCGTCAGGTAACGGTTACGGACATCATGAGCGACGAGATGAAACTGATCCCGGTGGAAGAGGATCAGGAAGATGTGGCTTATCTTTTCTCGCAACGGGACCTTGTTTCCGCACCAGTGGTTGACAGCGGCGGACGCCTGGTCGGCGTCGTCACCGTTGACGACATCGTCGACGTTATCCATGAAGAACACGAAGAAGACATCATGCGCATGGGCGGCGTGCGCGAGGACGATCTGTACGATGCAGTGGGCGACACCACTCGCTCGCGTTTTTCCTGGCTGTTGCTGAACCTGGGAACCGCCATTCTGGCGTCCGTCATTATTGGATTTTTCGAGGCCACGATCGAGCAAATCGTCGCATTGGCCGTGCTTATGCCCATCGTCGCCTCAATGGGCGGCAATGCCGGAACGCAGACCCTGACGGTGACCGTGCGCGCGCTGGCGATGAAGGATCTGACATCAACCAATGCAATGCGCGTCGTTGGCAAGGAATTTCTGGTCGGTTCGATTAATGGTGTCCTGTTTGCCGTGCTGGCAGGACTTGTCGCGTGGTTCTGGTTCGATTCACAGGCCCTTGGGGTGGTCATCGCACTTGCAATGATCATCAACCTTGTCGTCGCCGGCCTTGCCGGGACGACCATTCCGCTGATTCTTGACCGTAGCGGTATCGATCCGGCTGTGGCGTCCAGCGTTTTCCTGACCACCATCACGGATGTCGTCGGCTTCGCCGCCTTTCTTGGCCTGGCGGCCTGGTTGCTGCTTTGAAACTTGTTTAGATCAAATGTTGATTGCTTTAAGCAAACAAGGGGATCAGGCGCTCCAGCAACCGGTACGAATTTTGGCATACGACATGCAGATTTGCCTCAAAGTCATCTGAAGCACTTTCCCCGGCCGTATCTCCGAATATTGTTGGAAGCAACGGAATATCTTGACGTTTACGTAAACGTCAAGGTAGCCTTCTTTCATGATTGATACATACGGGATAGCGGAACTGGCGCGGGAATTCAACATTACGACCCGCACAATTCGATTTTACGAAGATAAAAATCTTCTTTTGCCGGAACGCCAGGGGCAGCGACGGGTTTATAGTTCTCGTGACCGTGTCCGATTGCGTTTGATCATGCGCGGGAAACGTTTGGGTTTTTCCCTGGATGAAATTCGCGAAATGATCGATATGTATGACGACGACCCAAGTGAAATTGCGCAGCTAAAGCTGTTTCTTGCCAAAATCAGTGAACGAAAATCCGTCCTGACGCAGCAACAGGCGGACATTGCCGCGATCCTGAATGAACTGGACAAGCTGGAGTCGGAAAGCAGAAAACTTTTAGACGAAAAGGACGTTGCGCAATGAGTGAATTGCCGGTGACCTATCGGGGTGCCATATACCCGTGGCATTGCGATCACGTCGGTCACATGAATGTCATGTGGTACACGGGAAAGTTTGACGAAGCGACCTGGAACATTTTCTCAATGTTGGGGATTACTCCAAAATTCCTTCGTGACAATGAACGTGGCGTGGCCGCTGTCGAACAGAAAACCAAATATCTGAGGGAACTGCACGCCGGGGACATCGTCACCGTTCGCACGCGAATTTTGCAACTGGAAGGCAAAAAAATCCACTTCGTCCACGAGATGTTCAATGGTGAAACCGGGGAGCAGGCGGCGACGACAGAATTGACGGGCCTGTATCTGGATACCCAGATTCGCAAATCGTGTCCTTTCCCGGAGGAAATTCTGGCCAATGGCCGAAAGATGATTGCCGAACACCACCTGGTAGAAAATCGGTCCAGTGAGTGATTTCAAGGTCTTCAATCCGGAATATGACTCCATGCTTCGGGAAAGTTTCACAAAGCAGGGGATCATGAGCCGTCCCTATCTCGCTATGGCGTTGTTGTTTGGCATTGTCGGGTCCGGCTTGTTTATCCTGGGCCGAATAATGGCTTGAAATGGCAACTCTTCAAAGTTGACGTTTACGTAAACGTCAACTAAAATCAAGCTCACTGTTAAATTGATTAACGATGTGCTCCAGGGAGTTGGTTAACCTTATGATTCCAAACGAATTACCGTCACTTGATTTTGATCTCGGGGAAACCGCCGATATGCTGCGCGCCTCGGTTTTGAGTTTTTCATCGGATGAAATCGCTCCCCGCGCCGCCAACATCGATGAAACCAACCAATTCCCATCTGATTTGTGGAAGAAGCTTGGCGATTTGGGGGTTCTTGGCATCACCGCCGATGAAGAATACGGCGGCGCAGGCATGGGCTATCTGGAGCATGTCGTCGCGATGGAGGAAATTAGCCGGGCATCCGCATCGGTGGGCCTAAGCTACGGCGCCCATTCCAATTTATGCGTCAATCAGATCAACCGCAACGGCACCGCCGAACAAAAAGCCAGGTACCTGCCAAAACTGATTTCAGGTGATCATGTGGGTGCGCTGGCGATGAGCGAGCCCGGCGCGGGTTCCGATGTTGTTTCCATGAAGTTGAAGGCGCAAAAAAAAGGCGGCCGCTACATCCTGAACGGCAACAAAATGTGGATCACCAATGGTCCCGACGCCGACACCCTCGTTGTTTACGCCAAAACTGACATGGATGCCGGTTTCCGGGGCATTTTGGCCTTTTTGATCGAGAAGGGCTTCAAGGGATTCTCCACGGCGCAGAAGCTCGACAAACTGGGTATGCGCGGCTCCAACACCTGCGAGCTTGTTTTCGAAAACTGCGAAGTGCCGGAAGAAAATGTCCTGGGCGGCCCTGGCAAGGGCGTCAACGTGCTGATGAGCGGCCTGGATTACGAACGCGCCATCCTGGCGGCAGGACCTACCGGCATTATGCAAGCCTGCATGGATGTGGTCGTACCATACGTGCATGAGCGCAAACAATTCGACAAGCCCATCGGCACCTTCCAGTTGATGCAGGGTAAACTGGCTGATATGTACACCACCATGAATGCGTCCAAAGCTTATGTCTACGCCGTTGCAAAGGCCTGCGACCGGGGGCAAACCACCCGCAAAGACGCCGCCGGTGCGATTCTTTACGCCGCCGAAAAGGCGACATGGATGGCCCTTGAGGCAATCCAGTGTCTGGGTGGAACGGGCTACGTCAATGAAGCGCCAACCGGGCGGCTTCTGCGTGATGCCAAGCTATATGAGATCGGCGCGGGAACGTCAGAAATCCGTCGTTGGCTGATCGGGCGCGAGCTTTTTGATGAAACGAGCTAGGTGGCTCCTCCTCGCTGGCTTTGTTTTAGTCGCTCTCTATCCCATGATGTTCTGGGAGCGAACGAGAGAGTCGGCACCTGATTTTTCCTACTATCTTGAAACTCCCTCCGCCTCGCGCTTGGTTGAGGTTTTGAGCGGCAGGGAAAATAACGAACGCCGCGCCCTGGTAAAAAGGGCGCTGGATGCCGCCGCAATCATATATAAGGAAGAAGTCGTCGAAAACCGTATATTCAATGGCGGCAATATTGTTGCAGAAGTGGGGCAGGGCAGGAATATTCTGGTTTTCACTGCCCACCTGGACCGGGTTGTTGAAGCGCCGGGGGCTAATGACAATGCGTCTTGCGTCGCCGCCGGAATTGAAGCGCTGAAGGAACTTTCCAACTCACAGATACCTACGGACCTGAGTGTCCGTTTCTTGTTTAGCGACGGCGAGGAAAGCGGCCTGCACGGTGCAAGACATCACGCGAACACCAATGATCTGGGTAACATTTTCGGCGTTGTCAGTTTTGAGTTGTGCGGTATCGGTGATGCTTTCGGGGTATGGGATGTTGTCGGCCCGGCCTTGAATTCGCCAGTCGTCAAAGCCTTGCAAAAGGCGGGTAACAATCTGAAAATCTATAACGGTACCCACGGCGCAGTGCCGCATTTTGGCAGCGATCATCTGGCATTTTCAAAAAGAGGACTGGCCGCTGTTGGGGTTACCCTGTTGCCGCGAGAAGATGAAGATACGCTACGCTCGTACATCGAAGACCCGAATAACCCAAAATGGTTGCTGAATTTCATTCGCCCCACCATCTTTCAGACGTATCATGCTTCCGGCGATGGACCGGAAACCATAGAACCAGAGGCGCTGGAAATGACCAAACAACTGATGCTGGAAACCATTCGGGTCGTCGGCGGGATTGTTGAACAGAATGGATAAACGAAAAAACCGCTCGAACCAGACGGCAATATCCAGGAGAACTAGATTATGAATGAAGATCCCATTGTAATCGTTGGCGGCGCACGCACCCCAATGGGTGGTTTCCAGGGCGACCTGTCCGACGTTCCGGCCCCCGAACTGGGTGCGGTCGCCATCAAGGCGGCGTTGCGCAAGGCCGGTGTCGCACCCGAGGATGTTGATGACGTGATCATGGGCGTCGTTCTTGCTGCCGGAATGAAGCAGGCTCCTGCGCGGCAGGCTTCTTTTGGGGCGGGTATCCCTGCAAGCGCTGGCTGCACGACAATTAACAAAATGTGCGGTTCCGGCATGAAGGCGACAATGATGGCGCACGATGCGATTTTGGGGGGGGCGCACGACGTGATGGTAGCCGGTGGCATGGAAAGCATGACCAACACCCCGTACATAATGACCAGGGCGCGTGGCGGTTTTCGCATGGGTCACGGGCAGGTTTATGATCATATGTTCATTGACGGCCTGGAAGACGCATACGATACCGGCAAACTGATGGGCTGTTATGCCGAGGATACGGCCAGTCACTACCAGTTCACCCGTGAAGCCCAGGATGCCTTCGCCATTGAATCCCTTACCCGCGCCAAAAATGCGATCGAAGATGGTTCCTTCGACAGTGAAGTTGAACCCGTCACTTTCAAGACCCGCAAAGGCGAGGTAACGATAGACAAAGACGAACAACCCCTGAAGGCCAATCTGGATAAAATTCCGCAGCTGAAACCAGCCTTCGCCAGGGACGGCACAGTAACCCCGGCAAATTCAAGCTCGATATCCGATGGTGGCGCGGCGCTTGTTCTGATGCGTCGAAGCGAGGCAGAAAAACGCGGTCACAAGCCGCTCGCCATCATTCACGGTCATTCGACCCATGCCCAGGAACCCGCCTGGTTTACGACCGCGCCCATCGATTCTATTCGCAAAGTTCTGGATCGGGCCGGTTGGGGAAAAAATGACGTCGATCTGTTTGAAGTCAACGAGGCTTTTGCCGTCGTTACCATGGCGGCGATGCGCGACCTGGATATTCCTCATGACAAGATCAACATTCACGGTGGCGCCTGCGCTCTGGGGCATCCCGTCGGCGCATCTGGTGCGCGCATCATCGTTACCCTGATGGCGGCGCTTGAAAAATACGATTTGACTAAAGGCGTCGCCTCCCTTTGCATTGGTGGTGGCGAAGCCACGGCTGTCGCTATTGAACGCGTCGTTTGAGGTTGAACATGGCAACAGTTCTGATCACGGGAGCAAACCGAGGCCTGGGGCTGGAATACGCGCGCCAGTACGCGACGGACGGGTGGCATGTTATCGCCACCTGTCGTGTTCCTGAAGATGCACATGACCTTAAATCCCTGGAAGGTGACATTGTCATCCATGAACTGGATGTTTTGGACCATGGACAAATTCAGGCCCTGGCGAAGACATTGCGCAGGGAAGCGATTGATGTGTTGCTCAACAACGCCGGGATTTACGGGCCAAAACCATCCAAACTTGGGGGCATCGCCTACGACACATGGGAAGAGGTCATGCGCATCAACGTCATGTCACCGTTGAAGGTCTGTGAAGCTTTTCGTGATCATGTGAGCGCCAACGAGATGAAAAAAATTGCCGTTATGTCGTCCAAGATGGGGTCGATGAGCGACAATGATTCAGGTGCCAGTTACATCTATCGATCCTCGAAGGCAGCCCTTAACGCGGTCATGAAAAGCCTGTCCGTAGATTTGAAATCGCGTGGAATTTCCGTCGCAATACTGCATCCGGGTTGGGTCAGGACCGACATGGGTGGTTCGGGGGGATTGATTGGCGCACCCGAAAGCGTTTTGGGCCTGCGTCGGGCTATCGAAAATCTGACTCTGGAAAACTCGGGCCATTTTTACAATTACGATGGCTCGGAAATCCCCTGGTGAGGAAAGCCTGATGATCTTGACGGAAGAACAAACTCTCATTCGCGATATGGCGCGGTCTTTTGCAAGGGAGCGGCTGGCCCCCAACGCGGGACAGTGGGATCGCGACAAAAAAACACCCGTCGAGGTTTTTGGCGAAATGGGTGAATTGGGACTGCTTGGCATGCTTGCGCCGGAAAAATGGGGTGGGGTCGATGCCGGTTATGTTTCCTTCGTTCTGGCGATGGAGGAAATAGCCGCGGGCGATGGTGGCGTTTCGACGACCATGAGCGTACACAACGGCGTCGCCACCATGCCCATCGTCCAGTACGGAACCGAGGAGCAGAAACAACAATTCGTACCATCCCTGACCAGCGGCGAGATGATCGGCGCTTTCGCACTGACCGAAGCTCAGGCCGGGTCGGACGCGGCCAATCTAAAGTGCCGCGCCAGGCGAGACGGTGATTGTTACGTGCTGAACGGCACCAAGTTATTTATTTCTTCAGGCGCGATTGCCGGTATCGCCATTGTCTTTGCCGTCACCGACGCGGATGCAGGCAAGAAAGGCATTTCGGCTTTTATCGTGCCTACGGATATGGAAGGATTTTCCGTTGGTGCTGCGGAACATAAAATGGGACAGCGAGGGCACGAGACCGTCGCGCTTAATTTCGACGACATGCGCCTGCCGACCAGTCTTTTGCTCGGAAAGGAAGGTGAGGGGTACAAGATCGCCCTGTCCAATCTGGAAGGCGGCCGCATCGGTATCGCCGGTCAGGCGACGGGCATGGCCCGCGCCGCCTTCGAAGCCGCCCGCGATTATGCCAAAGAAAGAGTTACCTTCGGTAAACCCATTTCCGAACATCAGGCGGTGGCCTTCCGCCTGGCCGATATGGCGACTGGTATCGAAGCGGCCCATCAAATGGCCCTGCACGTGGCGTCGATGCGAGATGCCGGGAAACCTTGCCTGAAAGAAGCTTCCATGGCGAAAATGTTCGCTTCAGAAACGGCGGAAAAAGTCTGTTCCGACGCCATCCAGATTCATGGGGGTTATGGCTATCTGGAAGATTTCCCGGTAGAGCGTATCTACCGCGATGTTCGGGCAACCAAAATCTACGAAGGCACCAGCGATATCCAGCGCATGGTCATCGCTCGCTCCTTGCTGAAAGAAAGTTGAAAAAATGAGTGGTCCTGTAGAATTTTATGTGGATGGTGAAAAAATGGCTGCAAAGCGGCGGCTGGTAAAAGGACAGGAAAATTGATTACCAAAGGTATTGGACAACTTGTTGAAGAAGCCAGCGCCATTATCGAGGAAGTCTCGATGGAAGAGGTGCTGGCCGACACGACAGGCAATCTGATTCTGGTGGACTTGCGCGATGTTCGTGAACTGGATCGCGATGGCATGATTCCGGGGGCCGTTCATGCACCGCGCGGCATGTTGGAATTCTGGGTCGATCCGCAAAGCCCTTATCACCGGGAGGTGTTTGCCCAGGAAGACAAGACTTACCTGCTTTACTGCGCGGCGGCCTTGCGTTCGGCGTTGGCGGCAAAGACCTTGATGGAAATGGGCATGACGAATGTCAAGCATATTACCGGTGGGTTCAAAGAGTGGAAAGAACAGGGTGGTCCCGTCGACGAGCGCCCGAAGAAAAAGAAATAGGGTATCTGCCATGAGTGTACTTCAAACAGGGGCGAATTCGCGCTCGGACCTTTTCAAGACCAATGAAAAAGTCAATCGTGGTCTTGTTGATGATCTGCGCGAAAAGGTCGCCAAGGTCCGTCAGGGCGGTGGGGAAAAGGCGCGCAATCGTCATCTGGCGAGGGGACGTTTGCTGCCGCGCGAACGCATTCGCCATTTACTGGATGTTGGATCACCCTTCCTAGAATTCTCGCAGATGGCGGGATACAGGCTTTACGGTGATGACAATGTTCCCGCTGGTGGCGTTATAACCGGAATTGGTCGCATATCCGGGCACGAGTGCATGGTTGTCGCCAATGATCCGACGGTTAAGGGCGGCACTTACTATCCGACGACAGTGAAGAAGCACCTACGCGCCCAGGAAATCGCGCTTGAGAACAATTTGCCGTGCCTCTATCTCGTGGAAAGCGGCGGCGCGTTTCTTCCCCTGCAAGATAACGTCTTTCCTGACCGGGATCATTTCGGTCGCATTTTTTACAATCAGGCGACCATGTCCGGCAAGGGTATCCCGCAAATTTCCATCGTCCACGGCTCGTGCACGGCGGGCGGGGCATACATTCCGGCAATGTCCGACGAAAGCATCATCGTTAAAGGGCAGGGAACAATTTTTCTGGGGGGACCGCCCCTGGTCAAGGCCGCGACGGGCGAAGTGGTGACGTCCGAAGAACTTGGCGGCGCGGAGGTTCACACAAAAATTTCCGGCGTCACCGATCACATGGCCGACGACGACGCTCATGCAATAGCCATCGCCCGCCGCTCAATCAGCAACCTGAACCGTGTCAAAAAAATTGATATGGATATGGCAGAAGTCAAGGAACCATTATACGCCGCCGAGGAACTTTACGGCGTGGTCAACGCAAATACGCGCAAGCCTTATGACGTGCATGAAGTGATTGCCCGTATCGTAGATGGATCAGAATTCGATGAGTTTAAGAAACTGTATGGTCAAACACTCGTTTGCGGGTTTGCGCACGTTCATGGTTATCCCGTTGGTGTTATAGCTAACAACGGCATCCTGTTTTCCGAGTCAGCCGAAAAGGGTGCTCACTTCGTTGAATTGTGCGCGCAGCGGAAAATCCCCCTGGTATTCCTTCAGAACATCACCGGCTTCATGGTCGGTCAGAAGTACGAAGCCGGCGGTATCGCCAAAAACGGTGCCAAAATGGTGACCGCCGTCGCCTGTGCCAGGGTGCCCAAATTCACCGTTGTTATTGGCGGCAGTTTTGGCGCTGGCAACTATTCCATGTGTGGCCGATCCTATTCGCCCCGAATGATGTTCATGTGGCCCAACGCCCGTATTTCGGTCATGGGCGGCGAACAGGCGGCGTCGGTACTGGCGACGGTAAAACGCGACGGTATTGAAAAATCCGGCAAGAAGTGGAGTAAGACTGCGGAGAAAAAGTTCCGTAAACCCATTTTCGATCGCTACGAAGAACAGGGACATCCCTACTACGCCAGCGCCCGGCTTTGGGACGACGGCATTATCGACCCGGCCGATACCCGCATGGTCTTGGGCTTGGGTATTTCGGCGTCTCTTAATGCGCCTATCGAGAAAACAGAATTTGGCATTTTCAGGATGTAATGTGATGGATACCGTACTGGTAAATATTGATGATCGCGGCGTCGCCCGCCTTACTTTGAACCGGCCCGAAGTCCATAACGCCTTCGATGACGCCCTGATCCTTAATCTGATCGGCAAATTGACCGAAATGGACGCCAACCCAGACGTGCGAATAGTGATCCTGACCGCCAACGGCAAGAGTTTCTCCGCCGGTGGGGACCTGGGCTGGATGAAACGCACGGCGGATTATTCGTTCGATGAAAATCTGGCCGACGCCAGGGATTTGGCCAACCTGATGAAAACCCTGAACCGACTGTCGAAACCGACAATTGGTCTGATTCAGGGAGCAGCCTATGGCGGCGGTGTGGGACTGGCGGCGTGCTGCGATATCGTTATCGCTTCCGATCATGCACGGTTCTGTTTATCGGAAGTCAAGCTGGGCCTGATCGCTTCGGTAATATCGCCATATGTCCGGGCCGCCATTGGCGAGACACAGGCCCGTCGATACACCCTGACGGCAGAGGTGTTTGATGCCCATGAGGCAAAACGGATTGGGCTTGTGCATGAAGTCGTTATCCAGGAAGAACTGGAAGACATGGCCGAACACACTGTTTTGCAATTGTTGAAGAACAGCCCGGCCGCCATGGCCGGGGTCAAGAACCTGCTATTTTCGTTAAGTGGTCGTGGTATCGGTGATGACGTGGTTGAGGACACGGCGAAACGCATCGCAAGAATAAGGGCGTCGGAAGAGGGCATCGAAGGTATTTCGGCCTTCCTGGAAAAACGCTCACCATCATGGATAAAGGATAAAGGTTGATGTTCACGTCCATCCTGATTGCCAACCGGGGCGAAATTGCGGTGCGCATCACCGCAACGGCTCGCGCCATGGGAGTTCGCACGGTTGCCGTCTTTACTGAACATGATCGTAACACGTTGCATGTTGCGGTTGCCGACCAGGGCGTCGTGATAGACGATTATCTGAACATCAAGGCGATTATTGACGCTGCCCTTTCAAGCGGTGCCCAGGCCATTCACCCAGGTTATGGGTTCCTTTCGGAAAACGCCGATTTTGCCGCCGCCGTCGAAGACGCCGGTTTGACCTTTATCGGCCCCCCGGTCAGCGCCATCGATGCCATGGGTTCAAAAATACGTGCCAGGCGCATCATGGAAGCGGCGGACGTTCCCGTTGTTCCCGGCTATCACGGATCGAAACAGGACCTGAAATCCCTGACAAATGCGGCCAGGAAGATCGGTTACCCGGTAATGTTGAAGGCGTCCGCCGGTGGTGGCGGGCATGGTATGCGTATTGTCGAAAACGGGCGTAATCTCAAGGCGGCCATCGAGTCAGCCAAACGCGAGGCCAAGACGGCATTTGGTAATGCGACGCTGCTGATCGAAAAGTGCGTTATCAACCCGCGCCATGTGGAAGTTCAGGTCTTTGCCGACAGGTTTGGCAATTGTGTCAGCCTGTCCGAGCGTGATTGTTCGGTTCAGCGACGCCACCAGAAAGTTCTGGAAGAAGCTCCGGCGCCGGGACTTTCTCAGGAGCAGAAAGAAAATATGGCGTCCGCCGCGATTGCTTCCGCTGAGGCGATCGGGTACGTGGGCGCTGGTACAGTGGAATTCCTGCTGACACCTGACGGGGATTTCTATTTCATGGAAATGAATACCCGCCTGCAGGTTGAACACCCGGTTACCGAAATAATCTTTGGCGAGGATTTGGTTGAATGGCAGTTGCAGGTTGCGGTCGGCCATGAATTACCGCGTGATCAAATGGAACTGATCCCCTCCGGCCATGCCCTTGAGGCCCGTCTTTATGCCGAAAACCCAGCCAGGGGGTTCCTTCCGACCGGTGGCGTGGTGGATCGTTTTCGTCTCGCCAGCACCGAGGATTACGGCGGGGCCGTCAGAATAGACAGCGCCGTGCGTGAAGGTGATGAGGTGTCTTCCCATTATGATCCCATGATCGCCAAGGTCGTGGTCTGGGGCATTGATCGGGATGCAGCGCTAAGGCGCATGACGTCGGTTCTTGATGATCTTGAAATCGCCGGTGTGGTTACGAACCTTCTTTTCCTGCGCCGGGTATTTAAACACTCAGCTTTTGCAAAGGCAGGGGTAGATACAGGCTTTATCGAGCGTTTCTCCGACGATCTACTAACGAATCCTGACGCGCCGTCCCAGGAAACCCTGGCGCTTGCCTCGTTATCGATCATGCTGCGCCGGGGCGAGAAGGTCGCCGGGGCGGCCCTCAAATCAGGCGATCCACTCTCGCCATGGCACTCTACAACTGGCTGGCGCATGAACAGTGATAATCATCATGTGCTGAATTTTGCATACCCGGCAAACGAAGACCTGTTCAAGGTTATCGTTCATTTTCGAAAAGACGGTTTCCTGCTTGAAATGGGTGAGACAATCCTTTCCGCATGTGGTTTTTTCGACGAAGAAGGGGACTTGGTCGCGGATTTGGGCGGCAATCGAATAAAGGGGATGGTCCAGCACGCAGGAGAAGAAATTACCGTGGATGTACACGGTGAAATACAGACACTTGCACTGAACAACCCGCTCGCCTCGCTGGAAGGACATGAGAATGCAGGCGGCAGCCTTACCGCCCCCATGCCGGGACGCGTGGCTCAAGTGTTGGTGAAATCAGGCGATACGGTTAAAAATGGTGATTCGTTGATAGTGTTGGAGGCCATGAAAATGGAACATTCCATTCTGTCTCCTGTTGACGGGGTCGTTCAGACTGTCTTTTTTGTTCAGGATGACAGAGTGGAAGAAGGGGTTACGCTTCTTTCCCTTTCTTAAAACCCACCTGTTTGTAATTTGCGGAAACTGCTTCATGCCTTGCTTTTTCAGGATTGAGGCAGACAGGCATGAAAGAAATTTCTCAAGGCGCTGATGTCGGACCTTAACGACGCCTTGGAAAGCGAGGGTAGGCGCCTGTTAATTACCCGGCGTCACGGTGTCGTGGGAACCATCGAACTGGTGGAAATGATGCAGAGCCTGAGCGTTGGAGTGAAGGTGCTTTAGATCTAGCCCGATAAAGCCACAGGTTCTTTTTTTGCCGAACGATCCTCTTTCAGGGCTTTTGAAATCAGGAAAGCCAATTCCAGGGACTGCCTGGCGTTCAGACGTGGGTCGCAATGGGTGTGATAGCGCGCGCTCAGGTCTGCTTCGGTAATCGCCTGCCCTCCACCGACACACTCGGTCACATCCTGACCGGTCATTTCAAAATGGACGCCACCGGCGTGGGAGCCCTCTGCCTGATGCACGGCGAAGAAACCACGGACTTCTTCGAGAATTTTGTCGACCGGCCGGGTCTTATAGCCATTTGAACTTTTAACCGTATTGGCATGCATCGGGTCACAGGCCCACACGACCGTGCGGCCCTCCCGCTGGACGGCCTGGATCAGCGGCGGCAGATCGGTTTCGACCTTGTCGGCACCCATGCGCACGATCAACGTCAGGCGACCGGCTTCGTCTTGCGGGTTCAGCAAATCGATCAGGCGAAGCAATTCTTCGGCTCTCATCGTGGGGCCAACCTTGATGCCAACGGGATTGGCGATGCCACGCATGAACTCCAGGTGCGCGCCGTCAAGCTGGCGGGTCCTGTCGCCAACCCAAAGCATATGGGCCGACGTGTCGTACCAGTCGCCCGAAGTGCTGTCGATACGTGTCATGGATTGTTCGTAGTTTAAAAGCAGGGCCTCATGGGAGGTGAAAAAATCCGTTTCACGAATTTGTAGAGTCGTATTCGAGGTCACGCCGCATGCCGCCATGAAAGCCAGGGTTTCGTCCAGCCGGTCAGCCAGATCACGGTAGCGCTCACCCGATGCACTGTCGGCAACGAAACTCAGGTTCCACTGATGAACCTTGTGAAGGCCCGCATAACCGCCCTGGGCGAAGGCCCTGAGCAAATTCAATGTCGCTGCGGCCTGATTGTAGCCACGCTCAAGACGTTCCGGGTCAGGAATGCGGGCTTCGGCGGTGAAATCCATTGCGTTAACCATGTCGCCGCGGTAGCTGGGCAGGGTCAAACCATCAATGGTTTCGGTATCGTCGGAACGCGGCTTCGCGAACTGACCGGCCATGCGACCGACTTTGACGACCGGGCAGGCTGCGCCGTATGTCAGAACGATCGCCATTTGCAACAACACCCTGAAAGTGTCGCGGATATTATCGGGGTGGAATTCGGCGAAACTTTCGGCGCAATCGCCACCCTGCAACAAAAACGCCTTTCCCTCGGCTGCTTCGGCTAATGCGCGTTTCAGCTTGCGCGCTTCACCGGCAAAAACCAGCGGCGGATAGACGCGCAGTTTTTCTTCGACAGCGTCAACGGCCGCAGGATTCGGATAGGTGGGCATTTGCAAAGCGTTCAAAGAACGCCAGCTGTCAGGGGACCACTTTTTGGTCACTTTCGTTCCCCAGATTTCAATTCATCGTTTATGGCAACAGCATATACGCATGTATGGGCCATATTTCCAGCAAAACCGGCCATTTTTACTCGCCGCTTGGTCTTTTGTGGTCAGGGCGTTTTTCGCGCATGGTGACAAATTCTTCCGCCGCCGACGGGTGAATGCCCACGGTCGCGTCGAATTGCGCCTTGGTCGCGCCACACTTTACGGCGATGCCCATCCCTTGAGCGATTTCCGGCGCATCCAGCCCCATCATATGGCAGCCGACGACAACATCGGTTTCAGAATCAACGATCAATTTCATGAAGGTCTGCTCGTCGCGACCGGACAGGGTGTATTTCATGGGTCTGAAGCGCGATACATACACATCGATCTTGCCGTATTGGACCCGCGCTTCCTCTTCCGTCAGGCCGACAGTGCCGATGGGCGGTGTCGAGAAGACGGCGGTCGGGATATTGCTGTGATCAACACGGGTTGGATTATTATTGAAAACGGTCTGGGCGAAAGCAGCCCCTTCGGCGATGGCGGCCGGCGTCAGATTGGCCCGGTCGGTCACGTCGCCAACGGCCCAAATGCTGTCGACATCGGTCGAAGAATATTCATCGACGACAATCGCGCCCTTGTCATTCATCTGAACACCGACTTCCTCAAGTCCCAGGTTTGCCGTATTGGGCTTTCGTCCGGTGGCGTACATGACCAGATCGGTCTCAAGAATTTCACCACCTGCGAGGCGCATGGAATATTCGTCACCCTGCTTTTCGATGCCGCGAACGACGGATTGCGTCTTTAAGGTAATGCCGCGTTTTTTCATCTCGGCTGCCAGGCACATGCAGATATCTTTATCGAAGCCGCGCAGTATGGTATCGGCCCGCAGCACCAGCGTCACATCGACGCCCAGGCTATGAAAAATACCCGCGAATTCGACGGCGATGTATCCTGCACCAACGATGATGATGCGTTTCGGTAACTCCTTCAGATCCAGTGCCTCGTTGGAACTGATGACATGCTCGATGCCCGGCACGTCGGGCGTCGAAGGCCAACCACCGACGGCAACCAGAATATTCTTGGCAGTGTAATTTTTCCCCGCCACTTCGACGGTGTGTTCGTCAATAATCACCCCGCGCCCATCAAGAATATCTACGTTGTTTTCACTTAATATTCGCAGATAGACGCCGTTTAGGCGATCAAGCTCCTTGTCCTTGGCGGCGATCAGCTTGGGCCAGTCGAACTGTGGCTCCGGCAGGGTCCAGCCATAACCGGTAGCGTCTTCGAAATCGTCGGCAAAATGTCCAGCGTAGACCAGCAACTTTTTAGGGACACAACCCCGCAACACACAGGTTCCCCCGACCCGGCTCTCCTCGGCAATAGCAACGCGCGCGCCCATTTGTGCAGCCATGCGCGAAGCCCGAACACCACCGGATCCAGCGCCAATTGTAATCAGGTCGTAATCGTATTCGGGCATTCGCTCGTCCTTGATTTAGAGCCTCCTCAAAAACTGTAATTAATTGAATATAAATGATGAATCAACGTTTATATCAGATATAATAGCAAGCTATTCTCCAGCAACCAGATGAAAAACTTGCACCATGTGCAATGGTTTTGTCGCAAACTTTTGAGTTTATCCATCGTGTGAAGGAAGTATCGTGCAGCCATCGTTGATTTGAAAACACCTGAAGAAATAATGGAGGAATGCGGCGTCAATGTCGGTCACGCAACCCTCAACCGCCGGGTCGTGCGCTACTCGCCCCTGATCGCCAGGGAAGCCCACCGCCGAAAGTCCGCCATGATTGGGAAGAAGTCTACTTCTTCTGTTGACTGGCGCTGTTGCGGAGTCTGGGCAAAAAAATCGTATAAGACTGTATATACGTAATTGCGTTAAATCCTTATTCATGCCTAATTTTTCGGGATATGATCCTGCATTATTCATTTCGGATATATTGAACCGTCGCCATGCTCTCCAAGTATCTCATTTCGAAAATTCAGTTTTCCTCTTTCATATTGTTTTTTTTGACCGTCTTTATGTTGGCCCCGACCACGGGTTGGGCAAAGACTGACGAGCGGCCCAAGCCAACCTGCGTTCAGCAAGGAATATGGCGAACACCCGTTGGAAACACCGATGTTCAGGAAACCCGGCTGCTTGACCGCATGGCAAAACGCCCGGTTGTGATGCTGGGAGAAGCCCATACCAGCGCGGAACATCATAGATGGCAGTTACATGTCCTTTCGGCGCTCTACAGCCGAAACCCGAATATGGTTCTGGGATTTGAAGCCTTTCCCCGCTCGTTGCAGGCGGTTCTCGATCGTTGGACACGCGGTGAACTGAACGAAAAGAAATTTCTGGAACTGGCCCGTTGGGACGAAGTCTGGCGATATGATCCGGATCTCTATATGCCCCTGTTTCATTTTGCCAGGATGCATCGCATTCCTATGCGAGCCTTGAATGTGGATCGTCAGTTGATTCGTCGCGTCAGCAGTGAGGGTTGGGACACCATTCCAAAAGACCAGCGCCGCGGCGTAAGCGATCCTGCTGCTCCATCCAGCGCTTATCGGGAAAGCCTGGAAAAGGTTTTCGGTCTGCATGGGAAGAAAACAAAAGCAAATGGGACGGATGCCAAATTAAGCGATGAAGAACAAAAAAGAATGGAGAGCTTTATCGAAGTACAGACAATCTGGGACAGAGCCATGGCTCAAGGTATTGCCGAGATAAGGACCGCTGGCGGCTCTCCTCTTGTCGTCGCCATCGTTGGCAGGGGGCACGTCGAATACGGCTATGGCATCCCGCACCAACTGGCCGATCTGGGTATCGCCGCCGCCGCCGTTCTATTGCCCTGGGACAAGGCCCTGCCCTGCGAAGAACTGACAACCAGGGAAGGGACGCCTGTGGCGGATATGGTTTTTGGCGTTGATGCTCCGGACGAAACCAGGGCCCCGCCAAAACCAATGTTGGGCGTTCAGATCGAAAACACTGACGCCAACGGCGAAAAGGGCATAAAAATTGTTAAAGTTTTAAAGAGCAGCATCGCCGCCGCCGCAGGACTTGAAAAAGACGATATCATTATCGAAGCCGCCGGGCTGAAAACGCCCCAAACCAGGAGTTTGATTGCAACCATTCGCCGTCAATCTCGAGGCACCTGGCTTCCAATAGTCATTCTTCGTCAAGGCAAGCGAATGGATATCGTCGTCAAATTTCCAGCCCGGTCTGAACATCCATGATCGCTCGCACCTCTAGAATTCTGGTGCTTGTTCTCGCTTGTCTGGCCCTGTGGAATTCACCCGGTAACGCCCGCGCCGCAGTGAGCAAGCTGCACCATGATCTGGCAGTTCAGCTGGACCCCAAGGCCCGATCAATAAACGTCAGCGATCACCTACGCATACAAGGCGGCGGAGACGTCATCATCCATTAGCCACCAACATGATTATCACCCGTTTCAGAATCAACGGTCAGCCGGGGACGCACGACAGGACCGGGGAAACGCTTCGCATGGATCTGGGTGCGCCGGGCGATCATCAAGTCTTAATTGAATACAGGGGACGTTTATCGGATTTTCCAAAAGCGCCCGGCATTTTTGACGGCGTTCCCATGATCGCATCGGCACAAGGAAGTTACCTTTCGGCCGCTTCCGCCTGGCACCCGACAGTTCAGGGTATTGGCGCCACATATCGGATGACGCTGGCACTGCCAAATCCCCAAAAAGCCGTCGTTCCCGGTCGCCTGATCGAGGAAAAAAATGGCGAAAGCCAATACAGCGCCGTATTCGACTCAGAAATTCCGACCCAGGGCATTGTCCTGATCGCGGGGCCCTTCGTCGTAAACGAACAACGCCACGGCGCACTGACCTTAAGAACCTATTTTCCTTCCGGACTGGAGGAATTGTCACCCGGATACCTTGAGTCGACCTTGCAGTACATCAATCAGTATTCGGACCAAATAGGTAAATACCCGTTTTCATCATTTCATATCGTTTCGGGTCCCCTTCCGGTGGGCTTGGGATTTCCCGGAATGACTTACATCGGCGAGAGGGTCCTGCAACTCCCTTTCATCCGCTTCACGTCTTTGGGACATGAAGTGTTGCATAACTGGTGGGGTAACGGGGTAGAGGTCGATTACGATCAGGGAAACTGGGCTGAAGGGCTGACCACCTATATGGCCGATTATGCCTTCACCGGACTTCGTGACAAAAGCAATTTCAAACGAATGAGAACAGAATGGCTGAGAGACTACGCGGCCCTGCCGCCCAGGCGGGATCATGCGGTGCGAAACTTTGTCAGCCGTCGCCACGATGCCGCCCAGATCATTGGATACAACAAGGTCGCTTTCATTTTCCACATGCTTAAGCGTCGCGTCGGCGAACGGAAATTTGCGCAAGGCATCAGGAACTTTTGGAACACCTTTAAATTTCAAAGCGCCGGCTGGAAGGATATTCGATTCATCTTTGAAAAAGTGTCGGGTCGTGACCTGGGAGTTTTTTTCAAACAATGGGTCGACCGTAGCGGGGCTCCCAGACTTGTCATGTCTGATCTCAGAAACAATAACGATACCCTGTCCTTCATCATTTCACAGCCCGAATTACCTTATTCCCTGAACGTGCCAATCAGATTGGTGACTGATGAGGGCAAAAAAATGTATCAGGCCGGAATCGATGGGGGGACTTCCAGGATTGAACTTCCCCTTTCCGCCTCTCCCGTTTCGATTTCCGTTGATCCTGATTTTGACATTTTTCGAAGGCTTGATGCCGAAGAAGCGCCACCGATTATTCGAGATATAACCCTGAACGCCGAAACGGTCGTAATATTCACGGGTGCCGACAAGGAAATGGAACGTGTCTCCAGGGAACTTGCCAACCGGTTATTGGATAACCTGCCTAATTTCGCCGCGGCCTCTCTAAAAACTCTTCCTAAAGCTCCACTGATGATTATCGGCCCAACGGAAGGCATCCAGCGGTTTCTTCACAAAAACAATCTGCCGGATACGCCCAAAACCCTCAAGACAAGGGGGACCGCCAGGATATGGGCGGCGCAACGTTCAGACTGCATGAACGCTTCTCGCCCACTGCTTGTCATCGAAGCCAATAACATTCAGGCATTACGGGACCTCTTCAGGCCCCTGCCTCATTATGGACGCCGGGGGTATCTTGTTTTTGAAGGACGCAAAGCCATTGACAGTGGCGTATGGCCCGCTCAGGCTGGACCGCTTTCGATCATTTTCAAATAAATCACTTCATTGTCATTTCCATTTGCCGTTCGCCCATTTTCCGGGTACTAGATCACACTGCGTTTAATTAAACACGGGTTGCTCTGAGCGCTTTAGTTTGATTGCGATCAATTGAAGCATAGGCAACCGGTTCGTATTCACGTCAACTACGCCCACAGCCCCATACCATGAGTGAATTTTCCGATAAGGCCCTACTGCCAGCTGGCATGTGTGACGTGCTCCCCACAGACGCCGAAAACGAAGCGGTGTCTATGGAGCGTCTGATCGCCAATTTTTCGACCAATGGCTATGAACGGGTAAAACCGCCCCTGATCGAATTCGAGGAGAGTTTGCTTACAGGAAGCGGGGCCGCGATGTCTGGCCAAACCTTCCGGATAATGGACCCGGTTTCCCAACGCATGATGGGTGTTCGTTCCGACATGACCCTGCAGGTCGCCCGCGTAGCGACCACCCGCTTGAAAAAATCGCCCCGGCCCCTTCGCCTGTGCTACGGCGGACAGGTTCTTCGCGTACGTGGCACTCAGATGCGCCCGGAACGCCAATTTGGACAGGTCGGCTCAGAGCTGATCGGCAGTTCACAACCTCAGGCCGATACGGAAATTATTCTGATGGCCGTCGAAGCCCTGACGAATTTGAAAATTACGGATTTGTCTGTCGATCTTGCCTTGCCGACACTGGTCCCGGCGATAATCTGTGAGTTGAACCTGGATGGGGATTCCGCGGCAAATCTTAGGACCGCATTGGATCGAAAAGACGAGGCCGCGGTCGAAGACCTGTCCGATCAATTGGGTGAGGAAGTCACGGCCAATTTAGCCGCCTTGCTGCGTGCAACAGGTCCCGCAGATTCTGCCTTTGCGGCGTTAGAAGGCCTTAACCTGCCGAAAATGGCCGAAAGCGAACGGGAGTCTCTGGGGACGGTTATCAAAAAAATTCGTGCCGCCGCTCCTGATCTGAACCTGACGGTTGATCCAGTTGAAAGCCGGGG
>MPLX02056678.1_pt1 | contig 23416 bp, 19 predicted proteins | sample 1617341 | NCBI WGS metagenome assembly MPLX02 (sample SAMN05944804, study PRJNA350692) | marine metagenome | biome: marine; feature: ODZ; material: water; isolation source: 120 m water sample filtered on 0.2 um supor filter | place: Pacific Ocean | collected 2012-04-08 | depth 120m m | reverse complement strand
CTGGATTTTTAAGTAAGGGCAGCAATCGTCTGCATTTTTCCCGCGATATAACCGGTGATGCCATTGAGGACCTGATCATACCCGGTGCCGGAAAGCTGCACCTCTATATAGCGAATGGCAATAGGGAATACCGAACCGGCTTAAGCATTAACTCAGAGTCCCGCCTGCGTACCAACCTTGATCCCGGTAATCTGGAACGGCGTACCGGGCAGGCGATCCGTATACCGATGATGGAATTGCGTGACGTAAACAGCGATAGTTTCGACGACTTGATTTCCCGTACCGATGAGCGACTCGACGTATTCATAGCCAACCAGCAGGCCGAGGCGTATTTTCCTGCATCGCCTTCCTACACGCTGGATATTGCACAGATCGAAGAACGCCTCGGTGACTTCGATATCGATAACCTCGATTTTTCCAATCTAACCGGTTTACTCGCCTTGACACACGAGGAAATTCTCGACGATGTCGATGGCGATGGCATCGAAGACTTACTCCTGAGGGAAGGCAGCAAAGTCTCTCTGTTTGGCGGCACACTGAATGGTATGGAACTGGAACAACCGAGGCAAGTGTTACGCTCCGGCGGCAACGTGCTTAGCACATTTCTCTACGATGAGAATGAGGACGGTCTGAAAGATCTGTGGCTGTGGCGCATAGAACCGATTTCCGTCGGCGACATTTTTGTGTGGCTGGCGCTGTCTGGTAGTGTCGCCATCGAAGCGTTCATCTATCCGAACGAAGGCGAAAGATTTTCGCGGCGACCGTCGCGCAAACTCACTGTAGAATTGAAGTTTCCTTCGGTTATTCGGCTCGCCACTTCTTTTCAGGGGCTGGTGGAAGAGGCCAGGGAAACCCAAAGCAGCGAAGTCATTCCAACCAGTGCGGCAAACATCGACAGTGACATTTCGAAGGCAGACTTGTTGGTGCTGATAAACAACCAGGTAAACGTCTTTCTAAATAGCATAGAGCCGGAAGAGTCCAACACTGACTTTCTTGAAGGACTGGATTACTCCCGCCAACGTGATAACTATGCAATTAATGTACGTGAAATAATCGCTAACATCTCCATCAGTGAGAATCCCCAGTTAGCCCGTGTTGACGGACAGTCTGCTGACTTGATTTTCAATTTGGATACAGAAGTTGAAAATGGTGACATTATTCCGGTACTGCTGAACGACGATACGCTGGACGACGTATTTGTATTTACAGGGTACAGCAGTAGTCACATACAGGGAATACTGCTACTCTCAAAATAGATCCCTTGGCTAGTTACAAGTAGCAGATGTGCTCGCTACAACTCGAAAGGCATTGAATTCATGAGGAAGGTAGTCTGGACATCGTTTGGCGTTGCGCTGGTTCTGGTCAACCTTATCGCTGAAATTGCTGCGATCTACACCGGCGTCTTTGTAAGCATGTTTATACGCATCTCTATCATTATTGGCGTGACTACCGTAGCCATGATTTTTTATGGATCGATTGCCCTTGTAAATAACCTGGAAAAAGAAAAGCCATTATCCGGTCATGTAAGAGACACACTGGGTGAGGACAGGAAGAAGGACGGAGCATGAGACCCATAGCGATCGGCTCAACAATTCTAGTTATCGCTGCGAGTGCCACTCTATATAGCTTGCAGCGTGAAAACCGTCGCCACGAACAGCAGCTGGCAGACTACCAGCAGCATGTACAGGAACTGCTGACACAAGTTGAAGCCGGCAGTCGACAACGGATAGGGCTTCAAAACCAACTCGACGACTTGTTGAGTGAAAGCAATACTCTCAATAGTCAACTAACTTCAGCCGAAGACCAGCTGGATGAAGCAGAGCAACAACTTAATCCCGACTATCAGCGAATAGAATCTGAAATACGCCAGCAAATTAGCTATGAGCTTCAGCAACAGGAGATTGAGCGTAACAATATCGATCCACGCGTCAGTCTGCTGCAGGAGTTAATAGCACTCGACCCGCTCGAACTCGGTGAAATAATGTCAGTAAATGGCCAGTTCGGCAGATTTCTACAGGCATTGGGTGTAGATGATCAGCGTATGGAAGCCATTGTAATTGCCTTGACTGATGTGGTGGCCGACCAGAATCTAGCACGCCAGGAACTAACAGTTCAGCTGCGCGAAGGTGACGTGGGCCGCCGCGAGATGCGATCCGAAATGCAGGAGATAATGAGTCCGCGTGCACAATATGAAACCCTTGCTCAAACCTTAACTGACAACGAATTGCTTATTTTTAGACAGGCACTCTCAGAACAACGAGAACAAACCAATGCCATACGAGACTTTACTCTGAATACCGGCGACTCTACCTCCTCCGCCGTTTTCTTCGGAGGCACCGGTCGCTCACCCGCAATTGTTCTGCCTGCCCAGCCAGCAACTCCCCTGAACCCGCGTAACTAGTTAATTCTATTGAGTATTAGTTGGCCGGCTGCTGTTGCTGCCTGCCTGGTTCGTTTGTGATTTCCAGGGAAATATGCTTTCATCGTTGGCCATTGGAGACACTGAAGATATCGATAAGAATAACCAAGGAGCGTTCTCCCCGATCGCCATGAATTGAAGATGAACAAACTTGTAGTAGGCCTGCTTGTCGCGATTTTCCTGACTGCCTGTAGTGACGAACTCACCCGTGCCAGACCCTATGTACTGACGACTGCCACCACCGGCGGGACTTACTATCCGGTAGGAGTCGCATTGGCGACCATCGCGCATGCCCAACTCTATGAAACCCGCGGCATATCCCTGACTGCGATCAGTTCAGCCGGATCCCTGGAAAACGTTAAGCTACTCAGGGATAACCAGGCACAGTTCGCCATATTGCAGGGGCCGTTCGGAGCCTGGTCGTGGAATGGTGAGGGTCCCGTCAGTAATCCCCAGACTCATATCCGCAGCGTTAGCGCACTATGGAAGAATGTTGAACACTTCGTGTTGTTAACCGAACTCACCGAGGCCGGTGACATCATGGACCTGGATAATCTCGATGGTGAACGCTATGTTCTCGGCGCTCGCAATTCAGGCGCAGAACAGACCGGGCGCTTCATCCTGGACACGCTGGGTATCGATTACGAGGAAAAGTTCAATCTTGCGTACATGGGATACGGACCCACCACCAGTGCTATTCAGGATGGCAATATTGTGGGGATGAACATTCCCGCAGGCGCACCGGTGAGCTCTATTACACAGGCTTTTGCCTTACTCGGTGATCGTATGTCGATCCTCAACTGGACCGAGGAATCCATGAACAAGCTAAACACCAGGTATCCACTTTGGGACTGGTATGACTTTCCTCCTGGCACCTATCCTAATCAGACGGAGCACATCCGCACCATAGCTTCGCCCAACATATTGGTGACTCGGGTCGATATACCCGAAGAAGTAGTTTATAACGTAACAAAAGTTATATGGGAAAACCTGGCGACTCTGCAGGAAATTCATGGCGCCACTAAAGACATGCGATTGGAAATTGCAGTAGACGGACTCGGTGCTCCATTGCACCCCGGAGCACTGCGTTACTATCGAGAGGTCGGCCTGGAAATTCCTGCTCGATTAATATTTAAAGAGCCCTCTGAACCACCAGCAGTAGCAGGAGTCTGATTAGAAACCATGAAGTCAACGTATTTGAGATGGGCCGCCTTCTTCTTTGCCCTGTTCCATATCTATTGCAACATTTTTGCCAGCATCTCTGAACTGTGGCTCTCGGCTATCCACTTTGGTGGTTTTTGCGCTATTTGCGCATTGATGGCCAACGAACATGAAGATTTGGACAGCACATCTATCAAATTCTGGATCAATATCGCTCTGGCGGGAATTGCCATTGCGACCTCCTGCTATCTGATCCTGTTTGAGAATGCACTCTATGCTCGTGAAACCGAGTATATCCTCAGCGACTATATTTTCTCCCTGATCGCCGTGGGTCTGGCCATTGAATTTACACGTCGCACCACTGGTTGGTTCATGCCCGTGCTGATTCTCGTGAGTCTCTCTTATATCCTGTTTCTGGGTCGTTATATCAACGGCGTATTCGCGTTTCCCGGCCTCAGTCTGGAGACTGTGCTGTATCGCAGCTTCTTCACCAGCGAGGGCATGTTTGGCTTGACCGCTCAGATCTCTTCCACTTTTGTGTTCATGTTTATTATTTTCGGGTCGTTCCTGCTGCGCTCTGGTGCAGGAGATTTCATCGTACGGCTCGCGCAATGCCTGGCAGGACGATTCACCGGGGGTGCCGGGTTGGTTGCCGTAATCGGATCGGGTTTGATGGGCTCTGTCTCTGGCTCTGCTGTGGCGAATACGGTGTCAACCGGCGTGATTACTATTCCGATGATGATGAAGTCTGGCTTCAAGGCCCAGTTTTCCGCCGGAGTCGTAGCAGCCGCCTCTACAGGCGGCGCGTTGATGCCACCGGTAATGGGGGCAGGTGCCTTTGTTTTAGCCAGTTACACCCAAATTTCTTACCTGACCATTATTGCCGCCTCGACGTTGCCGGCAGTGCTGTATTTCCTGACGGTTTCCTATTTCGTGCGCATCGAGGCGAAACGCCTGGGCTTGAATCCAACTGCCGATGAGCATTCCGAGAAAGTCTCGGTGGTCTTGAAAGCATGCTGGCATATTATTATCCCGATGGTGGTTCTGGTATGGTTTCTCGTATCGGGACGCACGCCGACAACTTCAGCAGCCTTCGCGATTCTGAGCGTTATCGCCGCTTCCTGGATATCGCCCAAGCCGATGCATTTGAATGACATCTTCGACGCCGTGGTAGACGGTGTGAAAACCATGGTGTCCACTGCCTTGCTACTGGTTGCTGTGGGCATCATCATTAATGTCGTGACCACTACCGGGGTTGGCAATGCGTTTTCTCTGATGATTGTTGAATGGGCTCAGGGCAACCTGTTAATTACGCTGATCCTGGTGGCATTGGCTTCACTGGTGCTGGGTATGGGGCTGCCGGTGACCGCTTCCTACATCGTGCTGGCCACCCTGTCGGCGCCGCTTATTTTCGACCTGATCACTCAGGCGCAGCTACTCGAAGCCTTGCAGGTCGGTGATCTTCCTTCTAACGTGACAGCCACTATCGGCTTATTCGGCGGCGATCCTGTCATTGCGCTGCAGGAGATGCCTCTGGAAATGAAGCAGTTAATCCGACAGGAGATGTTGGAACCGGAATTGTTAACCGGTTTGTTACTCAGCGCTCACCTGATTATCTTCTGGTTGTCACAGGATAGTAATGTCACTCCGCCGGTTTGCCTGGCTTCCTTCGCCGCAGCGGGAATCGCGGGTACGCGGCCAATGGCGACGGGGCTTACCAGCTGGATGGTGGCCAAGGGGCTGTATCTGGTCCCGGTGCTGTTCGCGTACTCTCCTTTAATCTCCGGTAGCTGGCCGGAGCGTATTGAAGTATTTATATGGGCGAGCATGGGCCTCTATGCCTTAGCAGGCATCCTGCAGTGGCATCTCGAAGCGAAGATAAATGTATTTATTGCGGCTGCCTTGTTGTTGAGCGCTGGCCTGCTCATGTGGACACCCCTGCCCATTTATTATCATCTGGTGGGCGCGACTATACTGGTTGCCATTGTCATAATGCAGAGTCGCCAGAATAAACCTCCGCTACCTGTAACCGAATCGACCCCCGGAGTAAATAATGACTGACTACAGCGCCCGACAAATTCATCTGCTCTCCCGCCCCGCTGGCATGCCAACGCCCGACAACTTCAAATTGCTTGAAGTTGAATTGGAACCACCCTCCGATGGACAGATTCTGGTGAAGAATCTCTACATGTCAGTAGATCCCTATATGCGCGGTCGTATGCGCGCCGAAGGCGTGTATGCAACCCCCTTTGGATTAAATGAAGTCATGTACGGTGGCGCTATTGGCGAAGTCATCGAATCCAATGATGACAAGCTGCAGGCAGGCGATATCGTGCTCAACCAGGCCGCCTAGCAGGACAAATTCGTTGCCGATGGGGCCGCCGTCGTGAAACTGGAGCCGTTCGATAATGACCGGCTGTCTTTATATATGGGCACACTTGGCATGCCAGGTCTGACAGCTTATGTCGGCCTGTTGAAATTCGGTGAACCTAAAGAAGGTGAAACTGTTTTTGTTTCTGCCGCCTCCGGTGCAGTTGGTGCCAATGTCTGTCAGATTGCCAAACTGAAAGGTTGCCGTGTGATTGGCAGCGTGGGCAGCGACGAGAAGGCTCAATGGCTACTCGATGAATGTGGTGTAGACGCAGTAATCAACTACAAGACTTGCGGTGATTTAACTGAAGCACTGACTGCTGTCGCTGCAGACGGTATCGATGTGTATTTCGAGAACGTGGGCGGCGACCATTTGCAGGCCGCTTTGCAAGTCATGAACCCGTTCGGGCGAATTGCCGCCTGCGGCATGATCGCCAGCTATAACAACGCCGAACCGGTACCGGGTCCGAATAACCTGATGCTGATAGTCGGCAAGAAAGTCCGTATAAACGGCTTTATAGTCTCCGATCACGCCGATATGCGCCCCCAATTTCTGGAAGATATGGTGGGCTGGATCGAAACGGGCAAGATCAAGAGCCGTGAAACCGTAGTCGAGGGTCTCGACAACGCGGTAAGTGCTTTTCTGGGACTATTCAGTGGCGAAAACTTCGGCAAAATGGTCGTCAAGATATAAGCTGAATATGCCCGTGAGCGGTGCAAACCGTTACACTGTAGTGGTAGGGATTGCAGAGCTTCTTTTCGGTATCAGAGGGTCCCAATATCTCTACAAGGAGAGCCAGTAAATAGACAAGGAATAGATAGGTAGCTAAAGGTTCCGGGGGGCACCGTGCTAGTACCGACATTTTTTGTTCTCTGTGGCTTCATCATGCTGGGCGCCGGCGCCGAGATGATGGTCAGTGGCAACAGCAGGCTGGCCATACGTTGGGGCGTCTCGCCACTGATAGTGGGACTCACGCTTGTCGCGTTTGGTACCAGCGCTCCGGAACTGGCAGTCAGCATTGAATCCACCACCTCCAATTTGAGCGCTCTCGCGCTAGGCAATGTTATCGGATCCAATATTGCAAATATTGGATTGGTCCTGGGTATCATGGCCTTGATCAAGCCTATTCGTATCGAACGTCAGCTGGTAAGAAAACAGATTCCGCTGGTAATCATCAGCTCCATGCTCATGGGAGTATTGCTGCTCGACGGGCAACTGGACCAGTCTGACGGCCTGTTTCTAACCATGGGCTTGTTGGGCTATCTCATCATTAGCTACCGACAAGCCAGCGCTGAATTCGACGCCCGGGAACTGTAACTGCATCCAGCCAAAAACAAGCGGCAATCCGGGCAGACTTTATTTTACGTGTTGCTCATCATCGCAGGGCTGTCATTGCTGATTTTTGGTAGTCGCGTATTTGTCGTCAATGTGGTTACTCTCGCTAGTTTGTTAGGAATCAGTGAGGCTGTTATCGGCCTGACCCTGGTTGCCGTAGGTACCAGCATTCCCGAGCTAGCCACATCGCTGGTTGCTGCAGCGAAAAATCAGGCTGACATTGCTATTGGCAGTGTCCCCGGATCGAATATCTTCAATGTGCTTTGTGTATTGGGCATCACTGCTATTATTGGGACTGTTAATGGTGACCAGTTTGCGGTTGCTGCTTTCACAGTGATGATTTTATTTTCATTAATCCTGCTACCATTCGCCTGGACCAATTTCACCCTGAGTCGTATGGAAGGATTGTTCCTGCTTTCTGGTTACGTGGTATATCTGGTATTTGTCAGTCAGCAAGCCTAACGAGCCGCCAACTGCACGTCCCCCTGCTTCAGATCTTCCACTGCCTGGTTATGGCTGAGATAGTTATTACCCGATAGTGATCTGAAGAACTCCGTACCGGCAAGCTTGTCCATGATGGGTCCTTTGACTTCTGACAGGTGTAGATCAATATCCAAATCTTTCAGAGTCTCGCTTATCTTCTCGAGCGTTTCCAGAGCACTCATGTCAACTTCATTGACTGCCGTACACATGAGTATTACGTGTTTCAATTTTGAGTTGTCAGCGACAAGCTTGAATATTAATTCTTCCAGGTAACGGGTGTTAGCAAAATACAAGCTTTCATCTATACGAATCGATAATAGGTTTGCGTAAGTCTCTACCGTATGACGTCTGACATTTCGAAAATGTTCAGTACCGACCACCCTGCCAATTACCGCGACATGAGGCTGTGATGTCTTGTAAAGATGAATAAGGATTGAAGCCAGAACCCCAGCCGCTATACCGATTTCAACACCTATGACGAGAGTTAACAACAGCGTTATGAACACGGCGGTAAAATCAGCTTTGGAATATTGCCAGGATTTTCGTAACACGGAAATATCGATCAATGAGTAAACCGCCACCAGGATAATTGCCGCCAGACAAACCTTGGGAAGCCAGTATAAGACTGGCGTCAGAAATAGTGTCACTACTGCAATGAGTATGGCTGTGAACAACCCGGCCGTCGGCGTTGCAGCTCCTGCCTCAAAATTTACGACCGAGCGTGAAAAGCCTCCGGTAATTGGAAATCCACCGCCGAAAGACACAGCGATATTGGCTGCTCCCAGTCCCACCAGCTCCTGATCAAGGTCAATGCGCTCGCGGCGACGCGCGGCAAGTGTCTGAGCCACAGATATCGATTCAACAAAGCCGATAATGGAAATAAGTACCGCCGAACCCAACAAACTATTGACCAGGTCGAATGAAAAATCCGGAACAGCCAGAGCCGGCAGCCCCTTAGGTACATCTCCCAGCAATTGCACCCCCTGTTGGTCGAGACGCAGCAGGAATGCAAGACTTGCCATAATGATAGCAACCAGCAAAGGACCTGAGCGCGAAACCGTAGTCGTTAAGCGAGCATTTATACCGAGCGCTAACAGGCCACGCCTGAGACCAGTCTTGCACCAGACAATCAGCAGAATGGCACCAACCCCCAGCCCAAATGTTATGCCGTTGGCATCGCTGAATGATTGGGACAAGGATATTAGCAGCTCGATAACGTTTTGCCCGCTGGCGCTGACGCCCAACAAGTGTTGCAACTGGCTGAGACCGATGATGATAGCCGATGCAGTAATAAAGGCGCTGATTACCGGATGGGATAGAAAGTTTGCCATGAAGCCCAATCGAAGCAGACCAAGCAGCAACAGAAATCCACCGGATAGAAAAGCCAGTGTCAGAGCGGCAGCAACAGCTTGTTCACTGCCATCGAGCGATAACTTGCCAAGTGCTGCAGCTGTCATCAGCGATATAACTGCCACCGGGGCTACGGAGAGAGTGTTGCTCGTCCCGAACAGGGCGTAAACCGTGAGCCCGAACATGCTGGCATAGAGCCCGGTTTCCGGTGGTAGTCCGGCAACCAGCGCATACGCCAGCGCCTGCGGTATCAGCATGATAGCTACGATGATTGCCGCTATGGCATCGTCGGCAAACTTGCCCTTCCCATAATGGGGACCCCAGACAATGATTGGCAGAAAGCGGCGGGGCGAAAATCCTTTATTCAATACGGTGCTCTTTCCTATTTCGATGTGTGAGACGTGGCCTGTCGATGGCCGAGCCATCGTACACACCTGATACAAGCAAACACCATCAGATCAATTAACAAAGTGATGCAAACAGCCAGTGCCAGACCCCATTGTATCGCAATCGAATTCAAGGGTACGGTATAACTATATTGTTGCAGAGTCTCATCAAAAAATTCTCGATCGGCAGCGAAGATCACGTGAAATGCCGTCGCTACCATGTTGTCCTGCAGTGCCAACTGTTCGACGCTAAGCCGGCTATAACGATTTACTATCAGGCGAATACTGGCTGCATCCCGCTGAAATACTTCATCATTGCTTGCCTGGTAGTAAGTAATTAGCGCTCCCAGGTCGCCTTCGAACAGAACGTCTGCGGTTGACTGAAAGCCGCTAATGTTGATGCTGGCTTCCCGAAAGTGGGCATCAATACGCTGTTGGTATTGGTCGATAAAACTCGGCACCTGAATTCCCAACAGCAAACCGACTGCAAAGAGAAACAGCCTGGAATAAGCGCGAAACAGTGATGCGAAGAATAGGGACATAGGGAAAACTTGAGAAAGCCTTAGCGTAGTTCCTGGTTTGACCACGAATCATCAATCGAAGTTCTATCCCTGCGACAATAAATCGCGTAAATCGATAATGGCTGCATTAGCTCTGGAAATATAATTTGCCATGGTCAGGGAGTGATTTGCGAATGTCCCAAAACCAGATCCATTCAGAATGATCGGGAAAAATACGGCGCGCTGGCTTGCCTCCAGATCCCGAATAATCTGACGCAAACTTGCAGAAGCATTCTTGTCTTCCAGCACTTGTTCAAAATCGATTTCTACCGCTTTCAAGAAATGCATCAATGCCCAGGTAGCGCCACGGGCTTCATAAAAAATATCATCAATTTGTAGCCAGGGGGTTTGCACAGATATTTCCTGCGCTGCTGGTGTCGACTGCGCCGCCCCGGACTCACCGGAAATATCTATATTGACTCGCTCCTGGCCGACGCTAGCACTGAGGCGCTGTGACAAACTACCCAAGCGTGATTCAACGTCCAGCAACCAACTGACAAGATTATCGGCGCGTGCGTAGAACTGGGCATCTACATTCTGCGGATCGGCAATGCGTCCCAGATAAGAATAGAGTCGCTCAATCGCCTCGGTGTATTCACTCTCTGAAGGAGGAAACAACCAGCTATTAGTGTCGAAGTGAAAATTCGGTTCGCTGACAATCAGGTCTGGATCTTCAACAGATTGGGATTGCGAGCGACTAAAGCTCTCACGAAAGGCCCCGGAAAGATCACGCACTTGGACCAGCGCACCGAACTCCCAGTTTGGAATATTGTCCAGGTACAGGCCAGGCGGCATTACGTCGTTTGATAAATACCCACCCGGTTTATGCAGCAAGGTTTCCGCTACACGAATCATCGCAGCAGTGCTTGCCGCACCCACTACGTAGTCATTGCCTGATAGCGCGAGCTTTTCATTGGCGTTTTGGGCAACTGAGAATTCTGCTGGCTCTCGAGACCAGTACATGCCGATCAGCAGTACAAATATCAGCACAACTGCAAGGATACTAAGTGAGTATTTTTTGCGACTTGATCCCTCGGCACTTAAGCTGAAAATCGACCGCAATGACGAGAAAAATGAAACCCACTTTTGTTTGACGTTAGCCCAGAACATAACTGCAGTTTACACTAATCCCGCGGCATTCTCAGTCGAATGCTGGTTCTGCCTGCTAACTCGATATTACCCCGTAAGCGATAGCCTGCAACGGCGTCACGCATGATGCTATACATCCAACGCGCCAGATCGTCGTTGGGTGCGGTGATCAGGAAGAACGCACCATGTTGCTTCGCCTGTTTTGCAATGTCTATCAATTGTTCCTGAGCGCGCTCACTACGTCGCAAAAACTCCACACCATCCAGAGTGAAAAACAAATCACCAGAATCCATTTCATCCTGCAGTCCCAGACTGGCTCTGGCGATTCCCGGATGATCCTCATCGATAAAGCGTGCCCGGTCTAACATTAATTCAGCATCGGCAAACAATCCCTGGCGGCCGGCCTCCCCGGCCAGTTGCACGTAACGGACAACGATATCCTGTAGCCCCTGTAGAGCGATCTCATTATCAGGATCATAAGCAAGCACCCGCATGAATTTTGCATGCGCATTGTCATCAACCGGTGTTAGCAGACGGTCAGCGTCCAGCGACTGCAGGCCTGCGAATAACAAATCGGCAATCAGACGTTGCCGATCCGTGCCCGCTGCTCCGGTTACCACCTCGGCTTCAGACAGAGTCCTAATGCTAACGGTGTCTTCGGGAGCCTCAGCTTCGCCTGGTTCAGGAGGCTGTTGCTGTACGGCGCAGGCTCCCAGCAGCGAAGAGATTAGCAGTAGTGAAGTGAGTGAACGAAACGTCATTATGTAGGCTTACACTAGTAGCTCAGAGAACGAGATAAACTCCAGGTAGTCTCCTCTTGCAACCGAGGAATAGGGAGGGATTATGGCAAGTCCATCCGCCCGGCTCAAGGAAGCGGCGACGCCCGAGCTCTGATTATCGAAGGGAACCAGTTGGGTTGTTCCGGAGGCATTTTTTTTGAGGTGTGCCCTGATGTATTCTTGCCGCTGACCTGTCTCTCCTTTTTCGAAGCCAGACTGTACCAACGATGTTGTAGCGAAGGTCTTGTCGCAGCCAAGCATGGTCAGCAGGCAGGGTCTGACCGCCATTACGAATGTTACGAAGGCAGACACAGGATTTCCGGGTAGCCCGAAAAACTGGGTATCACCTACCTTACCACTGGCAAATGGCTTACCCGGCTTGATGGCCAGTTTCCACAATTCCAGACAGCCAACTGCTTCTACAGCGGCTTTAACGTGATCTTCCTCTCCCACCGACACGCCGCCGGTGCTGATAATACAATCTGCCTGGCTGGCCGCCTCTTCGAGCGCTAGTTTGGTACTGCTCAGATCATCTTGCACCACATCCATCTCGATAACTTCGGCGCCCAGAGACTGCAGCAAGGCGGAGAGTGTAAAGAAATTGGAATTGTATATTTGACTCCCCTGCAGCGGAGTGCCGGGTAGCACCAGTTCATCGCCAGTGGTCATTACTGCCACTTTGAGGTTCCGTCTTACCGGGAGCTCAGTCAATCCTACCGAAGCGGCTAATCCAATATCTTGTGGGCGCAGACGCCGGCCTGAATGCAGCAGAATTTCTCCTTCCCTTATGTCTTCTCCGGCCTCCCTGCGGTTTTGACCAGGCACTGCAACCTGCAGGATCTCTACCTGATCACCATCGAGCTTACATTTCTCCTGCATAACCACGGCATCTGCGCCATCCGGGATCGGAGCTCCGGTAAAGATCCGAGCAGCTTCACCAGCCGATACTAGCGTTCCTACCTGCCCGGCCACAATTCGCTGGGTGACTCGCAGAACGATGGGTTCGCCGACCAAATCGGCGGTTCGAACTGCATAACCATCCATGGCACTGTTGTCCAGCGGTGGAACATTGACGCCGGATACCAGATCAGCGGCGAGAACCCGTCCAACTGAATTCAGTAGTGCAACGGGTTCCTGATCAACTACGCGAGGCAGGCTGTGGAGCATTTTGTCGAACGCTTCTGCCAGGGGAGTTAGGGTAGTACTGCTTTTTTGACTCATCACTTGATTCCATTTGTCATGCGGTGCTGGGCTCTACAGATCCCTGATCTTCAACTTGAGAAGATGTCCTGGATCGATCGCTGTAGAGCAATTTGATAACGTCCTGCAAATGCCCGTGCCAGGTTCTGGGTTTTATGCCGAAGGTGTCGAAGATCTTTTTGTTGGACAAGGTCGAATTATGAATCTCAGGAACTCTCGCTTCCCGTTCGATAATTTTGATGTTCTCCAATAATCGATAGATCTGTTCGTCATGATTGGCCGCGTATTTTAAGGTTTGTGCTGCGAACTCGCTTTCTTTCTTAGTTTCCAATCCGCTGAAGAGGTAGGTTCCCCAAACATTCGCTTCACAATCCACCTGTTGGCAGACCGCCAGGATCGCCCCAGCAAGATCGCTGGTGTAAGTGGGGCTGAAACGCCTTCGCGAAACCTGTAATTGTCCCTCATTCTTGATGGCGGTACGTATCCAGGATTTGATCAAGCCCTTCTTGTGTTGTCCGAATAACCAACCGGAACGGATGATGATGTGGGCATGGTGGTTCTGCACAGCCAATTCGCCTGCGAGTGAGGCCTCCCCATACACACCCTGTGGGCTGGGCTCATCATTTTCGTTATAACCCTGTTTCTTCTCGCCGTCGAATACATAGGCATTGGACAGATGCAGCATCGGTATATTGAGATGATTACAAATCTCCGCCAGAGTGCCCGGTAGCAGCCCATTGATGCGCTGACAGCGTAGCTCTGAGGACTCAGCACGTTTCAGGGCGCCATGATTACCCGAAATAAAATCCGACAGATTGACCAGCTGAGTGGGTGAGTAGTCCGTGATCATCTTGGCAATCGCGACGCCATTGTCAGGATCGAAATGCTTATCGGCAGGCGCCTGGAAACGGATCTTGCGCTTGCGCAAGATCTCCACCAAGTCTTTAGCAGTGGGGCTATTGCCACCCACAATAAACAGCTTCAAGTCAGGATTACCCCTTCAAATCAATCACATACCTATTCGAATGCTTAAAGTTCGATGAAAGACTGCGGGAAGTCAAGCCTGACGCGGGATAAGCATGATTCGACAGGAGCTCACGGCAATGAGAATTGCTCGAGCGCACTGCTGCTGTTCCGCTGCCGGCTTCTCTAGAAGGGAATATCGTCGTCGAAATTATCGAAGTTTGCTGGTTGCTGCTGCGCAGGCGTCGCCTGTGCGGGTTTGACACTGGGCCGGCTCTGCTGGCCGAAGGGGTTGTCTCCCTGGGCACCAGCACTGCTACGTGAGTCCAGCATCTGCATTTCATTTGCGACGATTTCAGTGGTGTAGCGCTTCACGCCATCCTGTTCCCAGGAGCGGGTCTGTAGTCGACCTTCGATATACAGCTTGGATCCCTTGTTGACGTATTGATCGACGATTTCGGCGAGCCGGTTGAAGAAAACTACCCGGTGCCACTCGGTGCGATCCTGCTGCTCACCAGTGTTCTTGTCTTTCCAGCTATCGCTGGTTGCCAGGGATATGTTTGACACGGCATTACCATTTGGCATGGTTCGACACTCCGGATCATTGCCCACATTACCCACCAGAATTACCTTATTTACACCTCGACTCGCCACGCTGAAATCTCCATTTGGGACTCATTTAATTAATGCTTAAGTCTATACCATCACCGAGAATAAGAGAAAATTATTGCAAATTTAACCGCTGGCTCAGCCGAATTATCTGACGCTGGTATCATTGCCTAACCCGCTGATCAATTCCTGATCACTTCTCTGCCTCTTGTTTCTTGTATGTTTCTTGTTTCTTGTATGTTTCTTGTTTCTTGTATGTTTCTTGTTTCTTGCCCGCTTTACTCGGACATGCAGAATTGTCGATAATGGTCGGTTTCGCGCATTGACTCCCAGTTGTAAGGACTCAGGAAATGGACTCGATTATAGTACGCGGTGCCCGCACCCATAATCTCAAGAACATAAACCTTAAAATTCCTCGCGATAAACTGATTGTCATTACCGGTCTCTCCGGCTCCGGCAAATCATCCCTGGCCTTCGATACACTCTACGCCGAAGGTCAGCGCCGCTACGTAGAATCTCTCTCTACCTATGCCAGGCAGTTCCTGTCCATGATGGAGAAGCCCGACATCGATCATATCGAAGGGCTGTCGCCGGCAATCTCCATCGAACAGAAGTCCACTTCGCACAATCCACGCTCCACGGTGGGTACGATTACTGAGATTTACGACTACCTGCGCCTGCTGTTTGCCCGCGTTGGAGAGCCACACTGCCCTGATCACCACATCAAGCTTGAAGCCCAGACAGTCAGCCAGATGGTAGACAAGGTCATGGAAATGCCGGAAAACACGCGCATCATGGTGCTGGCGCCAATCGTGCGTGAGCGCAAGGGTGAGCATGTGCACGTGTTTAACGAATTGAAGACCAGTGGTTTCATTCGTGCGCGTGTCGATGGGCTGGTGTGTGAGATCGAGTATCCACCCGATCTTGAGAAGAACAAGAAACACTCTATCGATGTGGTTATCGACCGCCTGAAGATAAAAGCCGGCCTGGAACAGCGTCTGGCGGAGAGTTTCGAGACGGCGATCCAACTCGCCGACGGTCTGGCCGTGGTTAGCATGATGGGAACCGAAAAGAAGCCCAAAGACCAAGCAACTGACCTGGTGTTTTCTGCCCTGTTCGCCTGCCCGAAGTGCGGCCACAGTATTTCCGAGCTGGAGCCCCGCCTGTTCTCCTTTAACAATCCCGCCGGCGCCTGCTCCACCTGCGATGGCCTGGGACTCAAACAATATTTCGCTGAGAGTCGGATTATTACCGATGAAACCCTGGCACTCTCGGAAGGCGCGATTCGCGGCTGGGACCGCCGCAATATGTTCTACTTCCAGATGTTATCGTCGGTAGCCGATCACTACGGCTTCGCCGTCGACACACCCTTTAACAAGCTGGCGAAGAAATACCGTAATGTCATTCTGTATGGCAGCGGCAAGGAAGTGATTGAATTCAGCTATGTGAATGACCGCGGCAGTACTTATACCCGTAGCTGGCCGTTTGAAGGCATTCTGCCGAATATGGATCGGCGCTTCCGGGAAACCCAATCTACGCTGGTACGTGAAGAACTTGCCAAGTACCTGAGTTCGCAGCCCTGTCCCGACTGTGAGGGTACTCGCCTGCGACGTGATGCCAGGTATGTGCTGATCAAGGGCATCAACCTGCCTGGCATTACCGAGATGACGGTGACTCAGGCAGCGGGATACTTTGACAAGCTCAAATTGTCCGGCACGCGCGCCAAGATTGCCGATAAAATCTTGAAGGAACTGCAGGACCGACTGAAATTCCTGGTGGATGTGGGCTTGAATTACCTGACCCTGAGCCGCAGTGCCGATACCCTTTCCGGCGGAGAGGCGCAGCGTATCCGTCTGGCCAGCCAGATCGGCGCCGGCCTGGTGGGCGTGATGTATATTCTGGACGAACCCTCCATCGGGCTGCACCAGCGGGATAACAAGCGCCTGTTGAATACCCTGTTTCATCTGCGCGATCTGGGTAACACGGTTATCGTGGTGGAACACGATGAGGAAGCCATCCGCAGCGCCGATCACATCATCGACATTGGACCGGGCGCGGGAGTCCATGGCGGCGAAATTGTCGCGGCAGGCACTATCGACAAGATCGAGAAATCGCGCGCCTCCCTGACAGGCAGATACCTTGCCGGCAAGGAGAGCATCGCTGTGCCTCAGGCACGTATTCCTTGTGACGAGAACAGACTAATTCATCTCAAAGGTGCCAGTGGAAACAATCTAAAGAAGATATCACTTACCCTTCCAGTCGGACTGTTTACCTGTATTACCGGCGTTTCAGGTTCTGGCAAGTCAACGCTGATAAACAATACGCTCTACCCCATCACTGCCACTAAGTTGAATAATGCTACGACGCTAAATCCAGCCCCATTCGAGGAGATAGAAGGGCTGGAACATCTGGACAAAGTAGTGGACATCGACCAGAGCCCGATCGGCCGCACTCCCCGTTCCAACCCGGCGACCTACACCGGAATTTTCACCCCCGTCAGAGAGTTGTTCGCCGGCACCCAGGAGGCCCGCACCCGCGGCTACAAACCTGGTCGTTTCAGTTTTAATGTCAAGGGCGGCCGCTGCGAAGCCTGTCGGGGTGATGGTTTGGTAAAAGTTGAAATGCATTTCCTGCCAGATGTTTATGTGTCCTGCGATGTGTGTCGGGGCAAGCGCTATAATCGGGAAACGCTGCAAGTCAAATACAAGGATAAGAACATCAGCGAGGTACTGGACATGACAATCGAAGATGCCCGGCAATTCTTCGACGCCATTCCCGCTATTTCCCGCAAGCTGCAAACCCTGAAGGACGTAGGGTTGTCCTACGTCTGTCTCGGCCAGGCTGCCACCACCCTGTCCGGTGGAGAGGCACAGCGTGTAAAGCTATCCCGGGAGCTGTCCAAGCGGGATACGGGCAAGACGCTGTATATCCTGGATGAGCCGACTACCGGCCTGCACTTTCACGACATCAAACAATTACTGGCCGTGCTGCACCATCTTCGCGATCACGGCAATACTATCGTGGTAATCGAGCACAACCTCGATGTGATCAAGACTGCCGACTGGATTGTGGATCTAGGGCCCGAAGGGGGTGACGGAGGAGGTAAGATTATTGCCGAAGGCACACCGGAACAGCTGGCTAAAAAGAAGGGCTCGTACACAGGGCGCTACATTAAGAAGGTACTCGTTTGAGAAGGAGTTGCTCGCCTGAGAGTGTTGTCTAGATATTAATCCCTAATGAATGAGTGGGGATCTGCGTGCTGGATTTCGGATGTGCACACTTCTGTTTTCGCCAAAAGCGGACATCCAAAGGACGCGTAGTGACCCAATAGGGTACACATTGACGTTTAGGCGGAAACGTTTCAGCGGGAACGTTTTTCTCGGTGGATCTAGTCTTTGTGCCTGTCCACCACGAGTCCAAAATGGCTGCTTTCGGCCAGGAGCAGTCATTTACATATGGCTGTGGTGGGGCTGGCGATTGAAAATCCTCGTGTCGGTGGTTCGATTGACTCGCGCATCCATGCACTCGGGCTGCGCCCAGCCTTCGGCTGTCCAAATTTGCTCCAGGCAAATTAGTCCGTCCCTGGGCACCGTCACTTCAAAGTACTGTATTTTTACTCTGACTCCATTTATTAAAAATCAGCGTGCGGCCTTAGAACCGAACTACTCTTACTTCTTTTATTCGATCCCTTTGGTTTCTCACGCAGCTGCAATGCACTCGATCTCTACACGGGTTTCTCCTCCCAAGCTGATTCCGACGGCCGTGCGGGCTGGCTTGTTTTCCGGGAAGAACTCGGCGTAAACCTCGTTCATGGCACTCCACTCTGCCATGTCGACTAGAAACACCGTACATTTCACAACTCGATCCATCGACGAGCCGAAGCGATCGAGTGCGTCCTGTATTGATTCCAGAGTGCGTCGTGTTTCGGCCTGCACTCCTGGCTCTCCGGCCCCACCTGTTTTACCGGCTAGAAAGATCAGTCCGCCATAGCGGACACCTTCGGAATAAGGCGCACGTGGATTCGGATTCAGGTATTCCGGCGCAGCGGGCTGCTGGACTGCTTCAGCGGCGTAGGTACTGGGTGTCTCGGGTTGGCAGGCGAGCAATACGGTGGAAAGGGCAGCAGCGGCAATGACTCTGAACATGATGTTCCTCCTAGGGTTATTTATTAGTGAGGATAAGTATTATCTTCCAACATGTCTATGCGCTTGTTGATGTGATGGGATGCAGGGATTCTCTTATAGGATCAAAAACAACAAGGAGTCAGAGTAGTTTGATTTAACATCGGAGTTCGTTTGATCAAAGTACTCTGACCCCTTTGATTATTCTTCATCTGAAGATGGCGCAATGATTTCTGAAAAACAAACTTGCCCCCACTACAATCGACTCATCTCTCGCCACCTGGTAATGGATGCGATGACGATGGCGCTAGGACAACGTGATAAACCAGCGATACACCATTCGGATCGAGGATCGCAGTATACTAGCGATGACTTCCGCGACTTGTTACTCAAGCATGGCATTCAGTGCAGCATGAGTGGCCGAGGAAACTGTTACGATAACGCGCCGGTTGAGAGCTTCTTCTCTTCATTAAAGCGAGAGAGGATCAGACGGCAAACCTATCGAACCAGAGTTGAAGCAAAAGCTGATATGTTTGATTATATCGAGTGTTTTTATAACCGGAAGAGGCGCCACTCGTCTTTGGGCTATATCAGCCCGGTGGAGTTTGAAAACCAGACAGTAGGACTTAACTGAGTGGTCCGAATTATTGGGGCCAGACCAATCGGTCGAAAGTAGACATCGGTAAGTTCTCGCAGCATCGTTCAAAAACTGGATTCAACGCGATTGCAATGGAAAGAAAACAGGCACGCTAACCATCAGAAAACAGTGCTCACCTGAAACACTAACGCAGCACTTTGAACACAGGGTATTCCGCAATCTCGTTATTCTGTAGCTCGGCTTGTAAATAGTCATCAAACAGATTCCAGTACACTAACCCGTCATCGGACTGCGGTTCCAGTAAATAGAAGATCAGATTCGCCAGCCTATGGTTCATAGACACGATATAGTCGCCCCTGGAATAAGTTCTGGTCACTGACTGGAATTTCCCCCTCAGCGAGGAGTTGCGATGTCCGTTCTGCACGAAGTTCTGCTTATCGATCTGTTGAATGTCGAACACCTCACCACGGAAGCTGGAATCTGCCTCCAGAGTTTCCACCCAGATACCGTGCTCCAGCAGTTTTGCCGCTAGACCGGTAAAGGCTGAGCTGAAAATATAGGCGGAAGGAACACGGGCAGTCAGGGATGGAGCGAAATCGTTAAAGTTCTGCACGCCTTCAATTGTCACGATTTCAGCACTGCGCACGAAGTCAGTACTGCCATCATCGGCGATAAAGGGAATATAGTTATAGCTAAGCAAATCAAGAGGCTCTTGCCTCGCGATCATCTGAAATTGCACCCCGTTTTCATCGTTGCTGTCTCGCGTACCCATACTGCTGCTGACCCTGGCATCGGCGGCGCGGTTGATACGGCGAATTTCATAGCCATTGACATTGGTGTACTCCAGAATTTCTTCGACAAACACATTGGCAGCATGTACCCGCTTGTAGAATCGATCGTGGGAAAAAGTCTCGCTGAGTATCGCCATGCGATTTCTTAATCCCAAATTATTTGTTATGTAACGCGGTGCGTGGTGATAGGTACGCAACTCCGTCGGGGGCCAGTCGCGATAATCGAAGCCGCCGTACCAACCAAAATCGAGATCGAACTTGGCTTTCACCACAGCCTGAATCGCCGGCAACATGACTTCCGAGGTGTAGTTGGAAGTCGCTGCATCACCAGCGGTGTGATAGGACGGCGCATAGGTTAGTGAATAGCCATGCCAGGTACCGTTGGTGGTATGCAGATCCACTAACAGATCCGGATCCCAGCGTCGAATGACCTGCTCATACAAAGCCCGGGTTTCCCGAGCCTCAACCACCATGCCGTCCCGATTGAGGTCGTAACCATGGGCGGTGCGCACGCCGGTCATGACCGGGCTCAGTTCCTGATTGGGGCGGGAATTGGCCGACATGTCATCGTTACCATCGGCATTATAGATGGGGACGAAGATCAGGATCTGATTCTCCAGGAGATGAAGCTTATCGCCATAGAGGATATCGCGCATGGCGATAAGCGAAGCCTCTTTCCCCTCCACTTCACCCCCGTGGATATTGCCCTGAATATAGATAACCGGCTTACCGGAAGCCTCTGCCTGTTGCGGAGAATGAATCGGAGGATCGGCCAACACCAGCAGTGGAACCTCTCTACCCTCATCCGTAATAAGCAAGGTCTCGCGATGCATTAATGTCGTGTCCCGCCGCAACGCCTCGACAACATCCACTACCTCCTGAACCGTGGAGGTGCGCTCGTAATTGCTGCGTTCCGCCACCGTCATCATGGCTTCGCTGAAGACACTTCCTTGGTCGGCGGCATGGGTGGAGTTGACCAGGGTACAAAGGGCGAAGAGCGCTACTGCAAATTTCATAAAACGATCCTGATGTGGAGGATTAAATTCGAAACCGATGCCGGCAAAGTAATCTGCCTGTGGCCGAATAGCAACGTCCCGGGATCGATGTCAGATATCCCTGTTTTCTATGCAAGTATTCACCGACGCCGCCCGGTCTACAGGCTAATTTGTGACAGAGTGTAGCAATTATCAAGCAAGCGCTCGGAAAGCCCCGTATTTCCTGCCTTTCAGCGCCTTCACCGGGTCCGAATTCGTTGCTTTTTAAAGCAAATAAGTCTAGTCTCCTGGGTAGCTATATATGGGATAGAAGGACAGTAAAACGCAGTTCATTTATTCTGCAATCTAATAACCAGAACGGAGCAATGTCAGTGAATTCCAAACTAACACGCAGACGTTTTATCAAGGGGGTAATCTTCTCCGGTGCGGCCGCTACGACGGGCGCTGGATTTTACCTCGCCAATGCCCAACAGGGGGCGGGTTCCGCGGAGCGCTTGATAACACTCAATATAAACGGGCGCGCCAGGCCCGTGGACGTGCTGCCGTCGGAAACACTTGCCTACACACTACGTTATAAGCTCGATATGACCGGCACCAAGATCGGTTGCAATCGCGGCGAATGCGGCGCGTGTACGGTGCTTATCGATGGTGTACCCAATTATTCCTGTTCAGTGCTCACGCACAATGTCAAAGACAAGGCCGTGATTTCCATCGAGGGAGTCAAGGCGGCGGATGGCACATTGCATGCAGTACAGCAGGCATTTGTCGCGGAAAACTCACCCCAATGTGGTTTCTGCACGCCTGGTCAGGTGATGTCGGCGGTAGCGCTGCTGAACAACAACCCACGGCCAAGCAGACAAGAAGTCCGTCAGGCACTGTCAGGGAATCTGTGCCGTTGCGGTGCCTATGAACACTACATCAATGGCGTCTTGCGCGCCTCGGGGCAACTAGCATGACTACTCATATAGGATTCGATTTCGTACCGCCAGACGTACCGGGTAAGGTCACTGGCGAGATCAAGTATGCGGAAGACTATAGAAGAGAAGGCATGGTCTTCGCCCGCTTACTAACCAGCCCCCTGCCCAGTGGTCGGGTGGTGAATATTGACGCTACTGCAGCGCTACGCATGGACGGAGTGGTCGGTATCCTGACCGCAGATGACTTGGCGCCAGTAAGCCCTCCAGGCAACCCATCACTGGCTTCGGAGTATGTTACTTACGTCGGTCAACCTATTTTAGCGGTGGCAGCGACCTCGGAAGAAATTGCCGAATCAGCAATCGATGCAATTCGTGTCGACTTCGAGCGCAGAGACTTCGCGGTTGATCCGCTGGAAAGCCTGACTCCAGGCGGCAGCAATGCCTATCCGGAAGGTAATGTACTGGTTCGAACTCGCGAAGTAGGCCCGGAAGGTACACCAATTCTGAGCGCGGAAATCAAAGACATTAAATGGCCACAGTCTGCCATCGACGCGATGCGTGCTGGTAATGATCCGGTCGGTGGCGAATTCACCACCGAATGGAGCTTTGGTGATGTAGACGCGGGCTTCGCTGAAGCCGCGGCCATTATCGAAGAGCCTTTTGTCACCATGGGCTATGCCCACCACTCACTCGAAGCACGTTCCAGCATGGCCTACTGGGAAAACGGCAAGGTTTATTTCCACGGCTCATCGCAGAGCCAGAGTGCCAACAATGCCGGTCTGGCCAGAATGCTGAATGTCGATCTGGCTGACGTGGTCTTCATTAACGAGGCAACCGGTGGCGGATTCGGTTCCAAGATAGGTCCCTATCCCATCATGGCGGTGGCGGGGAATTTCTCTCGAATATTGAACCGACCGGTGCAATTGAGAATTACCCGTGAACAAGAGTTTTACATCGGCTCAGCTCGCTCTGGCATACAAGGATGGCTCAAGGTCGGTGTAAGGGAGAACGGCAAAGTTTGCGCGGTTGATCTGGCTATCGTCAACGACGGCGGTGCCTCAGGTGGCGGCAGCGGTAACTCTTCGGCGCAACACGTCACAGTGTGTCTGCAGCCGGAAGCCATGCGCTATCGCGGTATCTCTGTCTACACTAACACCACGCCACGCGGTGCCCAACGAGGCCCTGGTCAGAACGAAATGGCATCAGCTCTTGCGCCCATGACTGACAAGATTACCGCGCTGGTTAACGTCGATCGCGTCAACTTCCGTCATCTCAATGCCTTGCGCAGT
>MPLX02277653.1_pt1 | contig 23476 bp, 18 predicted proteins | sample 1617341 | NCBI WGS metagenome assembly MPLX02 (sample SAMN05944804, study PRJNA350692) | marine metagenome | biome: marine; feature: ODZ; material: water; isolation source: 120 m water sample filtered on 0.2 um supor filter | place: Pacific Ocean | collected 2012-04-08 | depth 120m m | reverse complement strand
GATCATATCAAAGACGGTGATTATGTGATCGTGGAGAAAAGGGATTCGGCAAACAACGGCGAAACGGTGGTGGCATTATTGGACAACGACCGGGCGACTTTGAAAAGGTTTTACAGGGAAGCGGATGGTGTGCGCCTGCAACCGGCCAATCCGGAAATGGGCCCTGTTTTTGTGAAGCAGGGCGATTTTAAAATTCAGGGCGTGGTGATCGGCGTCATGCGCAAATTCCACTAACTTTGAAACCACGGATAAATACAGATGCCCATTCAGCAGCCTACCCTTAACATTTTAACGAGTGGAGGGCTGGGGACACAGATAAAATCACAGAATCGATTAATCAGTGTGCAATAAAAGTAAGTAATGCCTTGGGTGCTGGGTTTTTAGAAAAGGTTTATGAAAACGCGTTGGCGATGGAGTTGCGAAAAGCAGATCTTGAGGTTGAACAGCAAAAGAAAATTAATGTGAAATATGAAGGCGCTGTTGTAGGGGGATTATATAGCCGACTTTGTGGTTAATAAATCTGTGTTGCTTGAAATCAAAGCAACCAAGTCGATTGATAAAGTGCATCAGGCACAGCTATTGAATTATTTAACGGCTACAGGCTTGGGAGTGGGGTTGGTCCTTAACTTTGGAACTTCACGATTGGGAATCAAAAGAATGGTTTTGTAGGACTCCACCTGTGTTTATCTGTGTCCATCGGTGGTTTCAAAAGGGTGATTGAGGTGAGAAATATTTTACATGTAGACATGGATGCGTTTTTCGTGTCGGTGGAGGAGGTGCTTGACCCGTCTCTGTGTGGCAAGCCGGTGATTGTGGGCGGTGACCCGAAAGGACGCGGGGTGGTGGCGGCGGCGTCTTACGCGGCACGCAAGTATGGCATTCATTCGGCGATGCCTCTGGGTCGGGCGCGACGGTTGTGTCCATCGGCCGTTTTCCTGCGCGGATCGCACAGGCGTTACGCGGAGTTCTCGCGCTGTATCTTCGATGTGTTGCGGAGTTATTCGCCTTTGGTCGAACCAATGTCGCTTGATGAAGCGTTCATTGACTTGAGCGGATGCCTGCGAATGCACGGGCCGTTGCTGGACACGGCCCAGCAGATTCGGGACAGGATTCACGAACAGGCGGGAATCAACGCTTCGATTGGAATCGCGTCTAACAAGCTGGTGGCCAAGGTGGCTTCGGCGGGAGTTAAGCCGAACGGTATGTTGTGGATCGTTCCGGGAATGGAGCGCAGGTTTCTGGCACCGCTGGGGGTGGAGCGTATTCCGGGGATCGGACCGAAAAGTGCGGCAGAACTGAAGCGTATGGGTGTGCGCACGGTCGCGCAATTGGCAGACCTTCCTATGGAGTGGCTGGAGCAGGCTTATGGCAGGTGGGGAACCAGGCTGTACTTCAAGGCGCGTGGCGTTTGCGAACGCCTGGTCATCGCGGAGGAAGAGGACAGCCGATCCATCAGCCGGGAAACCACTCTGGAAGAGGATTCCATCGACCCTCAGTTTCTGGAATCTATCCTCAGTTACCTTGTTGAGAAATCGGCGGCACAGTTGCGCGGAGAAAATCTTTATACGCGTTCGGTGACTCTCAAGTTGCGTTATTCAGACTTTAAAACTGTGACACGGTGTCATACATTGCGCGAGCCTACGGATGATGATGGAATTATTTTTCATACGATATGCGGTTTGTTCAGGAAGCTGTTTACTCGCCGAACCCGTGTGCGTTTGATCGGCGTTGCCCTGTCATCGCTGGGCCGTAGCAGGTTTCACCAGTCAGACTTGTTTGCAACGGCAGAACCTGAACGGCGCGACCGTTTGTTTAGAGGGATAGACCGCATTCGCGATAAATATGGATTCCATTCCATTCTCAAAGCAGGAAGTATTTTCAATGAAGATGATGAATAATTTTCCAAGTGGCGACTTGGTTCCATTTTTTAATAATGCGGGTATCCCGTGCAAATGATAGACCGGTGCGGGGCATGATTTTTTTAAAGAGAGCTTGGTTCCATGAATCTAAATGAAGGATATTTGCGGCAGGAGTTCCTAGTCAAGGCGAACCGGATATATTTTGATCACGCCAAGGTGTCGCCATTGCCTCGCTGTGTTCGCGATGCGGTGAATGCGTTCACCAAAGACGCTTCAGAGCATGGCACGAAAAATTACAAGGACTGGATGACAGAGGTGGAGCGGGCACGCGGGCAGTTTGCCCGGCTGATTAATTCAGATGTCGAGGAAGTGGCGTTTGTAAAAAACACATCTGAGGGAATTTCTATTGTTGCTAATGGACTCGCCTGGAAGGCGGGCGACAATGTGGTGGTTCCAGATATTGAGTTTCCTGCCAATGTTTATCCATGGTGGAACTTGAAACGTCACGGTGTGGAAACGCGTATGGTGAAGGCGAAAGGCGGACGCGTTCTGTTCGATGATCTGGTGGCGCAGACGAACGAACGAACACGCATCGTGTCGGTCAGTTCCGTGGAATGCAATAGCGGATTCAAAAACGATCTCCATCGCATCGGCGCGTTTTGCAAGGAACGGAATATTCTGTTTTGCGTTGACGCGATCCAGAGTCTGGGTGTTCTGCCGATGGATGTGAAACGCGACAACATCGATTTTCTCGCGGCTGATGGACATAAATGGATGTTGAGTGTTGAAGGCCTTGGTGGATTCTATATTTCAAAAGACGTGCTAGAAAAAATTTATCCAGTCACGGTCGGGTGGGACAGTGTGGTGAACGCGTGGGATTTCATGAATTACGATTTCACATTTCGGTCAGGTGCCAAACGATTTGAAGAGGGTAGCTTCAACACGATGAGTATTTACGCTCTGGGCGCGGCGTTGGACCTTTTGCTGGAAGCGGGGATAGAGCAGATCGAGTCAAACGTTTTGGCGCAGGGCGATTGTCTCGTGGAAGGACTGAGGCAAAGGGATATGAAAATACAAAACTCGATGATTCCTGAGGAGCGATCAGGCATCATTACTTTTACGTTCGCAGGCGACCTGTCGCAACTTGCCACCTACATGGCAGAGAACAACGTATCATTGACCGTTCGCGACGGAATGGTGCGGCTCTCGCCCCACTTCTATAACAGCCAGGACGAAGCCAACCGGTTCTTCGACTTGCTCGATAGCTTCCTGAAACAGGGCAACACCCGGAAGAAATGACGGTCCGTTAATCGTGTGGCTGCGGGAACTAGTGATGCCCAATGCGTATTGTGTGATAGGTGGGGTGGCTGTGTTGTGCCATGCGGAGCTTGTCGAAGCATCCCTCAAAGACTAGTTTGTGTAAGAAGAGGCATTTCGCTTTAAAGTGGAGAAAAGGGCGTAAGATTAAAAAGCTAATCTCACCAAAAAAATAAATTCAGGGTTTAGCCTGGGTTGATGGTGGTGACGAAGTTGGGGAGGTTTTCTTTGTTGCTGAGTCTGTTGGCGAGTTGGTAGGCTTTTTCTTTGTCGCTGAATTTTTCGACGTGGACTTTGAACAGGGTCGCGCCGTCTTTTGAGTATTGTGTGATGAAGGCGTTGTACCCTTTCTCGGACAATTGGTTGACTACTTTGCTGGCATTGGTTTTTGTTTTGTAGGCTCCTATCTGAATCGTGTACTGGGTGGTTTGTATTATTTTCTCCACCGGAGCAATGCTAACCGGGGCTACTGTGACTTTGTCCGGTTGAGCGAAAATGGTTTTTGTTGATTTTGCTGTTACAGGTATTGAGTTTTCTTTTCTTGGTGTCCACCTGAGGTTCGTGGGTTGCATCTCTTCGGACTCGGATGCTGGGGGTTGCGCTGTTAAGTGGGCCAGTTCTGTCTGGATATTTTCAGGTGAGTCAGAAGCGAAATTTTCTTTTGGATCATTAAGGTTTACGGGTACTTCAGTGTAGGCGGCGACATCTTCTGCCCACTCGGCTTCAAGATTGTGAATGTCTTCTATTTTTTTGAGATCGCGGGTTGCCGCTGATGCGATCAGAGGTTTTTCAAAAGTCTCGCTTTTTTCGGCATCTTCCGGTTTTTTGACAACGGCGGTCAGTTTATTCACCAGCTTGGAAGTCATTCGATGCAGGTTGAGTTTGTTGGTTACAAATTGAATGGGTCCGAGGATGATCGATGAAATCCCTGTCGGAATTTTGCCGATGCCCTGGAAGTCTGATTCTGTTTGTTCCGCCCGCCACAGGATTTCTCCAGTTCGTGTGTCGACCATTTGTATCGAGACTCCAATTTCGATTGAGGAATGGATGACGAGGTAAGAGCGTTCGATTTTATTAATACGGCTGATCAATACGGCATCGGCGCCGAGAATCTCTGCGAACCTCATCGGATTGATATTAAGAAATTGAGCTGGATCGGTCAGGTTATTTTGTTTAAGCAGACCGTCTACCACATAACGTTCGAGCAGATTGAATTTTGATTCTTTGAGATTGGCGTAAAGTCCCTGACGGAACATGGCGGCGGCCTCTTTCTGACCCGCTTCCATGACTTCGACCGGAAGGATAGCTACTGTTTGTTGCTTGGACAACTGGTTCAGGTTTCCCGCTACCTTTGATTGCAGATTGGTAGAGCAGGCAGTGAACATCAGGGCCAACAGGAGAACCGGTGTGACCCTGACCAGTTGTTTCCAGCGCAATGTGTTTCGAATGGAATTAGTTTGTGGAAATGCGTTCATTTTAATTTCCTATTGGGTAACCGGGCTTCTTCGATGACAGCCATGGCCCCTTTATAAAATTTCTTTGCAGTCAATCCTTGTTTGTTGGTCAAGCACCCTATGATAAGCGCGTTATCTATAGCGTCCCCTTCTTTAACCCGGTAACTTCCTGTGTAGAGTCCCTCGGAAATTTCTTTCATTCTTATGTGGCTTTTAAAGCTCCCGATATCAAAATGGGCCGTCAGACCAGACTCCCCTTGCATACTCACATAGATGAGGTCATCGAGTTGCAGTTTGCTACTCCCTTGAATATTCGCTTCTATAGATTTAATGAGGGGCAGTTGAACTTCGCTCTCTCGCGCGCTTGAAGGGTCGGGAACTTTCTTGAGTATTTTCAGGGCGAAGGATTCAGCCACTCTATAGTAGGCCTCTTTAACCTCAAAATTATCCATCTGGTCTTTAATGATATCTACCACCGCAGGCATGGCTATGCTTGAATGGTTGAGTTCGTTATGCTCCGTTTCCCACATTACTTCGTCAGTTTTCAGATCGACCATTGTTAACTTTGCCTTGATGCTGGTTTCGGCGTAAATCGCGGCGGTGAAGTTGGTGGCGTTAATGACATGTCCACGAATGACCGCATCGGTTCCCAGAATTTCTCTCAATTGACTGCTGGAGAGTTCGTTGAGCTTGACTCCAGCTTTTATGGTCGGCGCCATTTTTCGGTCGATGATATCGAGTGGCAGGTCGGTGTATCCCAGGTAACTGAAGAAGCTGAAAAATACTTTGCGCAGAATTCGATGGGGCCGTTTGCCTTCAGGAATTTCAGAATCATAAGAGAAAGGCAAAATGGCAACGGACTTTGGATAGTCCGTTTCTGCTTCAACATATTGATACACCTGTACATTGGCCGTACCACAGCCAGTTCCAATCAAGGCGACCAAAACCAGCGCTATGATCCATTTGAGTTCTTTGGGAAAACAACGTTGCATTCCTATAACCTGTTGATGTTTAATCAGTTACTCTCTTATTGAGTAACGATCCACTATAAGGTGCAGAGGTTCCTGTGTCAAATTATTTAATGGAATTTGTTTAAATTTTAATACAATTCAAGTTGCTTGCTTTGATCGGGCTTTGTTTGTAAGTTATGGAAAATAAATGACTTTATGGCTAAGTTTCGGTTGAAAGCCGTGTTGACTCATAACGGGTTTCGTGATAGTTTCCCATCGTCTGTAAATTGACCAGATGCCTGCATCTCATTTTACTTGTCTCCATAATGTATCGACAGTTCGGAAGCAAAGAGTAAGGGGAACTTGTTTTCCCGGAAGGTAGCGTTTTTCTCCGAGTCGGATTTTTCGACAGCGTGTCCCCCATCCTCAACAGTTAAATTTTTTATCGCTGATTCAGCGTCTGCTTGTCTCCATTTTTCTATATGAAATTATTCCTGTTAAATCTTTACGATAAATCGGTTCTGGCCTATCCCAGGTTATGGCTGACGTTGATTCTTCTGCTCGTTGGAGTTTCAGGACTGCATGTACAGAATTTTAGACTGGATGCATCTTCCGATTCACTGGTTTTGGAAAATGACAAGGACTTGCGCTACCACCGGGCAACCAGCAAGGCCTATGGCACGGAAGATTTTCTGATTATTACCTACACCCCTTTCGAGGAACTTTTGTCAGAGGATTCCCTGGAAGGTCTGAGAGGGTTGAAGGCTGATATTTCCAAGCTGGAAAGAATTAAATCGGTGGTGAGTATCCTGGATGTTCCATTGTTGAACAGTCCCAGAATTAAAATATCAGACCTGGAAAGCAACAAGAGAACCCTGACAACACAGGGGTTGGATAAGAGTCTGGCTAAAAAAGAATTTACTGAAAGTCCTATTTATAGAAAATTGTTGGCCAGTCCCGATGGCAAAACCACCTCCCTGCTTGCCATGTACAAGTGGGATGAAAAATATTACTCCCTCATTGAGAAAAGAAACAACCTGCGGGAAAAAAAGCGGAGCCTGGGTTCACTGACTGCTGAAGAAGAAAAAAAACTGGGTGAAGTTTCTTTTGAGTTCAAGCAATACCTCGCTCATGTACAGGATATTCAGAGCAAAGAGATAGAAGAAGTCCGTTCCATTCTGGATAAGTATCGTGACAAGGCGAAAATTTTTCTGGGCGGATTGCCCATGATCACATCTGATATGGTCGATTTGATAGAAACCGATCTTTATGTGTTCGGCGTTGGCGTTTTTTGCCTCATGGTTGTTTCGATGTGGTTTTTTTTCAAAAAGGTTCGATGGGTGACTCTTCCTTTGCTTTGCTGTTTGTTTTCCGCCTGGATCATGGTGGGTTTCCTGGGGTGGATGGATTGGAGGGTTACGGTTATATCCTCTAATTTTATATCCATACTAACCATTGTCACCATCGCGTTGACGATTCACCTGATCGTCAGATACGGCGAATTATATGCTGAAAATCCTAACATGGATCAAGCTACTTTGGTGTCCAAGACCATTGGCCTTATGTTTCAGCCTTGTTTTTATACCGCGATCACAACTATCGTGGCATTCATTTCCCTGGTGGTTAGCGGAATTCGCCCAGTGATCGACTTTGGATGGATCATGACCATTGGCATCTCCCTTGCGTTTGTCCTTTCGTTCCTCATTTTTCCGTCATTCCTTAAATTGATGAGTCCAAAGGGATCAGTATCTAATCAAGATACTACCAAGCGTTTAACCAACAGCATCGGGTTATTCACTCTTGGTAATAAAAACAAGATTCTTGTGGTGTCGGTTGCTCTTGCCGTGCTCAGTGGCGCGGGCATATTTCAGTTGCAGGTGGATAATCGGTTCATAGACTATTTTAAAAAGGATACAGAGATTTATCAGGGTATGAGTGTTATCGACACCCAGCTTGGCGGAACCACCCCCCTGAGTATTGTTGTTGATGCGGATAAAGACTTTTTTGTTTATCTTGAAGAGGTTGCAAAAGAGAGAGCCGAAGAAGATTTATCGGATGATCCATTCAGCGAAATAGAAGAATACGAAGAAGAAAATTACTGGTTCAATGCCGACAAACTGCTTGAAGTCGAAAAGGTTCACGATTATCTCGAGACTCTTCCGCAAATAGGAAAAGTTCTGTCTATAGCAACGACCTTGAAGGTGGTCAGGTTGCTGAACGATGATCGGGTTCCCGATGACTATGATCTGACCTTGTATAGAAAGCTTTTTCCTAAGGACGCGAAAAAAACCTTTCTTGATCCCTATTTGTCTGCAGATGCGAACCAGATCAGAATAAATCTTCGTATAGAGGAAACCAACCCCACTTTGAATCGGGGCGAGTTGATTGAAAAAATCAAGCGGCAGATGGTGGATGAATTCGGTATTGCAGAGGAGAGAATTCATTTCACAGGGATGGCCGTATTGTATAACAACATGTTACACAGCCTATATCAGTCCCAGATCATGACGCTTGGGATGGTGTTTGTCGCTATTCTTTTAATGTTCATGGTTTTATTTCGCAATATTGGTCTGGCTGTGTTGGCGATTCTCCCCAATATTCTTTCCGCCGGAATCATTCTTGGTTTGATGGGTTGGTTGGGGATTCCACTGGATATGATGACAATCACCATCGCGGCGATCACCATTGGAATAGCCGTGGATGCGGCAATTCATTATGTGCACAGGTTCAAACAGGAGTTTGCGAGGAACCCAAACTACAATGCAGATGTCCTGCGTTGCCATGGAAGTATTGGCCGGGCAATTTATTACACCTCTATTACGGTGACAGTGGGATTTTCCATATTGACCTTATCGAATTTTATTCCAACGATCTATTTTGGTTTTCTTACCGGAATCGCGATGGCTGTAGCCCTTTTGAGTAATTTGACATTACTGCCCCTTTTAATTGTTGTGTTTAAACCTCTTGGGCCGGAAACTAATGATGAAGAAGCACTGGCAACCACCTAATGTGGACCTGTTATAGGGCACGGTTTTGAAGTTCGTACCCTGGTATTTCCAAAACTTGATAGACTCTCCCATATTTGATACAGTGTTTTCTTGAGAAGTTTTAGATGAAATCCTCTCTTTTTCAGGACGGTTGCAAATGAAACGAAATCATTTTTTGATGTTTGTCGTCACGGTGGGTTTGATGGTTAATTTAGGGGTGGGGTCGGTTTGTCTGGCGGCTTCAGAGGTTACCAGTCAGTTGAAAAGCACCATTGACAAGGTGATCGAGATTATCAAGGATGACCGGTTGCAGAGCGATAAGAAAGCCCGCAGAATGGCCCTTCGGGCAACTATTAACAAGCGTTTTAATTATCATCAGATGGTGATGCGTTCGCTTGCGAAAAACTGGAAAAAGCGTTCAGACCAGGAAAGACTGGCTTTCACGGATTTGTTTAAAAGGCTGCTGGAGAACTCCTACGCCAACAAGCTTGAAGCTTACAGCGATGAGAAGATCAACTACGTGGGTGAAGTGATCAAAGGAAAATACGCACTTGTTAAAACAGAAGTAGTTCGCGCAGATAGCACCATAGGTGTTGACTACAAATTGATCCAAGAGAATGGGGGTTGGAAGGTTTACGATTTTGTTATTGAAGGTGTCAGCATGATTCGTAATTACAGGTCCCAATTTACCAAAATCATTCGTAAAGATTCATATGAAGGCCTGGTCAAGAGATTAACAGCCAAGATCAACGACCTGGAAAATGGGCAAAAACCGTCTGAGAACTTATAGTCCAAACTCCTGTCTAGAACTCCCGATATTTATCGAAGGTCTGGTTGATCGGGTTTCAATGCCTTTTTGACCTGCCAGTAATCCTGCAAATTCCCACAGGTTTCAAAAATTTAACCGAATGATTAAAAGCACCGCGCCTGCCCGCATAGACTTTGCCGGAGGAACCTTGGATATCTGGCCGCTATACCTCCAGTTTGGAAATCCTCCCACTCTTAACGCGGCCATCAATCTTTACGCTACGGTTGAATTGACTCCGCGAAATGATCAACGGATTGTTGTCGAGTCGAGAGACCTTGATCGTAAGATCGAATTCAAATCGCTTAACTCCCTACCGGAAAAACATTCGCTGATCCTTATTCTGAAAACGTTGAAATATTATCGGCCTGAGAGCGGGCTGAATATTTTGACATCCTGTGAAGCACCCCCTGGCTCGGGTATTGGGGGGTCGTCCGCTTTGAACATAGCTTTACACGGTGCGCTTAACGCGTTCACTCAGAAAGGTCTCAGTAAAAAAAAGATACTGGAAGCGGCAAAGAACATTGAGACTCAGGTGATTTCTGTGCCGACCGGTTGGCAGGACTATTTTCCACCTCTGCATGGAGGGGTGCGTTCGGTGCGGCCCGGATTTGACGGTGTTGATTCAGTTACTTTGCCAGTTTGTTTGGAAGACCTCACCCGGAACATGATTTTATGCTACACGGGAAGACCCAGGCAGTCGGGTATCAATAACTGGGAAGTCATGAAAAAAGCTTTGGACGGTAATTGCGCAATTACGAATAAGCTGAATAAGATTGGGCAAATAGCAAGAGAAATGGATAAGGCGTTGACCGCTGGAAACATGAAAAGAGTGGCGGCTCTATTTGCTCAAGAGTGGAAAGAGCGCAAAGCTTTGGCCCCAACCATAAGTACTCCGCAAATGGATAAACTCATCGCGGGAGCGATAAAAAAGGGAGCGCAGGCGGCCAAAGTCTGTGGCGCGGGAGGGGGCGGATGCATCGCTTTTATCGTACCCTCGAAAAAGAAGGCGTCTGTGTCTGCCGAACTGACCCGTCTTAACGGCCAGGTGATTCCCTTCCGTTTTGTCAAGCGCGGACTCCGTGTACAGAAAATCTGATCACAATGAGTGTCCCTGATATATAATAGCGGCATTCCGTCATTTTCAGGTAGTACCATGTCCAAGACTCCGCTATCCCAAGCCAAGATTATCCTCATTCTTAGTGTGATCCTTATTCTGGGTGGTTCGCTGTGGGTAGGCCTGGAGAAATTTTTTCATGTAGAAATCGAAGGTGCCATCACCCCGCCTATTGATGCCAAGGACGAAGCCGATCGGCTCATCCAGACAGCGTCTCAGAATTTTTTCTATCACGAATATGATTTGGCCGTAGAAAATTACCAAAAAGCCATTGCGCTGTTCGAGCAGAGAAAAAACTTTAAACGCGCCGCAAGGACTTATGAGTCAATTGGCGATTTACACAAGTTTTTTCATAAAGCAAGAGAAGCGGAAGACACCTACCTGTCGGCGGTTAATTATCACCAGAAACTCAATAACAAAATCGGCGAAGGGCGGGCACTAAAAAGAATCGGCGACCTTCATATGGAGAGCTCTCAGTTGGCTGAGGCGGGGGAGTGGTTTGGCAAGGCCGCTGAGGTGGTGCAGGGGGCTGAACCTCATATTGTCAAAGCAAAAATTTACGAAACTCAAGGACACTACTTCAAGAAAACAGAGCGGATTTCCGAGGCGTTGGACTCCTTTCAAAAGGCAAAGGACACCTTTGATCGTATTGGATATCCATTAGGCTACGACAATATCTCGCCAATGATTGAAAGCCTGAAACATCGACAGAAAAAAGAACTCAATTAACAGTACTAAGATTTTCCATGGCAGGCAGGGTCTATTTTGCTTCGTCAGGCGCTGGTGAGTTTTCGGCAGGTTCTTCTTCCTCTTCCTCGGGCGTTTCGTTTTCCGTGGTGAGGCGTTCTTTAATTGTATTCATGTCCTTTTTGTTTTTGGTAATGCCCTTGAGGAGATGCTTTATTTCTGTGTCGGGAAACAGGTCGTTGAGGTCTGTTTCGGCATCCGGGAACAGTTCATTTAGATCGATTTCTTTTTCATGGGGGTGCTCCACTACGGGGAGCTCTTCTTGCGTGGCTGGAGCTGGCTCATCAGCCGCGATGGAATTTTCGGGGACGGGCCGGGGTGTTGGGTTTTGTTCCAGAGATGGATCGATATCATTCATAAAGAACTCCTTTTCATCCGCATATTAACCAAATAATCATCGGAAAACAATCTTACTTGCGAAAAGAATTAGATAATAGTTACCCCATTTATGATTATACAGCGGTAGCCATTTGTTTGGGAAAAGAGAGAGGGGGGGGTAGTTTAATAAAGTTCATGATTCTGTAATCAGTTGTAAAACATAGTGGTTTCAACCGTTTTACCTTAATATCTTGCCATCCAGATTCCGAAAAAAACAGCCAGCGAAAACGCGGTCAGGGTGAATTGTGTGATTTTTTTCATTTGCCTGATCGTCTCAGGAACCAATTTGCGATTTTCGGGTGACAAGTCGAGGTCGGCGATTCGGGTACGCAGGTTGAAGGTCTGATAGATGCTCAAAAAAAACGCGGCGACAACGGAAATGAGTTTTATTCCGAAGAGATCATAGTATCCAGGCTTCAGTTCCACTTGCGCGCTGTAATTTTCCAGTAAAAAATAAATTCCCGTTCCGATGAGCGCCAAAAGACAGGCAAATACGGTGGGTGCAAGAATTTCCAGGGATTTATAAGGGATGGAGTGTTCTTCCGGTCCTCTATGTTCTGGCAGTTTTTCTACGGAGGGCAGTAGCAGGATTACAGCGAATACCATGCTTCCTATCGCGATGGCGGCGGCCATCAGGTGAATGAAGATAATAATGTTATTTGTCATTCGCTCAATAGAACTTTCGGATTAGGACGGATTGCCGGTTGCTTCCTGCTCCAGGAATCGTATGAGCAGACGCACACCAAATCCGGATGCGCCTTTTGGCGTGTAAGGTTTGTCTTCACCTGACCATGAAGTGCCGGCAATATCCAGATGGCACCAGGGTTGTTCGCCCGCGAACGCTTTCAGGAAAGCGGCCCCTGTGATCGTGCCTGCACCCACCCCCGGTGAAGCGATATTTTTAAGATCGGCGATATCGCTCTTCACAGCTTTTTCATGTTCAGGCCAAAGGGGAAGAGGCCATAAACGTTCGCCCGTCACTTCGCCGCATTGTTGCAATCGATTTGTCAGTTCATCATTGTTTCCTAGAACGGCCGCGGCCTGGTGTCCGAGAGCTACGATAACGGCTCCGGTAAGCGTGGCCAGGTCGATAACAGCTTTGGGTTTGTAACGTGCCGCGTAGGTGAGAGCATCAGCGAGAATCAATCTGCCTTCGGCATCTGTGTTCAATACCTCGATGGTTTTCCCCGACATGCTTTTCAGGATGTCTCCGGGTTTGATGGCGGTGCCGCCCGGCATGTTTTCACTGGCGGGGATCAGCCCCACGACATTCATTGGAATTTTGAGTGCCGCCGCCGCAAACAGGGTGGCCAAGGCTACCGAGCCGCCGGACATATCCATTTTCATTTCGTCCATATTGGCTGGGGGTTTCAGGGAAATTCCTCCCGTGTCGAAAGTAATGCCTTTGCCTACGATGACCACAGGGGGATCGTTTTTGGCTCCGCCACGGTGTTCCAGAATAATGAAGGCGGGCGGTTCCTGAGAACCTTTGGCCACACCGAGTAAAGCTCCCATTCCCAGTCGACCCATATCACGGGGTGCAAGGACCTTGTAGGTCATCCCAAGCGATTTGGCTATTTCCCGCGCTTTGTCGGCCAGGTAGGATGGCGTTACTGTATTACTTGGATGCGAAATAAGATCGCGCGAAGTATAGACCGCTTCAGCTAAATGGCGACCTCTCTTAACCGCAGAACGCATTGATGATACTTTTGATTTTTCCGTAGTCAGGAGAGTGATTTGTTTTATCCTGCATGGTTTATCTTTCTCAGCTTGCTTGTACCCATCAAAGTGGTACAGGGAAAGCAGGCCACCTTCGGTCACAGCCTGGGAAAAGTTGTCACCGGACTTTGCGAGTCCGTCACATATTGGGTTGACGGAGTTGTCCGCGGGCACATAAAAAGAGAGGGTACTTAAACTGGATTTTTCTGCGTGTCGCGCCGCTGTTCCCGCCGCTTGGCGCAGTTTTTCGCCAGTGATTTCTTTCGCCTTGCCTAGGCCAACCAGAAGCAGGTGATCCGCCCGAATGGGTTTCGCGGTGTTCAACAGGAGGGTCTGGTTGAGTTTTCCTCCGAACCTTTTATTTTTAAAAGAAGATCCAATAAGGCCTTTTAGTTTTGCATCCAGTTCAGCCAGTTTTCCCGATGGTTTTTTTTCTTCCGGACAAAACAGGACCAGGCATTCTGTTTTATGAGCCAGCAACCGTTCATTTTTAATAGTTGTTTTGATCATAAATCGTTCGGCAGTGTGATGGTTAAATTCAATATACGAAGGAGAGTTTATAGATTAGGTGAGATTCAATCAATCGAAAAGTTTTGAGAGGGCAAAGCCGTGAAAAATCCTTTAAATGTTTCAGATTTTCTGGGTTGAGAGACGGGTTGTTTTTCTGGAAGGGCGAGGGCAATAAATTTTAGAAATTCATTCCTCATGCTACGAAGCCTTGCTGAGTTTAATTAACGCATATTTGTAAAAGTGTAAGGTAATCAGCGGGCTTGTTTGTGAATATTTTTGACCAGAGCCTCAAGGTTCTGTGAAGTACAGCAAGAGATGTACTAATATAGCGGATATGCGGAGCATGGTTTTTAATATTTGTTTTAGAGTTTTGTGGTGACAAACTATAAAATCGGAAGGTTGAATAAGTGCAAGTTTGTTTACGATCGGCTTCTAAGAAGTTTCGTTACCGGAGGGAGCCGATTGCTTTGCATCGTTTGCATTCAGATCAGGTTTTTAATTCCTCTGGATTATTACCGTTATCTGGCCGAGCGGGATAGTTTTTTGCTCATAAGATGTCATTGATTTATTTGAGTTAAAGAGGTTTTCCTCGGTTATTTCCGGGGGCTGTGGAGGCACCGGGGGTCATCGTTTTGTAACATCCTTTAAACTTCCTCATTTTGCGCTTCGATGAGAGATTGACATTCGGTCTGCAGGTGACTAGAATTGCTGGAATTTTCCTGACTTTTGTGAGATTTTAGTGAGCATTGCGGACCCCTCTTCGGTTCAATAAATCGAACGAGGTAACAAACATGTCAAAAAGGATTACGAACCTTGCCGGTTGATTCATATATCTACTGTCAGAGTTTTAAGGAGAGAACCCTATGGAAGCGGTAGAAACAAAAGAGCAGGCTACCGAACAGAATAAAGGGACGGTAAAAATCACCGTTTGTAAAAGTCTCAGTGGTATCGCTGAGGGCAGTGAGTTGGTGTATCAGGAGTTTGAGAAGCAGATCAAAGAGCTTGAAGCCAATGCCGAGCTGAGTCCGGGTGGATGCAATATGGGGCAGGTGGGTTGCCGGGGTTATTGTAGCAGGGACGTGCTGGTCGATGTCTACGTTCCTGGTCAGGATCCGGTGACTTATGAAAAAGTGAAGCCGGATCAGGTCGTGAAAATTCTTAAAGACCATGTTATTGGCGGTAAAATATTCAAGAAAGCCGCGGCGAAGGATGACTACTACGAAAATCTTAAAAAACAAACGCGCGTTGCTCTTGAATTTGGCGGTCGCATTGATCCGGAAAATATAGACGAATATCTTGAGGTGGGTGGTTATACCGGGTTGAAGAAAGCTCTCACCATGAAACCCGCCGATATCATCGAAGAGGTCATATCCTCTGGTTTGCGTGGCAAGGGCGGCGGCGGATTTGTCACGGGTCACAAATGGAAAAAAGCCGCGAGCGCACCGACCGATGATCTGGGCACACGCTACATTATGGTCAACGGCGATGAAGGTAACCCGGCATCCTACATGGACCGCAGTATCATGGAGGGTTGTCCACATCAGGTGATTGAAGGTTTGATCGTTGGCGCTTATGCCATTCAGGCCACTGAAGGAATAATTTACACGCGATCCGATTACGCTATTGCGGTGAAACGATTGAACATGGCGCTGGAGCAGGCGCGGGAAAGAGGTCTGCTGGGTAAAAATATCAACGGTACCGATTTCAGTTTCGATATCTATGTTCATGAAGGGGCCGAGGCGTTCATTGGCGGTGAGTCAACTGCTCTCATGCAGTCGGTTGAAGGAAAACGCCCCATGCCCAAGGCACAGCCCCCGCATTCGGTTAATCAGGGATTGTGGGGCAAGCCCACCCTGCTCAACAACGCAGAGACCTGGGCCACTGTTCCCGCCATCATTAACAAGGGAGCCGGTTGGTACTCCTCGATGGGGAATGACAACGCCAAGGGGTGCAAAATTTGGGCGCTTGCGGGAAATATAAAATATAACGGCCTCATGGAATTTGATATGAAAACCACCTTCCATGAAGTGATCGAAGATATTTGCGGAGGTATTTCCAAGAAGAAAGAACTCAAGGTCATCCATGCCGGTGGTGTTACCGGTGGATTCCTCCCGCCTTCAAAGGCGAATACGTCGCTTGATTATGAGAGCTTGATCAAAGAAGGAGTCATCATGGGGCAGGCCAGTTTTGCCGCCTATGACCAGTCCGCCTGCGTTATCGATCTGGCCAAGTTCTCGATCGGATTCAACGAAGGGGAAACATGCGGTAAATGTACCCCCTGCCGAATTGGATTGACATTGATCAAAAACAAGCTCGATGGTATTTCGGAAGGACGCGGCAAGTTGGAGGATATTGACAAACTGAAGTCACTCTGTGAAGAAATCAATATAACTTCACTTTGTGGATTGGGCGAGACATCTGTCAAGGCGGTTCTGACCGGAATTGAGTATTTTCGTGCCGAATACGAACGGCATATCACCGACCAGATTTGTGATGCCGCACGCTGTACCGGGTTGTACCGTTATGTCGTCAAAGAAGATGAGTGTGTTGCCTGCGGTCAGTGTATCAAGCCCTGCCCTACAGGAGCTATTACGGGTGGCACCCGAAAAGTAGCCGCGCATATTGATATGGACTTATGTATCAACTGCAACGCCTGTTACGATGCCTGTGGTTTCCTAGCGATTGTATAAATTTTAGTTCGATCAATAAAAGCCCCCGGAGAATTTTTCCTCTCCGGGGGCTTTTTTTATCAAAAACCTCCCCCTTCCTATGAAGGGGGCCGGGGGGATTTTGGTTGTTCTCTCATTTCCTTGGCAAATTCACTTTACGTTTTTTGGCAACTTTTTTGGCGTCGCTGTAACCTGCGTCAACGTGCCGGACGATGCCGAGTCCGGGGTCATGAGTCAAGACGCGCTCCAGCCGTGCTTCCTTTTTGCGGGTGCCGTCGGCGACGATGACCATCCCGGCGTGAAGGGAGTTGCCGATGCCTACCCCGCCGCCGTGGTGGAAACTCACCCAACTCGCACCGGAAACAGCGTTCAGGGAAAAATTAAGTAAAGGCCAGTCGGCTATGGCATCGCTTCCATCGAGCATGTTTTCCGTTTCCCGGTTCGGCGAGGCAACGCTACCGCAGTCCAGATGGTCACGCCCGATTACAATGGGAGCTGACACTTTTCCGGTTTTCACCAGATGATTCATCACCAATCCCATCTTGACCCGCTCGCCGTAACCCAGCCAGCAGACTCGTGTCGGCAGACCCAGTACCGGCACCTGATCTTGTGCTTTTTTAATCCATCTCTTTAAAGCAGGTTTATTGGGAAACGTGTCGATCACCGCCCGATCCACTGTCAACAAATCTTTCTTACTACCTGAAAGCAGTGCCCAGCGAAAAGGACCCTGCCCTTCGCAAAAAAGCGGGCGGACGTATTCCGGGACAAATCCTGGGTAGGCAAAGGAGCCGTCTTTTTTACGAATGGCGAGTCCGCCATTCTCCGCCTGACCGCGCAGGTTATTGCCATAGTCGAAAACGACAGCTCCTTTTTTTTGTAATGTCATCAGCGCGCGTGCGTGTTTGATGACAGTTGCCTGAGAACGCTTGAGATATTCAGCAGGTTTATTATTGCGAAGTTTCTGGCACCACTCGAAGCTTTTTCCTTCGGGAACATAATCCATAAGATTGTGCGCCGGGGTTTGGTCGGTGACGATGTCAGGGGTACGCTTTTTCTTAATCAGTTCCTGTGCGACAGTCGCCCCGTTTTCTACAATGCAAACACTGATGGGTTTTTTCTCGTCGATAGACTGATCGATCCATTTAAGAGCTTCATCCAGAGAGTCGGTTGTTCGATTGAGATAACCTTCCCTGACCCTTCGTTGAGCCTGTTTGACATTGACCTCGGCCACCAGGACACTGGCCTGATTCATTGTCCCTGCCAAAGGTTGTGCTCCGCCCATGTTGCCCAGTCCGGAAGTGAAAATCCATTTGCCGATCAGGTTGGAGGATTTGAAAGTTTTCTGCGCACAGGCACCAAAAGTTTCGTAGGTTCCCTGCAGGATGCCCTGGGTGCCTATATAAATCCAACTTCCGGCAGTCATTTGTCCATACATCATGAGTCCCATCAGATCGAGTTGATCAAAATGTTCCCGCGTTGCGTGGCTTGGGACAAGGTTGGAGTTGGCGATTAAAACACGCGGCGCTTCGGGATGGGTGTGAGCGATGTATACCGGTTTGCCGGATTGTATACAGAGCGTTTGGTCAGACTTCAACCTCTTAAGTTCGGTGACGATGCGGTGATACTCTGTCCAGTTTCTTGCGGCGCGTCCGCTACCACCGTAGACGATGAGTTGTTTCCAGTCGAGAGCGACATTTTCATCAAGGTTGTTTTGCAACATGCGCAAAGCGGCTTCGGTATCCCAGTCGCAACAACTTGGTTTTAAAGAGCGACTGGCGCGTGGCGCCGATTTCGGGCATTTCCCCATCGCCATGGGCCGTCGTGCTGATTTTTTGGAGGATCTTTTACTCATTATTTTTGCGTTCTCCCTAAATAGCCGATACAGAAATGATAAAAAATAGCGACTGCGAGACGACCCGTGCGCTCTTCTTCTATGGCCGGGTTGTATTCGGACAGGTCGAACAAATCCACTGCGGGATGCTTCCCAGCATGGTAAGCGATAGCGGTGGCCTCTTCAGTGCTCAATCCGATTTCGCCCGAACACGAAACGCCCGGCGCATCGCTCCCGGCAATGGAGTCGAGATCAAAGCTCACGAAAGTGGACTGACACTCTTCGGTCAACCTGTTGAGGGCGGAACGGAATGAGTCAATGACGTTGTCTCGTTGGCGGATGGCATCCAACCAGCATATGCAACCATTATTATCCAGAACGAATTGAGCATGTTCACGGGAGCACTGGTTTTCCTGGGAAGCAAACTCAACGAAATGATTTCCGGAAAAGCGCCTGTCTTCCATTAGCAGTCGGAAAGGAGACCCACTGTGCGCCCGCCCCTTTTTCAAAGGCCGCACATCCAAATGAGCGTCAATGTTGATCACTCCAACTTGCCCGGATGTTCTATCAAGCAGGGCTGAGGCGTTTGGATAAGACTGGTCGTTGCTTCCACCAACAACGAATGGAATGGAACCCGATTGCAAAATTTCTCTTGTTCGAGAGGTCAGTTCCGAGTGGGCCTCCTCTAATGAAATATCGGTGGAGATGTCTCCCGCGTCAACTATTTTCAGATTGGATATGTCGGACTCAGTGCGCGAATTCTCTACCGTGTCATACTTATTGAGCCAGAACCTGAACTTTTCAGGGCCGCTTTTTGCTCCCGGACGACCTCCGTTGATGGCGACCCCTTCATCGTGAGGGAAACCTAATAAAACCACATCGCCTTCTTTTCCCGGACAGATGAGATTTCCAAGTGTGTTATTGCTCACAGTTTTTCGTTTCGTAAAAGGACGAAGCAGAAAATGACAAAAGGCCAATGGATAATATTTTCAAATTTGATATCCGACATCATTCGATAGCAGGGGCTTTAGGAATACGGACGGCTTGGCCCTGTATAAAAGTTTGTTCAACGAAGTTTTCACCGAAATAGTAAAACAAATCCCTGTAGTCATTCGTTTTGAGCGTTAGAAAATCTGCGCGCTGTCCGGGTTGAAGCGAACCATATTTTTCGTGGCTCTCTAGGGCTTTAGCCGAGCCGTAGGTTGCGGCAACAAGCGCTTGCTCCGGTGTGATGCGGTAAAGGTGACAGGCAAGGTTGAGAACAGTTTGCATATTGTATGTGGGCGAACTGCCCGGATTGCAGTCAGTGGCCAGAGCCAGTGTGATTCCCGCATCCAGCATACTGTGGACGAGAGGTATTTTTTCTCCGCCGAGAAAAAAGGTGACACCAGGCATGAGGACAGCAACGGTATCACCGTGTTTCATGGCACGAATGTCTTTTGGGTTCGCGTATTCCAAATGATCACAGGAGACGGCTCCCAGCTTGGCGGCTTCGGCGCATCCTCCCTGATGTGATAATTCTTCAACATGCGCGCGAAGTTGGGTGAATCCGACCAGCTTCGCTTGCAGGAAAAGGCGCTTTAGATCTTTAACCGAGAACACGCCTTCTTCGCAAAAGATATCCACCCCATCGGCAAGGTTGCGGAACAGAGGTAAATTTTTCATAACAAAATCGAAGTATTGCGATTTTGTTGAGCCTTCGGGTATCGCGTGTGCGCCCAGATAGGTGAGAGTTACGGGAACTGGGAGTACTTTTTTCAGGCGGTTGCCAACAGAGAGTATTTTTTTTTCAGTTTCAATATCGAGTCCATACCCTGATTTGATTTCAAACGCAGTGGTGCCCAACGCCATCATTCGCTTCATGCGTGTCTTGGCTGTTTTGAGCAGGGATTTTCCATCGGCTTCCCGTGTGGCTTTAACCGTGCTTAGAATTCCATCGCCACTTTTAAGGATATCCATATAGGATGTCGCATCCAGACGGCGTTCCATTTCGTCTTTTCGTTCGCCAGCATAGATCAGGTGGGTATGGCAGTCTACTAGACCGGGGATAACGGTTTTACCTTTCAGGTCGATGACCCTGGAATAGTTGGAAGACTTTAACCCGGAATCTTTGAGTACCTTTTCAACACGTCCGTTTTTAACAATGAGGGCATGCTTGTCTAAAATTTTCAAACGGGGTGTTTTGTTCGCAGTGTCCACCTGTACCAATTGCCCGATATTCCTGAAACAGACCGTGTCGTTCATTATTTCTTTGGAAGATTGATTTTATTTTTTGCAGCGAACTTTTTAGCCGCACTATATCCTGCATCGGCGTGTCGCGCGATGCCCAGTCCGGGATCATTTGTTAAAACACGTTCAATCCGGGTTTCTTTATCTCGCGTTCCATCAGCGACAATGACCATTCCCGTGTGAAGTGATTTTCCGATGCCTGCTTCACCTCCATGATGGAAGCTCACCCAACTGGCGCCGGAAACGGCGTTGAGTGAAAAATTGAGTAAAGGCCAGTCTGCCACCGCGTCGCTTCCATCAAGCATGTTGATAGTTTCTCTTGAAGGTGAGGCAATGCTTCCGCAATCGATATGGTCGCGCCCGATAACAACGGGGGCCGCCACTTTCCCAGACTTGACCAGTCGATTGATGATGAGTCCCATTTTGACACGTTCTCTGTAATCCAGCCAGCAAACCCTGCTTGGCAGTCCGAGAATGTTCACCTGGTTCTGAGCTTTTTCAATCCACTGCTTGAGAGCAAGATCATTTGGGAACGCGTCAACCAATGCCTTGTCGATGGTGAGCAGATCTTTTTTTAAACCGGAAAGCACGGTCCAGTGGAAAGGTCCTCGACCCAGGCAAAAAAGCGGACGGATATATTCCTCAATAAATCCAGGATAGGCGAAAGTTCCGTCCTTTTTACGGATGGAGAGTCCGTATCGCTCCGCTTGTTCGCGCAGTTGATTACCATAGTCAAAAACGATGGCCCCTCTTTTTTGCAGTTCGACAAGTGCACGGGCATGCTTGACGACAGTGGCCTTAGACCGCTCAAGATATTCCTCCGGGTCTTTGTCCCGAAACCACAAGTTCCAGCTATAGCTTTTTCCTTCTGGAATATATTCCATGAGGTCGTGCGCCGGGGTTTGATCGGTGACGATATCTGGAATGCGTTTTCGTTTAAGCAGTTCTCGTGCAACGGTGGCGGCATTTTCAACAATGCAGATACTGATGGGTTTCTTTTCTCTGAGCCCTTTATCGATCCACTCGAGAGCTTGATCCAAAGAGTTGGTTGCCCAGTTGAGGTAGCCATCGTTCACCTGTTGCTGAGCTTCATCCGCATTAACTTCGGCAATGAGCACACAAGCTTCGTTCATCGTTCCTGCGAGAGGCTGAGCTTCCCCAGTGCAACCTAACCCAGAGGTAAAAATCCATTTACCCGCCAGGCTGGGGGTTTTGAAATGTTTCTGCGCGCAGGCATTGAAGGTTTCGTAAGTTCCTTGAAGTATTCCCTGCGGCCCCGTATAGTTCCAGCTTCCCGCAGTCATTTGTCCGTCCATTGTGAGCCCCATGAGGTCCAGTTGGTCAAAGTTTTTTTGTGTAGCGTGGCTGGGCACGAGATTGCTGTTGGCGATGATGACTCTTGGCGCTCCGGGGTGTGTCTGGGCGACATAGACCGGTTTCCCAGACTGGATGCAAAGTGTCTGGTCAGATTTCAAGTTTTTGAGTTCGGCAACGATGCGGTGATATTCCTTCCAGTTCCGGGCAGGGCGACCGGCTTCACCATAAACGATGAGTTGTTTCCAATCGATAGCGATATCATCGTCAAGATTATTCTGCAACATACGCAAAGCGGCTTCTACATCCCAGTCACAACACTTGGGTTGTAAAGCCCGACTGGCCCGAGGAGCAGACTTCGGACATTTTCCCATGACCATGGGTCTTTTGTCCGGTAAGGTTTTGGATTTTCTGCGGCGAGTTAAAGTTCCTTTAGATGTGCTTTTGTTCATGAGCGCGAATTTCCTTTCTCAGTGTCAATCATAGTATGTTTATAGAGTTAGAAAAAGGATTTGTAAACCATCGTGTTTGCGGTGGTAAGTGGATCATCGGGAGTGATTGAAATTTAAGGAATTGTAGTTGCGGCAGTTTTGGGACTGATTTGCTTGTGCGGAAAGTGGTCTTTTGGTATATTTTTAAGTACGAAATCAATTAAATTTAATAGACCTTTTAGAGGGAGATGTGAAATGTCAGATGCTGTCGATGCACTTAAACTAGCAATTGAGCTTGAAAAGCAGGCTCTGGAAAGGTATCGGGAAGCACTTCCGCACGTAACTCATGCGCAGACCCGACAGGCAGTTGAAAAGTATGCTACTGAAAAGAACCAGCAAATTGATTCCCTTCACTGGATGATCATGGCCGAAGAAGGAACGCTGGAAACAGAAGATGCTCCTGCCGTTGAAGAAGAAAAACCTAAAGCCGGCAAATGCCCTTTCTCAGGAGCACTGGCGGAAATGGGCGTGGACATCACCAAGATGGGTGATATGAGCAACATGGGTGACATGAGCAAAATGGGTGAAATGATGAAGGGAATGTCCCCCGACGAGCCTGAATCCTGAACCAAATTATTTTAAGGATATTTCAAGGACCATGAACAACAAGATACCTTATGACTTGTTGGTGGAATGTCGAAGTTGCGGCATAGAAAATAGTATTGTCGATTACGTTCCCAGCATGCGCATATTTTGTAGTCAGTGTCGGGAACGGTTGATAGATGCGGACATTATAGAAACGCACTGCGAGTACGTTTGTCAGAAGTGTGATATGAAGATGGTCCTGTTGCAGGCCACCGAGGTCAAACCCGGCGAGTCGGCTTGTTCATGCGGAAGCACTGACTTGCTTGAGGTCGGTAAAACCACCCTCCCGGATGAAGCCGCTAAAGCGGGTGGATTGATTGATCTCGCTGAGGATGACGATAACGTACTGGAAGATACAGATTGGTTGAGGTCGGACCTGAGCGAAATAGATGACGATAATTATGATGATATGTTCAATCAAGACCCCGGTCATCATTAACAGGTTACTGTCAAGCTCCGATGGTAACCCATTTGGAAAACCAGTAATAGCTTTGCGCATTAACCATCCTTCCTT
>MPLX02111883.1_pt1 | contig 23509 bp, 23 predicted proteins | sample 1617341 | NCBI WGS metagenome assembly MPLX02 (sample SAMN05944804, study PRJNA350692) | marine metagenome | biome: marine; feature: ODZ; material: water; isolation source: 120 m water sample filtered on 0.2 um supor filter | place: Pacific Ocean | collected 2012-04-08 | depth 120m m | reverse complement strand
TCGCCTGTCATGAAGCCATCAAAGCGGGTTGGATGTGCGAGCACGGAGACGAAGGCCGCCGTTTTGGCCGGGTAATCGAACCCTCGACTGAAACCCATAATTTGAGCGTCGATGTGGTTCAGTTAAAGGATATTGTAGGCCCGCATCATTCCCATCCGACAGGCGAGGTCTGCATGACCATGCCGGTAACCGAAGGTGCCAAATTCGACGGTCACGAAGCTGGTTGGTGCGTCAACAATCCGGGTTCCGCTCACAATCCCACCGTCAGCAACGGTGAAGCCCTGGTGCTGTACCTGCTGCCTGACGGTCAGATCAACTTCACGAAATAGAGCCCCGTATGCCAGATAATTTTTCTTGTGAAAATGTCGAGGAAGGCATTGCCGTTTTATCGCTGAACCGTGCACCGGTAAATGCGCTTAATCCGGGTTTTTTAAAGGAACTGGGAATCATTGACGAGGTCGTCGACCCTGACAATGTTATGGAACGCGCCCCTGGTGTCGCCCGGGATTACGCAGCCATACCACCCAAAACCCATGCCAACGTGAAAGCGCAATTGCGCGAAAAGGAATTGAACAAAATCAATCCGCTTTAAACGCCCAGGTGCTGAACGTGAATGTCGGGGTTGTTGGCAAGTTCCCGGGAGCTGCCACTGAAGACAACCTGGCCTTTAATCAGGATCAGGCTTTTGTCCGAAACAGATAAAACCGCATCCACATCCTTATCGACAATGATGGTGGCTATTCCGGCTTCCTTTACCTTGCGAACCACAGACCAGATTTCCTTGCGGATCAAAGGGGCCAAACCTTCCGTCGCTTCATCCAGTATTAACAAGTCCGGATTGGTCATTAAGGCGCGGCCGATGGAAAGCATCTGCTGCTCGCCGCCTGATAAGTGGTTCCCCATATTGTTCATGCGCTCGTCCAGCCGGGGGAAGGTATTCAAGACCCTCTCAAGGGTCCAGTCCTGTTGTCCGCCCCGGCCCGCCCGGGCCGACATGATCAGGTTTTCTTCAACGCTAAGGCCCGGGAAAATCCCCCTGCCCTCCGGCACAAGTCCCATACCGAGCCGCGCGATTACATGCGGAGACGCTCCGGTAACATCCTGACCATAGATGCTAACCTTGCCTTGCGTCGGCGGCGTCAGGCCGAAGACGGAACGGATAGTCGTCGTTTTGCCCATGCCGTTGCGGCCCATCAGGCTTATACATTCACCCGGATGAACGCTAAAATCGATCCCGTGCAGGATATGGCTGGCCCCATAGTGGGTATGCAACCCGCTCACTTCGAGAATAGGCGTATCGGTTTTCATTCGCCGTCCTCCCCGCTCCCCAGATAGGCGTCCTGCACCTCCTGGGAGTTCCTGATTTCTTCCGGCGCGCCGGTGGCAAGAACCTTGCCGTTGACCATCACCGTCAAGGCATCGGCAACGGCAAAAACGGCATCCATGTCGTGTTCAATCAATATAACGGTATGCTCTTTGGCCAGGCGTTGGATCAGCTCAACCACTTTTCTGGATTCATCGGCGCCCATACCGGCCAACGGCTCATCAAGCAATAACAGTTCGGGTTCCGTCGCCAGCATCATGCCGATCTCAAGCTGGCGTTGTTCGCCGTAACTCATGGCAGAGGCCACCGTATCCATTCTGTCATTCAAGCCACAAAGATCAATCGCCCGTCTGGCCCGTTGATGCACCTCGCCGTAGGCTTTGGCAGGCCGGAAGAAACGCATCGAGGTCGACATTCTGGATTGCGCCCCCAGCCAACAATTCTGAAGGCAGGTAAAGGCGGGAAAGATATTGGTCTTTTGATAACTACGTCCGACGCCCAGTTGTGATACCGCATGCACCGAAAGCTGCGTCAGGTCCTGGTTCTGGAAGGATATTCGCCCATCCGTGGGCGGCAGGTCGCCGGACAACAAATTGATCAACGTTGTTTTTCCGGCCCCATTCGGCCCGATGATGGCGTGGACCCTGGATTCCATAAAGTCGATGCTGACGTTATCGACGGCAACCAGTCCGCCGAAGCTCTTGGTCAATTGCAAGGTTGAAAGGATGGCCTGGCTCACTGGGCATCCTCCTTCTTGCCGGTCAGGCGGGCGAACAGACCTGCAATGCCGTTGGGCAGGAACAAAACAACGGCAATGACAAACACGCCCATCAACAACAGCCAGTGATCGCTCCACAGCTCCTGGAAATAATCCTGAAGGAAACCCATGGCGAAAGCGCCCAGAACAGGACCATACAACGTACCCATGCCGCCCAGGATAACGATCATCATGACGGTTCCGGATTCGTGCCATCCTAAATGCGCGGGGCTCATGATGCCCCCATGATTGGCTTCCAGAAAACCCGCAAAACCCGCCAGGGTGCCGGCAATAACAAAACTGACCAGCTTATAATGTTGGGTGTTAAAGCCCAGCGCTCGTGTGCGGGCTTCGTTGGCGTGGATACCGCGAATAACCTGCCCGAACGGCGCCTTCAGGATTATCGACAACACCAGATACGAAAGCACGAGGCTAACAAGAACGAAGTAGTAGAAGGTGTAGTGATTGTTCAGATCAAGCAGTTGGAAATCCCCGATCATGATGGTGGGCTTATAGAAGATAAAAATACCGTCCGAGCCTCCCAAATCCTGATTTTCATTGAAGTAGTAGAAAAACATCTGGGCGAAGGCCAGCGTGATCATGATGAAATAGATGCCGGACGTTCGAACAGAGAACCATCCGATCACCAATGCCGCCAGAGCCGTCACAGCCAGGCAGAAAGGCAGGGCGATCCAGATACTGACAGGTCCGGCCTCCGGCGTGACGATGGCCAACATATAACCGGAAAGACCGAAGAAAGCGGCATGACCAAAACTGACGAGACCCGTAAAACCGATCAACATATCCAGGCTCATGGCGAAGATACCCATGATCATCAGGCGCATCACCAGTTCCTGGTAGAACTCGTCGCCAAACAAGGGAAACGCAGCCAGGGCGGCGACGGCAAGGATAAGGAAAGCCAGCAGGGGGCGTGAATGGGACATCTTACGTAGTAGGCCTCCCAAACAGGCCTTGCGGACGCCACAGCAGCACCAGGGCCATAAGGGCGTAAATTGCCATGGAAGCGAATTCCGGCACCAGCACCTTGCCAAAAGTGTCCGTCAAACCGACCAGCATGGCGCCGACAAAAGCGCCTTTGACCGAGCCGATGCCGCCGATAACGATGACGACAAAAGAGATAATCAAAATATAGTCACCCATGCCTGGGTAAACGGAGCTCAAGGGCGCATCGATCATACCTGAAAAGCCGGCTAAAGCCGCGCCAAGGCTGAAAACAACTGCAAAGACCCGACTTATATTGATGCCCAGAACCTGGGTCATTTCCCGGTTGGTGGCCCCGGCCCGGATCATCATGCCCAGTTTGGTCTTGCTGATAACGACATACATACCCGCAGCCACGATCATGCAAACCAGCGATACAAACAGGCGGTAAACCGGATATTCCTGATTTCCCATGGGGATGGACGCCGACAGAATTTCCGGAACGGGTACGCTGTAAAAATCACTGCCCCATAGAATTTTCTGCATCTCATTCAGGATCAGGATCAAGCCATAGGTCAGAAGCACCTGATAAAGGTGATCGCGTTTATAAAGGAATGAAATCGCCAGCCGTTCGATGGCGTATCCGAAGACGACCATGATTGGCAGACCTAAAAGGATCGCCACCCACAGGGAATTGGATACTCCAAACAACCAGAAAGAAAGATAGGCCCCGATCATATAAAAGGCACCGTGGGCAAGATTTATTATACCCATAATTCCAAAAATCAACGTCAGACCACTGGCGACCAGAAACAGGGTAAAACCGTACTGAACCCCGTTCAAAACCTGAATAAGAAAAGTGGCAAAATCCATAGCGTCTAATGTATTTCAGTTCGTTTTAAACACAATCCCAATCGATCATGCGGGTAATAGAGAGCCCCGGCCACAACCTTGCAGGCAGTAAACCAGGGCTCCCAATCTTCAACTTGCGTTTAGCCCATTTTGCAGCCGGTAGCCGGATCTTCCAAAGCTTCGGTGGCAATACCGAGGAGCTTCTGCTGACCGTTTTCAACCTGACGCAGATAAATGTTCTGCACCGGGTTGTGGGCTTTCGACATTGACCAGGGTCCACGCGGGCTATCGGGAATGCTGGATGTTTCCATCGCGGCAATCACATCCGCCGTAGATTCCACGTCACCGCCAACGGTGGCTGCGGCCTGCAACAGCAACGAGCCGGTATCATAACCCTGAACCGCGAACACGTTCGGCGCACGACCGGTCGCCTTGTTGTAGGCTTCCTTGAAGCTTTCGTTTTCACGGTTATCAAGGTCGGTCGCCCAGTGCAGGGTCGTCTTGATACCTTCGGCAGCCGAACCGGCGGCTTTTTCAACGCCTTCAGTCAGGAAGCCAGGGCCATAGAGCGGAATTTTGCCTTTAAGGCCAGCCGCTTCGTAGTCTTTCAGGAACTTGGTTGCGCCACCGCCCGAGAAGAAGGCGAATACGCAGTCAGGTTTCAATGAGGCAATTTCAGACAGATGCGCCTGGAATTCCACGTTCGGGAACGGAAGCAGGATATCCTTGACGGATTTGCCACCCTTTGTGGCGAACCCGTCACGACCGGCAGCCATCATCTGGATGCCAGCACCGTATTTCCATGAAATGGTAACGCAGGTCTTGTGACCTTCATTGCCCATCAGCACACCGCCAGGAAAAGCGGGCTGCCAGTTGGAGAACGACGTGCGGAAGATGTTCGGCGCGCACAATGGACCGGTCACGGCATTGGAGCCGGCGTTGGGTACAACCATAATCGGGGTTTTGCGTTGACCCATGATTTTCGCCATGGCGGCGGCAATACCGGAGTGAACCGGTCCGACCAGGAAGTCGACCTTTTCCTTTTTGATCAGCTTGTTGGTGTTTTGCGGCGCCTTGGGTACCGACATTTGACTGTCGACGGCGACGTATTCAATGGGGCGCCCGCCCATTTTACCACCAGCTTGATCGATGCGCATCTTCATGGCATCGGTGATGGAGTTGCCAAGCATGGCATAGGTGCCGGAATACGGCAGCAAAATACCGACCTTAACCGGTGCCATCGCACCGATCGCAAAGCGGGCAGGCACGAAGCTACTGGCCGCTACCAGACCAGTGGTCGCGGCAGCCCCGGCAATAAAATTACGCCGTGATTTGTTGTTTTTCGTCATCGAGTCTAAGTCTCCCTTTTCTCTTTGCCCTGTATGTTAACAATTCGTTTTTTTGATCTTTCAACCCTTCGCAATGTGATCCTGGGTAAAATCCTAAGCGATGGCGGGCACGCACTTCCTTTACGTTATGGCCCTCATGGAAAGATTCCAGGATAGCATATAAAGCTCAAATAGGTACCAAAATTCCTATTTACATTTTGGTTTAGGGGCCTCATCCTATCAAGAACGTCTGGGGATAAATGGGGGGAACATGTCGACAGAGGCTCAGAGCTCGGAAAACACAGGAAAATTTTCCATTCGCGGCGCCCAGACAAGTGATATTGTTGCGGTTACCGGGATCGACACCCGTATCACAAATTTGAGCAAACCGGACTATTGGACGGATATGTTTGAACGTTATGGCAACCGCACAAACCGGTTCTTTCTTGTTGCCGAAAACGAAAATACTACGGTCATTGGTTTTACTATTGGCGAAGTTCGGGCCTGGGAATTTGGCTCCAAACCCTGCGGTTGGATATTCGCCATGGGCGTTGACCCGGACAATCGCCTGAACAAGGTCGGCTCCACCCTTTTCGACGCCATGTGCGACCGACTCACTTCCGCCGGTGTCGATACGGTTAGAACCATGTTGGCCAGGGACGATGAGTTGAACATGACATTCTTCCGGGCTCAGGGAATGATGGGTGGCCCGTTCATTCAGTTAGAAATGCCGCTCGGTCAGGGCGGCGGAAAATAGGGGGCGACCAGTGAGACTGCAAAAAGCGACCCAATGCGCCTTGTTCGCCGTCGTCGAATTGGCGAAAAACCCCGACCGCCAGATATCGGCAGCCGATATTGCTGAAAAATTCGGCATATCAGCCAATCATTTGGCCAAGGTGTTGCGTGATTTGGCCCGGGCGCGCCTGGTTGAGTCCATGCGCGGGGCCGGAGGCGGATACCGTTTTTGCGGCAATGCCAAGCGGGTGACGTTATATGAAATCGTCAACCTGTTCGAAGACATCGATACCCATAACGCAGGTTTTTCTGAAAGCGATGAAGATGGCGATATTGGTCACGCCCTGAACAACGTGATGGCGGAAATAGAACAAATCGCCGTTTCGACCTTGAAGTCAATCACATTGACGACGCTTATCAAGCAAATGGAACGCGTCCCACTTTAGCATTTCCTTCAAGGCCGCAGGATATGAGACAAATTCTAGGCGGCGGCGGCTTGGCGTCCGGCTTCGAACGCCTGCTCATTAAGGGCGACAAATTCCGGTTTTCGCGCCTTGAATCGGGCAATCATCTGTTCTTGCAGATACCTGGCATCAAAAGGCAAATGGTCCGCCACCGCGCCTAGCATAACCGTATTGCCAAGGCGCATTTCACCAAGGTCGCTGGCTATTTTACCGGCATCAAAATCATAGACCTGACAGTCGTTTTTACGAATTTCGACAACCGGATCGTCCGGGTAGTCAAAAATACCGACCGACACGATGGGCGGTGTAATGCGCATGGTGTTGATCAGGGCGACGCCGCCTGGGCGCAGTTGTCCAATGGCGCGCATGGCTTCAGCCGGTTCAAACCCGAGCAGGATATCCGCCTCACCCGCAGGGATGGAAGGCGACATGACCCTTTCACCGAAACGCACGTGTGAGGTCACGATGCCACCGCGCTGGGACATACCGGACACTTCCGTTTTTTTTGTATCGAAGCCCAGGGAAATTGCCGTTTGCGCTAAAATTTCAGCCGCAGTCATGACACCCTGACCGCCGACGCCGCAGACAAGAATGTTGATGATATCATTGCGTTTTCCACTCATGACTTATACCTCCGCGCCAGCGAGCACGATGGCATCTGGCGCACATGTTTGTTGGCAAAGATCGCAGCCGGTACAGGCGGCGGTATCTATTTTTACCCAGGCTTTTTCAACCTCGCGGCCGGATTTGGACGTTTCGGTGGCGCGTCGGGTGACGCTGATGGCCGGGCAACCCACTTTCAGGCAGTTGGCGCAACCAGTGCAGTCTTCCTCGATCACCTTGAAAGCCGGCTGGCGCTCGAACCTGTCAATCAGCACACAGGGCTGGTTGGTAATAATCACCGAGGTTTCCGGCTCGGCCATTTCCTGCTTGATCAGTTTATATAGGGACGGCATCTCATAGGGGTCGACCGTATGGATGCGTTCGGGGTTAACACCCAAAGCCTCGCACAGTTTCTGGAAATTGACCCTGGGAGCAGAATTCCCGTAAATGTCCAGTCCCGTCCCCGCATGGTCCTGACCACCGGTCATGCCCGTGGTCGAATTATCCAGCAACAGCACCGTCACGTTGCCGCGATTATAGTTCATTTCAAGCAGGCCCTGCATACCCATATGCAGGAAGGTGGAATCGCCGATCACGGAAACGATGGCCTTATTCTTGTCGGCTTCGACGCGGCCCAGATCCATACCCAGGGCCATGCCCATCGAAGCGCCCATGGAAATGCAGGTATCCAGCGCCCGCCACGGATGACCGGCGCCCAGGGTGTAACAGCCAATGTCGCCAACGATTGTGGCCTTTTTGGTCAGCTTCGACAGGCAATAATAGGGCGGCAGGTGCGGACAGCCGACGCACATTGTAGGAGGGCGCGGGAAGATATCACTCGCCCCCGCCTCTTCATCTTCCTTTGCGCCGTTCAGCAGAATATCGACGCCCTTGGCGATGACCTGAGGCGCCAATTCGCCACACTTGGGCAACACATCCTTGCCGTGACAATCAATGCCTTGCGCTTTAAGCGCCATTTCAACCAGCGGCTCGGTTTCTTCGACCACCACGAGTTTGTCCACCGTTTCGGCAAAGGCGCGTATCTTTTTGATGGGAACAGGGTGGGAAAACCCAAGTTTCAGAACCGGTGAATCCGGAAACGCTTCAACCGTGTGCATGAAAGCCGGACCGGAAGCAACAAAACCAACGTTTCTGTCATCGCCTTCGACAATGGGATTCCACGGCGACTCTTCACTGTAGGCGACCAATTGTTTATCTCGTTCAAACTGGAATTTCTGGCGTTCCTTGGCGTGGGCCGGAACCATGACCCAGTGGGCCGGATCGCGCTCGAAAGCTGCGCCGGAAAACTCCACCCGCTCACCCAGAGACACCAGTCCCTTGACATGGCAAATGCGGGTCGTCATGCGCACGACGACGGGTGTGGCATATTCTTCGGAAATGTCGAAGGCAGCCTTGACCATACCGTGCGCCTCCTGACTGTCGGAAGGTTCGAAGATCGGAAGGTGTGCGAAGCGCCCCCAATACCGGGTATCCTGCTCGTTCTGGGACGATGAAAACCCGACATCGTCGGCGACTGCTATCACCAGACCGCCGCGAACGCCCGATAAAGTCAACGACATCAAGGCGTCGGCGGCGACATTGACGCCGACGTGCTTCATTGCGCAAAAGGCGCGTGAACCCGCGATAGAGGCGCCAATAGCGACTTCCAGCGAGGTTTTTTCGTTGATCGACCAATGGGCATGAATATCGTCATAGGTCGACAGGTTCTCAAGTATTTCCGTTGATGGCGTACCCGGATAAGCGCAACCGACCCTTGCTCCGGATTCCCAAACAGCGCGAGCGACTGCCTCGTTGCCGGACATCAGCGCCTTTTGTTCAAGGTCGGATTTGCTTATGACATTCATCAGACTTTCTCCAGTATGAGGGCAATCCCCTGGCCGACCCCGATGCACATGGTGCACAGGCCGTAACGATGGTTCTTGCGTTGCATTTCATAGGTCGCCGTCGTCACTAGACGCGCGCCGCTCATGCCGAGCGGATGGCCAAGCGCAATTGCGCCACCGTTGGGATTTACATGTGAGGCATCATCGGCGAGACCCAGATCACGGGTAACGCCCAGGGCCTGCGCCGCAAAAGCCTCGTTTAATTCAATGAGACCGATTTCGTCCAGGCTAAGCCCGGTTTGGGCTAACACTTTACGGGTCGCAGGAGCAGGACCCATGCCCATGATTCGGGGTTCGACACCAGCCGTCGCCATGCCAACAATCCTGGCCTTGGGCGTAAGGCCGTTTTCCCGGGCCGATTTTTCGGAGGCGATAACAACGGCGCATGCCCCGTCGTTTACACCAGAGGCATTGCCCGCCGTAACCGTGCCGCCTTCACGAAATGGCGTGCCCAGTTTAGCAAGCTGTTCAAGGGTGGTATCGCCGCGGGGATGCTCGTCTTCGACAACTATGATAGGGTCGCCCCGACGTTTCGGAATTGTTACAGGAATAATTTCATCGACAAAGGTACCTGCTTCCTGAGCTGCCCTGGTGCGTTGCTGGGAGCGAAAGGCGAAGGCATCCTGATCTTCACGATTGATTGAGAATTCCTCGGCGACGTTTTCCGCCGTTTCCGGCATGGAATCGGTACCGTATTGCTCGTTCAATAATTTGTTTACGAAACGCCACCCGATGGTGGTGTCATAAATTTCCGCCTTGCGCGAAAAGGCCGTGTCCGCCTTCGGCATTACCAATGGGGCGCGGGACATACTTTCAACGCCGCCTGCAATCATCAGGTCGGCTTCGCCTACCTTGATGGCGCGGGCCGCCTGGCCGACGGCATCCATGCCCGAACCACACAACCTGTTAATGGTCGCCCCCGACACCTGATACGGAAGTCCCGCCAACAGCGCGGACATACGGGCGACATTGCGACTATCCTCACCCGCCTGATTGGCACAACCGTAGATCAGGTCATCGACTTTTTCCCAATCGACGGACGCATTGCGTTCAATCAGGGCGGAAATGGGACCCGCGCCCAGATCATCTGTGCGCACGGAAGATAAACCACCACCGTAGCGACCAATTGGCGTCCTGACAGCATCACAAATAAAGGCTTCGCTCACGAAGGGTTCTCCAGGTTACGACCACAAATTAACAGAACTTTGGACAGGGTCAATGCAGGCATCACATAAATGCCATGATAAATTCTTCCTGTTCGCCAAGAGGCCCTATCTTAAGAAGCTATGGGAAGCGCGCCGATCTTCGATAGTTTCTCGTGACGGAATGCGCCCCAGATGGCCGCGCCAATAGCACCGGAATAAATCGAATCTGGGTGGTTCAAAACTTCGATATTGACCTTCTGGTTCACCATTTCTTCATTCAATGCCGCCAGCAGGCCTGTATCAAGCGCCAACCCACCCGACATCAGAACAGTGCCTTCCTTCATCTTGATGGCGCGCAGCAGTTTAACCAAACGACCGGCCATAGACTGATGGATGCCTTTTAGAATATTCGGCGTTGAAACCTGACGTGACACCATGTTGATAACGTCGGTTTCAGACAAAACGGCACAAATTGAAGAGACTTTTTCCGGGGCGTCCGCCTGCTGGGAAAGTTCGCCAATTTCTTCCTGGGTGATACCCAGATAACGGGCAATATTCTCCAGGAACTGGCCGGAACCGGAAGCACATTGCGAGGTCATGCGATAGTTCAGGACCTTGCCGCGCTCGTCGATGATAATCGCGCGGCCATGCAAGGCGCCACAGTCGATGATGGCACCCGCCTTGGGCTCCAGATAAATACCGCCACGGGCATGAGTGGTCATGGAATAGAAGTGACCGGTGGTGAATTCCAGGCTTTCTGCTTCGCCCGTCGTCGCAATGTAGGCGACGTCTTCTTCCTTGACGCCGGCTTCTTCCAGGGCGTTTTCGAATGCTTCACGAGCAAGACGAAGGGGATCGCGCTGACGAATTTTCTCAGTTTGGCGAGCCAGCCATTTGGTTCCACCCGCGCCGCCGTCTTCTACATCAAAAACAACCGCCTTAATCGCGCCAGTTCCAACGTCAATACCTGCTGTAATGGTCATGGGGTTTTCTCCTTCAAGAGCAACCTGCGTTCTTTCGAACGCAGACAAGTTGCTCGATATCTAAAAACGATCAAATTATCTGCAATTTATTGCCGTCTGATCTTTGCCTAGTTTACGATCGCACGGCGAGCGAATTCCGCCGCACCAAGCGCACCGGTGTAAATGGAAGCGGGATCGATATTGATCGTGACCTCGCCGTAGTTTTCTTCGATCAGTTTTTTCAACTCGTTGACCGCCGACTGATTATTGGCGACGCCGCCGGTAAAAGTGAACTCACCTTCGTTGATGCCGCCTGAACGTGAAATAATTGACATGGCGCGAAGGATAATAGCGCGATGTAGACCAGCCAGAATGTCTTCGCGCTTTTCACCCAGCGCCAAACGGTCACGCAATTCAGCTCCGGCAAACACGGTACAGGTCGAATTGATGCGAACATTCTTGGTCGATTTCATCGCCAGGGGGCCAAGCTCATGCAGGCCCATGTTCATTTCATCGGCGATATAGCCCAGATACCGGCCACAACCGGCTGCGCAACGATCGTTCATCTGGAAGTTCTCAACAATGCCGTCTGGATCAACCTGAATGGCCTTGGTGTCCTGGCCGCCGATGTCGAGCACCGTACGGGTATCTGGATACATGAGATGAGCACCCAGTCCGTGGCAAAGAATTTCCGAGCGAATATGCTCTTTAGGGAAAGGAAGCGTTACCCGGCCGTAACCGGTGCCGACGACGTAGGTTTCTTCAAGGTCCACATCCAGGGCTTTCGAAAGCGCGGCCTGCGCCAGCTCTTCGTCGATTCCCAATTCAGGCGAATTTTCCAGCAGGCGATGCAGGCCGGCGCGAAACTTTTCGGTCAAACCGCTTTCAGGCGGCCTGTTTTCAACTTCGATGATGGATTTATCATAGAGGTTAAGCAGGGTATCAAAATTGACATTCCGTTTTTTCGCCACTTCTTCGCCAAGTTTCATAACGCGCGAACCGGCGATATCGCGGAAGAAGTCTGATTTGCGTTCGGCGGAACGGGTAAAAAACTCGGCGCATTCTTCCCGCAAACGATCAAAGACTTCGTCCAGGGCATCCTTGACGGCGACTTCACCTTCCTTGATGTGTGACGCGCAGGTGTCATGAAGATCCTGCAATTGCTCGATGAACTGTTCGTAACGTATGGACAGTTCCAGGTCGGTCATCAAGTCTTCGATGTCGTCCATTTTTGTCAGTTCGCTTAAACCACGGCGGAACAAGGTCAAACGCGCGCCCAAACGGGCTTCCTGTTTCGCCACCGAGGCCGCCGTTTCATAATTGGAACGCGAATTGGTTATGCCGCGTCCCAGAATTTCGGCGTTATCATCCATCAGCACAGCTTTGGTGGTGGTGGAGCCGAGATCAATACCGATAAAACATTTCATGGTTTTTGTTCCTTAAGCCGCCTGGGACGATGAAGCGCCCGAACGTTTCTGATCGATCATCTGGAAGTAGCTTTCCAGCCGGTTCTTGACATTGGCTGCCGAGAAATAGCGTGGATCGACCAGATCGGTCTCAATGAAAGCAGCCGGCTTGCCGGTACGGGTTTCAATTTCACGCATCATCATTAATTCACCGGCCGCGAAGCTGTTGCAGCTCTTGATCGAATTAACCAGGAAACCATCAGCCTGATATTCTTCCATGGCCCTTTCGATCATGTCGACGCGGGTCGGCAAGTTGCGATTGGTGTAACAACCCAGACAATAGTCAGCCAGGCTTTCCAGCGGGTGGTCGGGATCGTGACGGAAACCGTCGTAATCGTAGACGCCGCCAACCTTGGTGTAAGTGCTGGAAACAACGACCGCACCTTCGTCGTAGAACATTTTCCAGAAATCACGAAAAGACGTCCAGTTGGGCGGGCCTTCGACGATGAGACGGTATTTTTCTTCCTTCATTTCGCCTTCGGGGGTAATCGGTCCCTGACCGCTGGCGATGCGTTGTTCTATTTCCTTGCGCAGGGTCTTGTAGTAATCGACGGCTTCTGTGGTGCCGCGAAAAGCGGTGAAGATCGGTCCAACGTAGAATACGCCGCCAAAATAGGCGTCGATCGGTGACGGTTTGTTCTTGGCGCTTTCCAGCACCCAGACAAAATCATCTTCCGCCTTGGCGGAGTTGCGCAGGTTTTCGCGCAGGCGGTCAATATCGAATTTGACGCCACTGACTTCCTCGAAGGTCGGGATCACTTCTTCTTTCAACTGCTTGACAACGTAGTCGCGCATGTTCGGGGTAATCACCCCATCGCCCTCGTAGGGCACATGCAACATCTGGGTGCGACAGCCATATTCATCGCGCAGCAACTCGAACCACTTCAGGAAGGTGAAGCAACCGGTGTAATTCAGCAACAACAGATCCGGCACGGGCATCGGTTTGCCGTTCGGGGCAATAGAGCCTTTCGCCATATTGCCGATATCGGCCTTGACGTATGTGCACACATCTTCGCTATGACCGCTTTTTTCCGCATCCATGATCATGGCACCAGACTTCTTGCGCATACCGTTTTGAATGGCATTGATTTCCGGCAGGTTGTTCAACATATCGAAGCACATGACCAGTTCATTCAGGTTGCCCGGAACATAAGTCGAAGAAACCTTCTGCCCCGTTTCGTGGGTGCTGGTCAGTTTGTCGTAGTTTGCCGCAATCATCTCCTTCTGCATTAGCATTGAGGAATCTTTGATTACGTCGTCCTTTTCCAGTGCGTTGCTCATGATGCTTCACTCCAAAGTTTAATGGTGTCGGCAAAAGTGCCTGCCTGTTCCCGGATCGGCTGCATCTGCCCGGAATTTTCCGCGTACTTGAACGAAATATTGGGAATACCCGCCCTGTTAAGGGCGTTGGCCAACATGGGCCTGTCGAGCAAGGCCGGGTCGCAGAAACTGGGTGCAGCGAAGATGACGCCTTCGGCGCCCCGATCCTTCACGGCATCGACAAGAAATCTGCCCTTGTCATCCTGATTGGGCACGTACTTGGACGACGTTTCGGTGGAATACTTGATGAAAGCTTCTGCCAGGTTGGCCAATGGATCGCCTTCAACGGGAACCTGCTTCTTCAGCCACCGGGTGATCAGCATGTAATCGTCATCGACGATATAGCAGCCCGATAATTCAATGGACTTGATCAGGTTCAAGGGAGGCTGCTCGCAAAATGAACCTTGCAGGATGATCCGGCAGTTATCCTTCACGGGACGGTTTTCTGTTTCAACCGTAGCCAGGTAGTCTTTAAGCAATTGTGTATGGTCTTCGACCGGCAGGGCCATTCCGGCGCGCATCAACAGGTAGACTTCCCAGGAAGGGGCCATCCACGGATTTTTCATACGATAATCATAAACGGCTTCGACCAGTTCACGATTTTCGTTGTATACGGCAATGGAGTTATGCAGATCATCATCCGTGATCTTGCGTCCGGAAATATTCTCCAGCCCTTCCATTAACTCGCGCAGTTCCTGAATGTAATAGCCGTCCGCCAGCCCGTCGGTAAAGGCTTGGGGAACGTCAAAAAAACGTACATAGACATCCGGATACATCAGCTTCCACATACCCGACAAGTTGCGGATGACGTCGCAGATGGACGGGAACAACATTCCATCGACAAAATCCAGGCGTTTGGTCACGCCAAGTTCGACGGTCGACCGGGGAATGCGGCAAATGTAGCTCTGGTAGTATGCATCCCCATGGATGACTTCCATGTTGTCGCCACCACCAAAGATGCCCAAGGACATCATGCCGGCGGCATGAATAATTTCCCGGGGCACATAGACCGGCATATACCCGATGACGTGACGTGACGGATCGGCTTCTTTCCACTTGCGTGCGGCAGTGAAGTCGATGTCCTCGTATAGTTCCTGGCAATAATCGATAATTTCTTTGGTATTTTTCATGGTTCAACTGTGCTTCCACTGGGGCGAACGTTTTTCGACAAAGGCGCTCAGTCCTTCGACGGCGTCATCGCTGTTCATCAGACCGTCCAAGTAAAGTTTCTCGACACGGTCGAGATCGGCGCTGACTTCATTTGCAAAGTTTTGGCGGACGGCGGTAACGGCGTACCGAAGCGTACTCGCCGACAGTCCGCCAAAGTGCTCGTCATAGTAGGCGAGCGCCGCCGCTTCCGGATCGGCGTCGGCCTTAACGGCGATGCCTAATCGGGTTGCCTCATCACCCGAAATACTGCGGCCGGAAAGAAGAAGATCTTCGGCCGCCTGTTGCCCGGCAAGGCGTGGCAGCAAGCAACTTGCGGCCGGGGCAAAAACTGCGAGTTTGATTTCCGGCTGGCCCAGACGGGCTTCCGGATTGACGAACATCATGTTCGCCGCCATAGCGACTTCCAGTCCGCCACCAAGACACTGACCATTGACAACCACCATGATCGGGGCCGGACAGGTCAGCATTTTTTTGATCAATGCATGTAAACCCTTCAGCATTTTGGCGCATTGGGCGGGCAGGTGCTCTTCGACACTGGCGCCAAAGCTGAAATGCGGACCGTCGTGATCGAATAAAACGGCATGAACATCCGGGTTGTCGGCGACGTCGCTGAAGGCGGCGTCCAAAGCCGCAATCATTTCAGCATCAATGATGTTCGCCTTGGCCCGGTTCAAACGCAGGCGAAGAAGCCTTCCGTCCTTTTCACGCCAGACTTTAAGCGGGCTCTCAGTCATCCGAGCCACCCGGCATCAGGCTTTCAATCAATTCCGGTGTCCAGGGAACACCCTGGGCCAGGCCTTGACGCAACTTACAGAAGTCAATTTCACGACCGGTTTCCCTGTTGCCTTCGTTAAAGGCGCGGAAACCCGTGCGGGCCTCGTTCATCATGTTCAGTGCGAGCCAGGCGCGGGAATTTTCCTTGTTGGCGTTCCAGACGTTCAGCTTTGGCTTGCGCAACTCTTCCAGGCTTTTGGTCATGCATTCGGGGAATGTTTCCAGCAGCTTTGAACAAAGGGATTCAACTTCGGCGTCAAGCAGGCTCAAATCCAGTTCACCGGATTTCATCACATCTTTGCCAGCTTTAAAGTCGTCACCAGTTTTGAATTCACCATGAACAATGCGGCCGTATTCATCGACCATTTTGTCGGTAACGACCATCGGGTTGGCGATAAATTCGCCATCAACCTTAAGGGACGGAACAACATTCATAATGATGCCAAGGCGATAGGCCTTGTGAGCGGAAAACGGCTCGCAGAGCGTACCGGACACCATCGCCTGTTCGCAGCCGATCATGACAGGCAGGAAGTCGGTCGCGCCACCGATAGCGGCAGAACCGTGTTTCGGCCCGGCCTGGCCGAAGTTGCACATGTCGTGGGCGACGGAGAAATCACAGGCCATGCCAATTTCCTGACCACCGCCAATGCGCATTCCATTGACACGGCATATAACCGGCTTGTCGCAACCCAGTATGGCCGAGACCATATCGTTGAACAGGCGCATATACTGGCGGTATTCCTGCGGGTTGCCAGCGTAGTATTCGGCATATTCCTTGGTGTTGCCACCGGTGCAAAAGGCCCGGTCTCCAGTACCCGTAAAGACAACGGCGTTGACCGACCGATCCACGGAGGCGCGACGGAAAGCCAGGATTGCCCCCTTCACCATGTCCGTGGTGTAGGAGTTGAACTGCTTGGGGTTATCCAAAGTGATCCAGACGTTATAAACACCCTCGACAACGCTGCCATCGGCGCGTTTGGCCGGACGTTTGTCGTAAAGGATACCTTCAACCACGGTTTCCGCTTCCGGAATAATATTGTGATCGTTCAGCTCTGCGGGCCTGGTTTCGGCAATAACTTTATCTGTATCGGACATTTTGAAATTCAAACTCCAAAAAATGGCTTAAGGCACCAAGATGGCGCGGCTAGTTAATTTATGATTATGGGCGTCTTCAAAGATGGCGTTGATGTCTTCAAGGGCGTGGCGTTCAACAAAAGGCAAAACCTTGATCTTGCCATCCAGCACCAAATCAATGGCACCACCGTAAAGATCAGGGGTACACCCCCAGTTGCCCAGGGCGCGGGCATGAAAAGCCATCAGGTTGGAAAGCCTGAGTTCCGACTTGTCCATGGTGAACCCGACGACGCTCAACGTCGCGCCATGAACCAACAGGCCATAGGCAGTTTGCTGACCGGCAGCCGATCCGGAACATTCAAATATGAACCATTCCGTCGAACGCAGGCCGTTTTCCTTTGCGAAAGCGCCAATAGCCTTTTTCAAGTCGCGGCCTGAAATTTCTTTGGCGTTAAAGGTCTTTGCCGCGCCGTACCGGGAAATCACTTCCAGCTTGGCGGCATCCACATCGATGGCTACCACCGTTGCACCAAGAGCGTTTGCGACCTGCACCGCGTAACCGCCAACACCACCGGTTCCAATGACAATGGCCAGGTCTCCCTCGCCGATGCCGGACTGGACGGCGGCTTGATACGGGGTGGTGACGGCGTCGGCGACGACGGAAAGGTCCGCCAGTTCCATACCCTGAGCCGCCATGCGGTCTTCATCGACGACGCTCAAACCTTTCGCCGGAACGGTGATATGACTGGCGAAGCCACCCTGAATATCATTACCAGGCATTTGCTGGGAGCGGCAGATGGTGCCTTTTCCCCTTTTGCACAGGTCGCACTCACCGCAGGGAATAACGGCCGAAATAATGACCGCCTTATCCATCCATTCTTCGGCGCCTTCGCCGACGGCGACGACACGACCGGAAATTTCGTGGCCAAGCGTCAGAGGCAGTTCATGGTTCATGCGAACGCCGTCATAAAGGTAGCCAAGATCCGTATGGCAGACGCCACACCCCGCTATTTTAATGACGGTTTCTCCGGGCAGAGGGGAAGGCACCTCGAAAGATTCTTTTGTCATCGGATCGCCGACTGCGGTCATCATCCAGCGGTATGCGTTAACGGTCATTCAAACGATCCCTGATTTGTTTTTTGTCGCCCACCCCACAAATAACCGACTAAAAAGATCGGAAAACTGTCAGCCCTAGGCTTAATTCAATAATTCAGCACCATAATGCGCATTTAAGCCTGAGTCCATCATTTTTTTATGGTATTCATATAAAATTGGGCGGCTTATCAACTAAAAAATCAGGTCGGCAACACCGGTGGATCGGGGTCTTCGTCCCAGCCTTCATCCGGTTTCGGCTCTTTGGCCAGTCTTTCCTTGATCTGGGTGACGTGCAGGAGTTCTTCTTCCTGAAGTTCACGCGCCAGGGCGAGGACCTGTTCGTCCTTCGACATTTCGACGACCTGGGTGAAAAAAGCATAACTTCTCTCTTCGGCGCGAAGAGCCAGAGCCAGAGCATGATAGGGTGTCATCAAATAGTGCACTTCGCGCGCTCCCGTCAGGCCGTGGGATTCGGTCTCGAATGCCTTGAACTCCCAGGGCGCGATGTGCGGCAACTCGACGTCTCCCGCACGCTCTTCTACCTTTTCAATATGCTTCTTTTCTTCTTCTGCGATCCTCCTGAAAAGGTCCGCGACTTCTTTGTTATTGTGCAAATCCATCTGTTCGGCCAGGTCCTGGTAGCATTCATAGGCTTCCGTTTCCATTACCCTGGCATGGGCCAGCAGTTCACCGACCGAGTGTATTGTTTTTGATTCCGGCAACTTAAAAGCCCCTTTTCCCTGAATTTAGGCTTGTGATTTCATTGTACAGCAAATTGCTGCTCCAGGTCAGACGGAGAGTCCACGCTGGCCTCGAAGTCAAGCGCGTAGGGTTTTCGATTGCCTTTGTACAAAACACCCAGATTGAAGCCGTCATCGGTCATCAGACGGCGCGCCGCGCGGCCGATATCTTCCGTCTGGTCGACAGGCGCCGGATGAACGACCTTCTTCCATTCCCGCTGGTCGGGACGGAAGGTTACGCATGGGCTTAAAATCTCGACAAACGAAAAGCCGGGAGTCTGGATGGCATCGACAACCAACTTGGCCGTTCCGTTGGGATCGCCGGCAAAACCGCGCGCGATGAAGTTGGCGCCCGAGGCCAGCGCAATGACCAGCGGATTGAAGGGCCTGACGCCTGTTCCTTCCGGGGCCAGGGCCGAATTGTCCCAGTCCGGTTCCGTCGTCGGCGAAGGTTGGCCTTTGGTCATGCCGTAGACCCGGTTGTCCATGACGATGTAGGTCATATCCACGTTGCGACGACAGGCATGCAGGAAATGGTTGCCGCCAATGGAAAATCCGTCGCCGTCACCGCCTGTGACAAGGACTGTGAGATCAGGCCTGGATAATTTTAATCCAGACGCTAGGGCCGTCGCCCGGCCATGGATGCCGTGGAAGCCATAAGATTTAAGGTACGCAGGGATGCGAGAGGAGCAACCGATACCGGAAATAATCGCGACTTCTTCCGGCGGCAAAGCCAGTTCGGACAACGCCTTGGTAATCGAAGAGAGCACTGAAAAGTCGCCACAGCCAGGACACCAGACCGGTTTGGCGTCGGATTTATAGTCCCTGGCGGTCAGTTTCTGCGGGGCGGATTGAACACTCATTTGGCGCTCCATTTTTCGATTTCACTAACCAGTTCTTCCGCACGAAAAGGAAGAGGCCCGGGCCGATGACAGGATTGAACCGGACAGGGCAGATCAAAATAGCCCTTCAGATAGCGGTAAAACTGTTCCGAATGGCTGAGTTCAATCACCAAGGCGCGATCAACCCCGTCAAGGGCTTCGGCCATTTTTTCCAGCTGGGCCGGAGCCAACAGACGCGGGGCAATCAAGCGGATTTTCTGGCCCTTGGCACGCAACATCTTGATCGCTTCATTGACGACGGTGGCGGTCGACCCCCAGGTGATGACGGCCAATTCGCCGTCGCCTTCGATTTCCGCCCAGTGGTCGCCGTAATCGAAGCCCTTGATTTTATTCGCCCGCTTGTCCAACTGGGACATATGGTCTTCCACCTGGCTCGACGGGTTGCCGTTCGGACTGTGCTCCAGGCCGTCGGCCGTGTACTGACACCCTGGGGTGCCGGGAATTGCCATCGGCGAGACGCCGTTTTTGGTGAGTGCATAACGCTCGTAGTTTTCGGCATTTGCTTCGGCGACACTGCGTTGGGAAACAAAGGCCAGGTCGGCGGGCTTGTCGATAATCGCCTTGCTTTGACCGAGCAACTGATCGGACAGCACAATAGCCGCCGTTTGCATTGCTTCGGCCAAATGTACGGCCCATTGGGTCGCGAACATACAGTCGGAAATCGACAATGGCGCAACAACCAGATGCGGCGCGTCCCCGTGCAGGCCGAACAGGGCTATATTCAAGTCGCTTTGCTCGGACTTGGTCGGGATACCCGTGGACGGGCCACCGCGCATGACGTCGACAACCACGACCGGCACTTCGGAGGCGACTGCGAGGCCAAGGGACTCGGTCATCAGCGCGAGACCGGGGCCAGAGGTCGCGGTCAGGGAAGGCGTTCCGCCGTAGGAGGCACCGATAATCATTGTTATCGAGGCCAGTTCGTCTTCCGCCTGAACCAGGGCGCCGCCAAGTTTATCAAGGTTAGGGGCCATCCATTCAAGAATTTCCGTGGCCGGGGTAATCGGGTAAGCGGCGACTAAACGAACACCACCGCGAATGGCGCCAAGTCCCGCAGCCTCATTACCGCTGATTATCCAGCGGTCAGCCGCATCGGCGTCACCCGAAAGAACACGTTCAAAATCAAATTCCCTGGCTGCTTCGCCGCCCTTCAAAACAGCGGTGCGGCTGGCTTCCAGGGCATTGCCGCCCCGTTTCGCCAGAACCAGGTCCAGAACCGTATCGACGATTTCGTCAGGCAAGCCGATCAGTTGCGCAACCACGCCAAGGGCCAGCATGTTGGGGCGGCCCTTTATCTGTTTGGCGATGTCTTTCATGGGAAATTCGATGATCTTCGCACCGCTGGCGGCGATAACTTCCGGCACGTCGCCCTGCGCCGGGTCGGCAAGGACGAGGGAATTGGGCGTCAGTGGCAGTTCGACTGCGAACCGGTCCATGTTGTGCCAATCAATGGCGACAAGGATGTCAAAGCTCTCGCCCGGCGCGCCGACTGGTTCATTAGACAGGTGGATCATGGCCGCAGCCTCGCCACCCCTGATCTGCGGACCGGAAGAACGCATAAACAGGCCGTAAAGACCCGATTTGGCCGCAGCTTCCAACAGCATATTACCGGCGGTGATCACACCCGCACCACCGGCACCCGTGAACGCAATTGAGACTGACTTTTGTGTGCCTTGTTGTTCTGTCATTGTTTTACCTGATTGGGCGGTTCCTGGCATTTTTGACAAATGGCATTGAGAAAATAGTAATATTGATCATATTCAACAGGTTAAACCCATTTTTAACGATCATTTTCTGCTTAACTTGACAGGCTTATACCGTCGAAATATGCTTTATTCAGTAAAGCGGTACCTTATTGCTAGAATACCCTACCGTCAAGACTTCTGGGGCTCCCGGTTTAAGCAAAAATCAATTAAGGTGTTTCACTTATGAATGACACAAAAAAATTTCCGTTCGACTTCACAGGTCAAGTCGCCATCGTCACGGGTGCTGCCCGCGGAATCGGCCGCGCCATCGCCGACGCCTTGCTTGCCGGCGGGGCCGAGTTGCACGGTCTGGACTGGGAAAACGACGAGACCCTGATTGCAGCGTGCCCCTTCCCTGTTCACAAGGTCGATATCTCCGCCGCCGGAGCCGTCAACGCGGTCATTGCCGCCCTGCCCAATCCACCGACTTTGCTGGTCAACAACGCAGGCATCACCCGTGACAAGTCCATCGCCAAGATGAGCGACGAAGACTGGGCGCAGGTGATCAACGTTAACCTGACCGGCGCGTTCAATGTGCTGAAGGCGAGCGCCCCCCTGATGGCGGCAGGCGGCTACGGGCGAATCGTCAACATTACCTCCATCAACGGCATGCGCGGCAAGTTCGGCCAGGCAAACTATTCAGCCGCCAAGGCCGGACTGATCGGCCTGACAAAGACGGCGGCGCGCGAATTCGGTCGCAAAGGCGTCACGGTCAACGCAATCGCCCCCGGCATGGTGATGACGGAAATGGCCGAGCAACTACCCGAGGAAATCCTTGCCAAAGCCCGCGACGAAGGCGTGGTGCAAAAACTCGCTACCCCCGATGATATCGCCTACAGCGTGCTATTCCTGCTATCGGAAGGTGCCGGACTGGTGACCGGCGAGGTGCTGCGGGTCGACGGCGGCCAGTATATTTAGACGCCCGATCCATTGTTACGATGACAATATAACGCTGGCTCCCGCTGCCGGAAGCTTCGTAGGTTTGCAAGGTTGCAGCCCCTTGTCGGGTGTGGCACAAAGGCCGCGAAGGACGCTTTACGGCGATTCGCCGTAGCCATTTCGAGGAAAATGTTATGGTCAAACCAGTAAGAAAGGCGGTTTTTCCTGTCGCTGGCCTGGGGACGCGGTTTTTGCCCGCCACCAAAGCGATGCCGAAGGAGATGCTGCCTATCGTCGATAAGCCGTTGATCCAGTACGCGGTCGAAGAAGCCCGTGATGCCGGGATCGAGGAAATTATCTTTGTCACCGGGCGTGGCAAGGCCGTGCTGCTTGACCATTTCGACCATAGTTTCGAGCTGGAACAAACTCTTGATGAACGCGGCAAGTCGAAAACCCTGACGCAGCTTCAGGACGTCATGTCGAAACCGGGGCAAATTTCGTCGACTCGCCAGCAACAACCCCTTGGCCTTGGCCACGCGGTCTGGTGCGCGCGTAATTTCATTGGTGACGAACCGTTTGCGGTCTTGCTGGCTGATGATTTGATCATGGCCGAACCTGGATGCCTGAAACAGATGATGGATGTTTATCAGGAAACCGGCGGCAATGTTGTCGCCAGCGAAGAGGTGCCGCGCAAGCATACCAACCGCTATGGAATTCTGGAAGTCGTCGAAGATGATGGCCGACTGGCCCAGGCTAAAGGGCTTGTCGAAAAACCGTCGCCGGAAGCGGCACCTTCCAATCTGTGTATCATCGGGCGTTATATTTTGCAGCCGGAAGTGTTCAAGCACTTGGGCCGTCAGGAGCAGGGGGCAGGGGGAGAGATACAGCTGACCGATGCGCTGGCCAAGACCATCGAAACCATTCCCTTTCACGGTTTGCGCTTCAAGGGCGACCGGTTTGACTGCGGTGATAAATTGGGCTTCCTTGAAGCCAACGTGGCGTTTGCGCTTGCCCGCGACGATCTGAAAGACGGAATGCGCCAGATGCTTGAGAAAACCATGTTGAAGGATTCACGATGCGCGTAGCGATGGTTGGCACCGGGTATGTCGGACTTGTTTCCGGGGCCTGTTTTTCGGAATTTGGCGTCGATGTTGTTTGCGTCGATAAAGACGAGGGCAAGATTGAACGCCTGGATCAAGGCATCATGCCAATATTTGAGCCTGGCCTTGAAGACCTTGTCGTCAATAATGTGAAGGCTGGCCGTCTGAGTTTCACGACAGACCTGAAAAAAGCCGTCAGCGGCGCCGATGCGGTGTTTATATGTGTTG
>MPLX02039894.1_pt1 | contig 23564 bp, 21 predicted proteins | sample 1617341 | NCBI WGS metagenome assembly MPLX02 (sample SAMN05944804, study PRJNA350692) | marine metagenome | biome: marine; feature: ODZ; material: water; isolation source: 120 m water sample filtered on 0.2 um supor filter | place: Pacific Ocean | collected 2012-04-08 | depth 120m m | reverse complement strand
ATGTATGTAGAGTTTTGATGGCTGCTTCCATAGAACTGGATTCATTCCCATGCACCGAATAACTCAACCAAACAACAGATAAAGGATTGTCCGTGTTTTCACCTTCCATTAACCCAGATGTAATTAAATGATTCGTCCTGATTGATTCTAAAGATTCCACATTATTTGGATGCGTAATAACGGAAACAATAAGTGGGCGACCTTCATAGGTTTCACCATAAGTAATCAATTCAACATGTTCTGAAACGGTAGATACGTGTTCAAAATAATCCACAGCATCGTGATGAAAGGTGAATTTATCACCTAATTCATAGTCTAAGAATTGAGATGGTGATTGTAGAGTAGTACCGCCAAATATTATTGTCAAATTAAATAAGGGTAATAAAAACAGTTTTAAATTTTTCATATTCAATGTTAAGATATTAGAGTTAGTAATTAAAACTTAAGAAGAAATGTGACATCTTTTTCACACGAGAAACTTAAAACAAAAATCCACAATAAAATTGGGGATTTATTTTTGTGAAGTTTTTCACAGGATTTCATTTTAAATGAAATGGAATTCGATTGAAGAAGAACTCGACTCTGCCTTTGCAATTTCTCCACCAATCTCCAATGCAGAGATGGATCAAATCAATGATGTAGTATTTGAAGAGTTGAGCACAGTGACAGCGGAGGCGTGAAGAAAATTTAGCCCAATTTAGCCCAGGACGTATTTTGGGTACTAAAAGAAAAAGGCTCTAATAGAGCCTTTTCTCGACGAGTACCCGGGGCCGGACTCGAACCGGCACGTCCTTACGGACAATGGATTTTAAGTCCATAGTGTCTACCAATTCCACCACCCGGGCTTAAAATAATGAGGCGTCGGCCGGATTCGAACCGGCGAATAACGGTTTTGCAAACCGGCCCCTTAGACCGCTTGGGTACGACGCCATAATATTTGTTAAATTGTCAAAATACGCGGCGGAATTTACTTTATGAATTCTGCCATTCAATTCACCTTTTTTGGTTTTTAGAACAGATTTTACAAGTAGTTTTTATCATGAACATAACTCGATTAAATATCTATAGACGGCTCAGAGATTTCAAAGTGCCATCATCTGTTCTGGATGATATTTTTTCAAATGATGAAGATTTGAAAATCTTGGAAGATGCTTTCTCAGCCTTAGTTGACGATGGTTTTAGGGAAGATGAATCTGCAGAAGAAATATCAAAAATGATCTTGAAAGAATTGGATGTTGACCCAGATCAGTCATTAACTGACGAAAAATAATTCACATTCGCCATAGAAGGTGGTGTCTTCTCAATATTATAATTAAAATCCTTCCCTTCCCGTACCTGTTCTCTTAATTGATTAATTTTTGGTAAATGTGTTTTTACCACATGGTACGGTGTTAAGCCATCTGCTATACTGTCTAGTATTATTTCACTAAAATAAATGGCTTCATTTCTTAAATAGCCTTCTCTCACATCCTGCCATACCATCGGGCTGTCGATCATTCTGCTTTTCGTAAGCAATAAATAATCAACCACAAATCGATCCAAAGGTTTTGGCTCTTTACCCAAAAGCAGAGAAAATATTATTATAAACCCGATTATTTTCATGGTTCAATTATAATGAAGAAACGTTTACACTATCCAGCCAATTTGAAACTTTTTCGACTACCGATTCCAAACAGCCATCATCAAATGGAAGTTCAAGCCCAGCCAATTCTACAAGCCCTGTAAAGGGCAGGCTGCCTCCCGCTTTGCATAATCTGACATAATCCGACCATGCTTCTTCTCTATTTTCTTCACTTTTAATCCAAAACTGGAATGCGCAAGTCTGCGCTAAAGTATAGTCAATATAGTAAAACGGCATTTGATATATATGGAGCTGCCCTTGCCAAATACCACCGGATTTTGGAAATTCAATATCATCATAGTCTCGATTTGGCAAATAAATGGATTCCAGTTCCAGCCACTTATTTTTTCTGTCTTTTGGCGTTGCTTCAGGATTCTCATAGACCCAGTGCTGAAAGTGATCTACACAGGCACCATAGGGCAAAAAGGATAAACTGCCTGCAATATGCTTGTACTTGAAGCGGTCTGTTTCTTCTTTAAAAAATCGTTTCATCCAGGGCCAGGTAAAAAACTCCATACTCATGGAATGTATCTCCGCTGATTCCATGGTTGGCCATAGATAACTCACCAGAGGTTGTTTGCGGCTGGAATAACACTGAAAGGCGTGCCCAGCTTCATGGGTTAAGACCGTTATATCGTGATCTGTACCATTAAAATTTGAAAAAATGTAGGGTCGATCATATTTAGGAAATGATGTACAGAATCCTCCTGGCCGTTTTCCTTCGCGATTCACCAAGTCCATCAACTCCTCATTCACCATAATATCAAAAAATTCACCCGTCTCTGGAGATAATTCGTGATACATTTCCTGAGCACCGGCTACCAATTCTTCAGGGGTTCCTTTAGGCTTTGGATCACCTTCCTTAAAATTGATTCCATCATAAAAATATAGATGATCCAATCCCAGAATAGCCTTTTTCTGTTCTAGCATTTTTGTTACAATAGGAACAACATGATCCACGATCTGTTTTCTGAAATTTGCAACTTCATCCGGACCATAGTCGGACCTGCCCATACGCAGATAGCCCAATTCAACAAAGTTTTTATACCCCAAGGTTGTAGCAATTTCATGACGAAGTTTGACAAGTTTATCATACAAATCATCAAATTGATTAGCATTCTCTTCAAACCATTGAAACCGAGCTGCATAGGATCGTTTGCGAAAGTCTCTATCTTCATGAGTATGAAAGGGCCCTAATCCGGCCAGGTTATAACTTTTCCCATCAAACTCTATCTTTGCTCCGGCTGTGAGTTTTGTGTACTCATTTCGAAGGTCTGTTTCCTTACGAAGCATATCCATAATTTTTGGATCAAACGTTTTTAATTCCATTTCAATTTTTTTCAAGAATGTGGCACCCCACTTCTCAGTTAAATCAGCTTTGAATCGAGATGCATCCACGGCCTGATCAAGCTTATTGTATACTTCCTGGATATCAGGGCCTATGGAATCATAATAATCTTTCTCAGATTTCGCAGCTTCATCATTAATATTTCGGCTGAAATTCAAACTGGCAATAGAAACATAAGAAGCATACTCGCGACTTGCATCATCAACTTCTTCTAAAACAGTAATCTGATCTTCTGCTGATTCTGCACCTTCGAATCTTACAAGCCAGTCCATCATGAGTGCATTTTGGGAATCAACGGTAAGTCTTTTATAAGGGAATTCACTATACTTCATTCAATTTAACCTCATTAGTTTTCTTTACTATTGGACAAGCAACCCAATGATCTGGAGCATGGGTTTCAAATATGGGTACATGATCTGCACAGGATGGTTCAGCCTGCGGGCAGCGGGTCCTAAAACTGCAGCCAGAGGGTTTGTTCATCGGAGTGGGTACATCTCCTTTTAAAACAATACGCTGGCGATTCTTTTTCTTTGGATCAGGTACGGGCACAGCTGAGAGCAGCGCTTTACTGTAGGGATGCCGGGGGTGATGATACACCTGTTTTGATTCACCAAACTCTACCAGGTTCCCAAGATACATAACTGCGATCTTATCGGAAATATGTTCTACAACTGAAAGATCATGAGCAATAAATAAAAACGAGACATCAAATTCTTTCTGGAGATCCACCATCAGGTTGATCACCTGTGCCTGGATCGATACATCCAATGCAGAAACGGGTTCATCACATATGATCAGATCTGGACTTGGAGCCAGAGCCCGAGCAATACCTACTCGTTGTCTCTGCCCGCCGGAAAATTCATGGGGAAACCGACCTGCCTGGTCTTCTCTTAATCCAACTTTCTCAAGCAAGGTAATTACTTTCTCCCGACGCTGTGATCCTTTCAGCTCGGTATGAATCTTTAGCGGCTCTTCTACGATCTGAGATACGGTCATCCGGGGATTAAGGGAAGCGTATGGATCCTGAAAAATCATTTGTACCCGGGAACGGTATTTTCCCATTCGTCGTGAATGTAGCATATTAAAATCCACATCTTCACCATCAAAATGGTACAAGATCTTTCCACCCACCTCAACATCCGGAACTATGTATTTCAAAATATTGATCATGGCGCGACCCACAGTGGTTTTCCCACAGCCGGATTCACCTACCAATCCAACAATCTCACTCTTGCCAATAGAAAAAGAAATATCATCAACCGCTTTCACTTCAGCCACTTTCCGTCCCATAATCCCACCAGAGACAGGAAAACTGACTGAAAGATTTTTAACTTCAACCAGGGGACTATTAGCCATGACTCTCTCCATCATCAACAACAAAACATCGTACAAAATGATCAGGCGAAATCTCTACCAGAGGCGGTTCATCCGTTTTACACCTTTCTTCCACCAAATCACACCGGGTACAAAATTTGCACCCTTCAGGCATTTCCAGGATATTAGGGATCACTCCTGAAATTGTTTGCAGATTTTCTGAAGGACGGTCTTCATCCGGATGGGGAATCGATTTCAAAAGTCCCTGGGTATAGGGATGTAATGGCTGGTCAAAAAGTCGATTCACATCAGCCACTTCCTGGATCATTCCGCCATACATCACCATGACCCGTTCACAGGTTTCTGCCACAACTGCCATATCATGGGTAATCAAAACAATGGCTGCTTCCCTGTTTTCATCCTTGAGTCCCAGCATTAGATCAAGGATCTGGGCCTGGATCGTGACATCCAGGGCTGTGGTGGGTTCATCGGCGATAAGGAGCGAAGGATTTTTTGCTAGTGCCATGGCGATCATGACTCTCTGGCGCATGCCACCGGAAAATTGATGAGGATATTCATGCATCCGTTTTTCAGGGTCCGGTATTCCTACTCGTCTCAATAGGTCAGCTCCTTTTAAGAACAGTGTTTCATAATCACCTTTATATTCCTCCGAAACCAATTCCCGCAGGCCCAATATCAGGTAGGCTACCAAAGAAGGGACTATAGTCCCGATCATAAAAAATAGTGCAACATCTTTCCAGAAAAAAGACCAGCCTAAAACTAGTTGCGAAAAAAGAACCAGTACAGTACCCACGGTCAAGGATAATCGTACCCGCAGACCTACAGGTACCTCGTTTATGGTTGATGCTACTGACAAAATTCCATCTTTAAAATACTGGAACAATGTTTTCGGCTTTATGGATTCCATGACCTGCAGACCTATGGTAAAAACAGGATTCAAAGATGTCATGGGCTCCTGGAAAATCATGGCAATTTCACGTCCACGATATTTACCCATTTTCTGGTATAATCTATCCCTGAAATCTGTATAGGCATCCTTCTGCGGCGATGAAAAGAAAAGGTGGCTTGTAATAATAATATTCGCCAGAAAGGAGACAAGGAATGGAAATACACCTGATAAGGGTAGCAGAATATGAAGAACAATCCAGCCAATGAAGAATGCACGTGCCGCCCAGGATCTCAGATTGTCCTTTAATGACTTGAAATATTGATGTTCTGGTATCTGTTTAATTCGCTCCAAGTCTTTGCCATCGAATAGTAATACATCCTTGAATTTGATGGTTCCTTCACTGACTTCACCGGGCGGATTGGGCACCAATTGCATTAAGGATAGAACTGAAACCGATTTTCCTGAGCCCGATTCACCAACAATACCCAAGGTCTCCCCTTTGAAAATATCAAAATCGATACCATTAACGGCAGTAGCCCATTGTTCGCCAATTTTAAATCGGGTTTTGAGTCCTTTGACCTCTAGTAATTTTTCCTGGTTCATCGAAGTCTCGAATATACTTTCGGATCAAAAGCTTCCCTGACGCCTTCACCAATAAAGACAATGGAGAGTAAGGTTAAGAATTGGGCCGTAACCGGTGAAAACACCATCCACCATTTACTGATATTCTGCAGGCCTACATCCAGCATCTGACCCCAAGATGGAGTAGGAGGTGCTAGCCCAAACCCCAGGTAATCCAGACCAACCAGAGCAGATATTCCACCTATAACTGTAAATGGAAAGTAAGTTATAATAGGTACTAAAGAGTTGGGCAAAATATGTTTGAACATAACCTTAAAATCAGATTGCCCCATACTCAAAGCAGCCGCTACATAATCCTTTGCTTTTTCACGATAAAATTCTGCACGCATGAGATAGGTCATACTGATCCAGTTCACCAGTGTATAGATCCCGATCAAAAGGAAAAATGACGGCATCAGAATAGATGAAATAATAATGATCACAAACAGCATGGGCAGGCTGGACCAAATCTCGATCAGGCGCTGAAAAAATAGGTCAAATTTTCCACCAAAATAACCCATAGCTCCCCCGATCAATATACCGAAGATATAATTGATCACAGTCAATATGAGAGCAAATGAAATAGAGATATTGAATGCATAGCACAATCGGGCAAATACGTCTCGCCCTGTATTATCCGTTCCCAGCCAATGTTTATTAGAAGGCGGGCTATACATTTTATTCCCTTCAAATGTAATGTCTTCATAGGGTGAATAAGGATACGGCGGCATCAAAACCCAGTTATCTTGTCCATCTTTAAACTTGGCCTTGAGGATACGATAGCGAGCTTCTCCAGGTACATCCTGACCAAATGTTTTTCCTGGAATGTATCCAGATATACTTGGAAAATAATATTCGCCTTCATAATGAACGACCAGTGCCCGGTTATTAATTAATAGAGGCAGGAAAAAAGAGACTCCATACAAAGCAGTAAGAATTATCAGGGAGTAATAGCCTCGTTTCAGGGTTTTGAACTTTAACCATCTTTTTCTTAGGATGGACACATGCTTTTCGTTGGACTTTTTCATTTCAACCATTACTTGAACCGTATCCTTGGATCTACCGTAGCCAGAGCAAGATCAGATATAATATTCCCTATAAGTCTCAGCAAAACTACAATCACTAAAAATCCGAGTGTTACAGGATAATCCCTGGAAAGGATTGCTTCGTAGGCCAACCGTCCAAAACCATCAATATTGAACATCCTCTCAATAAAATAGGATCCAGCAATCACAACACCCAGAATATGCCCTATACCAGAAGCAATAGGTATAACGCTGTTTCGCATGGCATGGAGCCACACCACTCTTTTTTCTCTTAATCCTTTGGCAAAAGCTGTACGTATATAATCCTGGCTAAGATTTTCTAAAAGGCTGTTTTTCATCAACACGGTCATGGTTGCAAAACTGCCGATCGTCCATGCAATTACAGGCAGAATCATATGATGAATTTGATCCACAAATTTCCCAAAGGGTGTTAATGTTTCCCATACTTCAATGGGACTTCTAAACCCGCCCAAAGGGAATATATCCCAAAAACTTCCACCTCCAAAAAGCACCAGGAATACCCCACCCAGAGCCCAGCCTGGAATCGAATAAGCAATAAAAATAGCCACACTGGATCCAAAGTCAAATACAGACCCATGTTGAAGGGCTTTCCGGATACCAAGCGGTATACATATTAAATAGGAAATAAAAATACCGGTCAGCCCAAAAAACAGGGAAATCTTAAAACGCGGTTTCATGACTTCTGTAACAGGCTGCAGATAAGTATAAGATTTTCCAAGGTTACCTGTGAGAAGACCAGAGAATTCGCGCTGAAAAATGACAGCATTCCGTGTTCCATCTGCTTTTAGCTCATCAACAGATGCATACCAAATTGGACTTTTTAAACCATCCTTTTCAATAACAGATAATTTGCCATTGTCCATCGGCGTGATATCAACACGCCATATGCGTCCATCCCGTTTCCCTACGCGTTTTTCAATTTTTGTTTCTCCGGGAGGTATAATGAAGTCTCTATGTTTGGTATCTCTGGGCAGGATTCCCAACCAAATCAAATACCGCTGATAAATGGGCTTATCAAACCCATAAAACCGCTCTAGTTCTTTTAATGCTTCGGGAGGGAGAGCACCAATCGCGTTACCGGTTACTCCTGCAGACCCGCCACCACCTTCTACCCCTGCCATACCACCCATTTGCAGTTGAATAATAGTTTGTTCTATCGGGCCACCAGGTGCTAGTTGGAGAATAATAAAAACGAGGATAGTGGATCCCAAAAATGTTGGGATCATTAAAAGAAATCTTCTTAAAAAATAGGTTGCCATAAAAAGGCAAAGATAGATTATTGATTATTTTTCAGATAATCGGGCCAGTATTTCATATCGATAGGTTTAAGATCAAGTTTCCTACCATCTTCCATTGCATCGGTAAGTTGCTCTTGGACTTCTTCATCGATCCACCAATAATAAAATGCGTCCCAATATTCTCCCACATAACGGGATAACATCCAATGTGGATACCCAAATTTATCCCACCACATCATGCGCGAATAGTTGCGAACAATACTAAATGCGATCGGGTGTTCATCATTAAATATCCCATCGATTTCTTGTATAATCTCTATGCGCCTGCTTTGATCAAAGCAAATATCATATTCATCAAGAAGTTCGTCTACCCGTTCACTTTTAAATCCCCATACATTATTATTATCATTCATATCAGCCAAAGATGATCGGAGTGAGCCCTCAGGATTAGGATAGATCAATCCAGAATAGGCCAGCATACATACGGAGAAATTTCTGGCATTCACATTCTTGATCATGGTATTATAGTCTACAAACTTAATTTGCATATCTATACCATACTCTTTCATCATCTGTTGGACAGGCGTTACCATATATTCACTTGTTTTTTGTATCCCTATTTCAAAAGATAAGATTTTTCCGGTCTCTTCATGCACGAGCCATCCATCGCCATTTCTTGACGTAAAGCCCACTTCTTCTAACAATTCAATAGCTTTTTGAGGGTTATAACTGAAAGAATTGTTTTTTATATTCTCATATATTGTACCTGAATAAAGCGAATTCATCATTCCGTATTCGTTATAATACATTTCACGGTTCATTTTTTCTCTGTCATATAAGTAAGAGAAAGCATAGCGGACACGTTTATCATCAAAAGGCCACTCTCTCATATTAAAATAGTACCCGGATGTACCAGCAGGTTTTTCAGAAAAAATGCGCTGCTTCTTGATCCATCCCTTTTCAGTTGCATTAAAATCCGTTTCTTCAACCCAGCGCCTTGAACGCTGAACATTGAAAATATCCTGCTCACCTTTTTTAAATTTTTCAAACTGGAGGGCATCATTATCTTTCACAACGGATATTTTTATACGATCAAAATTATATTTATATCTCACCAGGGGATTATCTGCAGCCCAATAATCATCCCTGCGCTCAAAGGTATATGATTCTTGATTTATTATATTTTCTTCTGGAATAATATAGGGACCAGTACCTGGAATAACTGAAAAAGCATATTCTTCTAAAAACGCAGTTCCATCTAGGTCTTTCAAGATATGGTTAGGATGAATAACCATCGTGCTAAAATATAGGAAATTTCTCCAGTTCACTGATTTTGCTTTAACAGAGACTATATATTTCGACTCAGCAACTGGTCTTTCAAATTTGCCGAATGCGATTTGCGAGGATGGAAAGAGAATGGTTTCATCCATCCTCAAATCCCAGGTAGCCACAATGTCATCAGCTGTTACCGGCATACCATCCCACCACCTTGCATCGGGGTTTATTCTAAATTTAAAAACCATCTTATCGTCTGAGATAGACCAGTGTGATGCCAGGCTTGGCGCAAACTCCAGCGTGGTTGGATGTTGGCTTAATAAAGACTCATAGCATAACGCCATGATGGTCCGAGAGTTTAATACTTGGCTTGAGTTTTGGCCAATAACCCGCATTGTCCTGGGAAAAAGCGAGTGAGTATAATTGAGGGTGCCACCTTTTTTTGCCCGGGGGTCACCAAAATATGTTCCATCTTTTTCTGACCAAACATAGGTTTGATACCCTAAGTTTTCAGAGACTTCTTCAAATCCATATCCACCCTGTTCAGGAGGTGTCGTATTATCTTTTGGTGAAATATCAAATTTGACGTTTGTTGAAGATGATGATGAATTATTCCCACCCCCACATCCACACAAAACAAGTGTAACTATTAATAAAGATATTTTTTTCATTAGAGTATTCTTAGGCCCAAAATCCTGCGATTGATGTTTAAAAAAGGATGAAAATATAGGGAATGAGTCATTGAAATAATATCTTAATCCTAAAATGTAGTCTGGCCTTAAAATTATCTTTAATAAGGGTCTATTTTTTTATTTCGTGGCTATTCCCAAACCAATGAAATAATAAATCATGACCAGAAAAACGATAACTGAGAAAGTAGGTGTAAAAGATGCCATGGTCTTGGCTTTTTTGTAGTCGCGTTGCCAATCCTTATGAGCAATCTTTTCTGTGACCTTGTAGCCTCCTTTGTCTTCGCAAGCTTTAATTAATTTTCGAAATTTTGGAATATCTTTTATTGGAATAGCTTTAATTCCTTTTTTTTCTGCAAGGTTGAGTAATGGATCTTCACAAGGATTAGGCCTATCGACCATTGATTCTTGCCCAAATAGAAACACGAAAAAAAGTATGGTAGAAGTGAATTGCCTCATTTAAGACCATAAAACACTTTAAAAGAGAATAAGGGTAATTCGTCAATTTTCATTTTTGGACCTGTTACTTTTTTCTTTTGGAGACGCCATTTCTCATTTTTGTAAGAATTGTCCATAAAACCCATTTTCATATCCAACCCAATTCGTGTCGATAAATAATAACGAATACCAATCATCCCGGAAAACCCAATCCAATCATTGATCATAGCATCCGTTGCACCCAAATCTGATACAGGTTTCGAATCACCAAAACTATTTATGAGCTGATTCCAATCTTCAGACTTGTCTCCGGGGGTTGTATCAACGGAAATTCTACCGCGTCCCCAAATTGGAGTTAGAGTAAAATTAAGTTCTATTCTTGGTTTCCAACGAAAATAAGTTTCTAAGGGAAACATCCTATAAATAATTGTTCGACGAAATACAGCTTTAGAATTTATCAAATCCAATTTACCCACTTCAAAAGATGAATAGGAATTATACCCCAATCGGGCGTTATTGAAAAATTCATAATATACGGCCCAATTAAGAAGAAAATTTCGATTCAACATAGTCTCCTTTGGAAAAGGGACATCAATATTTTCATCGAAGCCAGATAGAGTTGGTTCATATAAACCAAGTCCCAAGCCGACACTAATTTTAGGTTGTGCCAACGAGAAGGATCCTGTAAAAAGGAAGAAAGAAAGAAAGAAACGTAGGATTTGACTCTTCATACAAGGTTCTTAATTTAAGCCCCATGAAACAGATGATGAGCATATTCCTTTTTATTATTTCAGTGTTGTGGTCGAATTCCCAGTATACTGATGTCCAACACGTAATCGTGAAATACAATGGAAAGTCAATCGTTGGATCCGTTGACTCCATTGGGATGGAATTTGTATACTTTTACTCTAAAGATACAGGCGACTCAGATTCACTTTACTTGAGAGATGTTTATTACATCTACAATGATTTTAATCGGGTTTTTCACAGTAGTTGGAGTTTTGAACAGAATCTACAAAAAATGAATAATCGAACCGGTACCATTTACACCTTGAGTGGTGATACGATTATTTTTTTGGATATAAAATTCAATAACGATATGATAAACCCGGAACTTTTTATAAAAACAGGTATCAATCAATCTGAATTTATTCCCCTCCTTCATATCGAAAAAATATATACAGATTATTCAATTCTTGAATATTCTATTGAACGGGGATTTTTCTACCCCTTTTACACGTTCCTGATTGGTGCTACACTGGATATTAGATTGAAATGGGATAAAGATCGAAGAATGATACCGCAAGTTTGGGATCAATATAATGATCTACTCCCAGAAGCGAGTTTTATAGGGCTGTACGAAACAGGCGTGACCTATAAAACTATTTCATATATCATTCCTATATCTGTTCTAACATCTATGATTTATGACCTTTGGAAACAAAAGAATTCATTTTATTTTACACCGGTTTATGAAGAAGATAAATTTGGAAGAAATATGTATGTTTTTTCATTGAAACACAAAGCTTCCACCTACATACAACGTATGATATTTCGAATTGAGAAAACTAAAATCGGTAATAATGTCTTTAGGTGGTTTCGCAAAAATAGGTTGTAAATTTCGGTCATGATACCAAGTAATAAATTTTTATCAAATTTTGGGATAATCATTCTTTTGCTTTGCGCCTTATCGTGTGATAATAAAACAATCGATTTACCCATCGCTGATACAACCCCACCGCAAGCAGTCTTAATATATCCTGTTGATGGCATATCCGTGGCTGGTGACATTACTATTCTTGCACGTGCGACAGACAATGAAGAAGTTGATTCAGTAGAATTCTATATAAACCAAAAAAAGGTTGGTAGAGATAATTCTGGAGTAAATGATATTTTTGATTTTGAATGGAAAACCGGAGACTATACCGAGGATGAGTATCATTTTGTATCTATCATTGCTTTTGATGGTTCGGAAAATGCATATGCATCTTTCCCAATTCGCATTAAAGCAGATAATCAGGATAATGAACCCCCAACTGCATTTTTATTAAATCCATTCTCTGGACAATATGTAAGTGGAATCGTTAATATTACTGTTGAAGCATCCGATAATGACAGTATACAATATGTGAGTTATTATGTGAATAATGTTCTCCAGGGATATGTTTTAGAGCCACCCTACATTTTCCCATGGAATACTCTTTTATATTTGGATGATCATTATTCTATTTATGTCATCGTTCGGGACATGAGCAACAATTTAACTACTGTTCCTCCTGTCAACGTGATTATTGATAATAATCTACAAAATGATGTAACTCCACCAACCGGTTCAATTGTCAGTCCACCCGCAGGGTTAACTGTAAGCGGAAGTGTTGATATCATTGTCAGTGCAAGTGATAATAGAGCTATGGATCAAGTGGCTTTTTCCATCGATGGTACTTACATTATATCGGATGGTGAAGTACCATACCATTATTCATGGGATACTACTTTGGAAGAAGAAGATATAGAACATACCATCAGTGTTGTTTTGATAGATCTGGCTGGCAATGAATCTCCTTTAAACCCCATTTCCGTTTTTGTAGATAATGATCCAGCAGGAGATATAACACCGCCAATAGTGTTGATCACGAATCCGGTGGCTGGGCAGGATTTAACTGGAACAGTCTCAATCGAAGTATTAACCGAAGATGATACTGGCATGGACCGAGTTGAATTTTTTATCAATGGTGATTCTGTCCATACAGATACTTCTAATCCATTTGATTATACTTGGGACACGGAAACCGTTACCGATGATATGGACCATATAATTGCAGTGGTTGGCTTTGATTTGGGTGGGAATGCGACCCTTGCCCCACCAATTGCAGTCTATGTAGATAATTTTGATAATATTCATCCTACTGGTCAAATCCAAAACCCGGTTGCAGGACAAACAGTTACTGGGACAATCACGATCGAAATTTCAGCTACAGATAATATTGGTGTGGAACAAGTCAACTTGTCTATTGACGGAATTCCAAGAGATACTTTAACCACATTCCCTTACACCTATGAATGGGATACAACAAGTGAGACCGACGATGAAGATCATGTCATTAGTATCATTGTTTCTGATTCATCTGATAATATAAGCTATGTACCTCCAGTGAGTGTTTTTGTAAATAATATCATTGATGACATCACACCACCGGTTGCATCTATCTCCAACCCTCTTTCCGGACAAACTGTGAGTGATACTGTTTCCTTTACAGTACAGGCAGTAGATGACTTTGGTGTGAATAACGTTGAATTCTTTATCGATGGAGAATCAATTGGTACTGATTACACGGAATCCTTTCAGATTGAATGGGACACAACGCCTTTGGAAAATGAAAGCCAGCATACTTTATCTGCCTACGTAACTGATCATGCCGGGCATACTACAATTGTTCAACCAATTCTCGTAACAATATCGAATTGATGAAATCTTTCAATCTAAATATCATATTAATTTCCATTCTGTTATTGAGCTGTGAAGGTCCTTTTTTCAAAGTCCAAAAAGAGCCCGATTCCATCCCTCCCACATTAACCATCACATTTCCACCTGATCAAGCAATCTTGTCTGATACAGTGCTAGTATCGGCGTATGCGTTTGATAATGTTGAATTAGGCATGGTAACTTTGTATTTGAATGATTCTGCTATCATCTCAAGTAAAGACGCCCCCTACGAATACACATGGATCACGACCGATTATGCCGAAGATGAACAACATACCATTTGGGCCAAAGCAGAAGATGCTGCAGGTAATTTGACTCAAACCAATCCTATCCGTGTATTAATCGATAATTTAGATAATATCAATCCAACTGGCACATTGATCTTCCCTTATACCGGTCAAACTATTTCTGGAGAGATCACTATTATTGTCGAAGCAAATGATAATGAAGAAGTTGCATTTGTGAATGTCTATATTGATGGTGATACCGTTGCCACCCTTACTGAGTCTCCCTATACTTTTAATTGGGATACATCGGTTGAAGTTGATGATATTAATTACACCATACACGTTCATATCCAGGATGTAACAGGAAACCAGATTACCCTAGGGCCAATTAGTGTTTTAATTGATAACTATGAAGCTGATGATAATATTCCTCCAACAGGTACAATTATTCACCCGCCTTCAGCAGCAACTGTTTCAGAAACTATTCTTATACAAGTTTCCGCTTACGATAACGTTGAAATGGGCTTCGTAGATTTTATTATTGATGGATCCTTCGCAGGGCAGGATTCAGTCTTACCATATGAGTATCAGTGGAATACAACCGTAGAAGTTGAAGACGCAGACCATATTATTAATGTAAATCTTACTGATGCAGTTGGGAATTCTACCGCTCTTTTCCCTGTTACGGTTCGTGTTAATAATATTGATGAACCAGATATTATACCACCAAATGTGGTTATTTACGAACCTGCGGCCAATCAAACAGTTTCCGGTATGGTGAATATCACAGCAATCGCCACGGATAATGTAAGCATCAACCGAGTTGAGTTTTACCATAATTATGAATTAGAATTCATAGTAACATCTTACCCATATCAATATGAATGGAATTCAACGAACGCTGAAGATGATTCTGAACATATCTGGTATGTTAAAGCTTTTGATACCAGTGAGAATGATACACAAACACAACCCATCGCAGTTTTTGTGGATAATGAAGATGATATTCCACCTACCGGTTTCATTCTTTATCCTTACGCTGGCCAAACGGTGAGCGGTGTTGTACAGATTCAAGTATCAGTATCAGATAATTTAGGAATAGATCAAGTAGAATTCTTTATTGATGGGAATACGGTAGGAACGAATTCTGAATATCCTTATTCCTACGATTGGAATACCGAATTAGTTTCAGAAGATGATGACCACATCATTTCCATTACAGTAACAGATTTAGGTGGAAATTCCACAGACGTCTCCCCTATCGCTGTTTTGGTTAATAATGTTGTTACACCAGGAGATGACACAACACCACCAGTTGTAGCAATTCTTACACCAATTTCAAATCAAACAGTAGGTGATACTGTTTTAATTTCTGGTTTTGCCTTAGACAATATGGGAATTGCGGATGTGAAATTCTATGTAGATGATGAATTAGTAGCAACGGTAAGCGACTCTCCTTATACGCATAATTGGGTAACCTATGAATTATCTAACGGATCAGAACATGTGATACAAATGACTGCAAGTGATCTATCATCCAACCAAACAACTGCTCAACCAGTAGTTGTAACTATTCAAAATGAATATTATGGAGCAATAGAGAATTTTTCATTATTCGTCTCAGAGGGAAATATCTCCTTGAGCTGGGATGCTCCATACAATGCTGAAACATTCAAAGTGCATAGGGATAGCGTTTTCTTGGTTGAAATATCAAATCAAAGTTATGTTGATACTATTGAGGGTGGAGTTGAATATTGTTATCAAATTTCTGCAGTAAATAGTGTGGGAATCGAAGGGCCTTTATCCGAAGAAGAATGTGGTTTTCCACAATTACCAGCTTCGGAATCTTTTAATGCTACCATTAATGATACAAATGTAACCCTGGTTTGGGCTGCAGTAGATAATGCATCCGGGTATATAATTTATCGTGATAATACAGAAATTTGGAATGGCACAGCCTTGACCTTGACAGATTTGGGTCTGACTTATAATACCACATACATTTATAACGTGGTTGCCTTTGACCTTGAAGGAACTAATGGAACGGAATCAGATCCTTTAAGCGTAACTATGCCGGAAGAACTCATCGCGCCTGACCTTTCATTATCTGTTTCAGGAACAGACGGGTCTTTGAGTTGGACTTCTTTATCATCTGCAACAGCTTATCGAGTTCATCAAGACAGCGTTTTTATTGAAGAAGTCACAGGAACTAATTATGAGACTGAATTAATCCATGGTGTTGAAGTTTGCTTTTCAGTCACTGCAATTAATGATGTTGGTTCAGAAAGTGATCCATCCAATGAAGAATGCGGAACTGGGGATTTTACACCCCCTGCTCTCTCACTTTCCGTCACAGACTCAACGGCTTCTCTTACCTGGAATTCTGTGGTATCAGCAGAAAATTATTGGGTATATCAGGACAGTACTTTCCTAATTGAAGTTTCTAATCAATATTTTAATGTTGAAATTGGTACTGGTACGGAAACTTGTTTCGGGATCAAAGCTGTGAATAGCTATGGCACTGCAAGTGATACTTCTAATGAAGAATGTGGGACTGGATCTTAGGGGAAAAACTTTTCACCATCACAATCATTTAAAGAATGTATCAAATGGATTGTGTCATAATCATCAGAAGTGAATGAGATTCTTCCCGAATCGGGATTAGAAAGATTTATCGAATAATATTCAGGTAATCTACCATAACTGACAGTCTCAAGCCCTGAACTATCTTCATTGAATTCCAGTACTGTATAATTATAAATCATCCAGCCATTTCCTATCCAGTTTATTGAATCCAAATACGACTCCGAAGATAATGTCATTTCGGCAATCGTGTCATAGATTGAGGACAATGTATCATTCCCCATATCCAGGTAGAATGTAGAAGGTATGCTGTAACTGACTGGTAGGACACACATTGTTGTCGAATCATAATTTGAAAAAATCCAATTCCCAGATGGTTTATAACATTCAATAAAAATAGAGTCCGAAAATTCACCAATATTTGTTGATTGATCTTTCGCTCTTATTTTATACCCAAATGATTCCTGCCAATTGATTGTTGTATCTGAAAAAGATAAATCAGATCCTCTTACTTTTGATAATGAATCAAAAGACAGGCCCAAATCAGTAGACCTGAATATATGGTATTCGCTCACATCATCTGATGCGGATTCGTACCAAGTGATTTGAATTCTAGGGTTACCATTTTTTAGTGTAAAAAAGCCTTGAAGTCCAGTTGGATAATCTGGTGCATCCTCATCAATATCACAGCCTACAAATAATAAGAAAACAATTAATAATATTTTATGGGTCATGATAGAGATTATAGGAATTATTTGAAATTAAAAAGCCCCGATTTCTCGGGGCTTTTTTTATGAGCGAGAGACGAGATTCGAACTCGCGACCCCCACGTTGGCAACGTGATGCTCTACCAGCTGAGCTACTCTCGCATTGTAAATGATCATTAATCCTAAAATAGGGCGCGAAAAATTACTTTTTGGATATTAGTCTGACAATGGAGTTTTTGGAAATAATTCGAATAGTTTTTTCTGCCGCTGCCAAACCAAATAAGATGCTCCAAGAAAAACTAAGTTTTCTAAGATCTTATTCCATCCTACCATCTCACCTTCTTTTAATCCACAACCACATTCAATGTTAAATCCTCGAAGCGTGGCTTGAAAAATGAATAAAATGAAGAGTGCCATCAAACCACCACTAATAATTGATGCACCATCTACCATCAAACCTGCAACCAATCCAATGCCTATAAATAATTCTAACCATGGAATTATCAGGGCAATTACATTTTCAAACCCCATGGGTATTAAATGATAATTGGCTATATCACGTGCAAATTTCCCAGGATCAAGAATCTTATCATAACTAGCATAAATAAAAATAACCCCAAGTAGGATTCTTATTAAAACGATTAGCCAAGGATGAAGTTTATTCATGTATTTCAATCTCCAGGCCTGCATCCGTCCAGGATTTCCATCCTCCCTTGAAAACGAATATGTTCATAAATCCAAAATCTTGTAATTCATATGCCAATTCTTCGCTTGAACCGCAATCATCATCACTACAATAGATCACAAATCCCTTTTCATATCCGATTAAAAACTCAATCTGTTCTGATAACAGCCCCACATCATCATTGGCTACGGCACCTGGAATTATGCCATCCGATAAATATTCTTCTGCTCTGGCATCTACAAACAATAATCCTGTTTTATGTAGTGATTTTGCCATTTCAAGATCAATTTCTCGTATTTCTGGTTCTAATAAGGTTAATAATACATCATTGACATTGTTAACAACTTTTATTGGTTCAGCCATCCAGGATATGGCATCAGTTCGAACCAAATTAGATATGAAGCCAGCCAGAATAGAAACTGTTATAAAGAATGTTACCTGTTGTTTAAAACTCACAATAAGGGTGAATCTGGATTTGGGTTAATGATCGTGACCAACGTGATTTTGCTTCTGCTTAGATATTGGTTTGCTTTTTATATTTGATTTCGATTTTGGTCTTGTTTTTGCAGCCTTAGGTTTCAATGAACTACATGTAGCCAGAGATTCATCAACGAATGCCAATAATTCTGGATTATCCTTTACTTTTTTATTCAATGCAATTGTTTCAAATGTCAATGTATTCTGGGCTGATTTTATCGCAGTTTCAGACTCTTTCAATTTATTTCGGTTTTGTTCAATAATTTTCAAAACATTGGCTTGGCCAGCATACAATTCGTCTAATGATTTATTCGGATCTTTCTTTTGTAGGCGTTCAAATCTTTTTCGAATTGAAGAAATATTTTTTTCGTGGGAAGAGATATCAACGATTGGAGCGTTTTTATCCTCCATATTGACACTTAATACAGACATGTATTTACCCTGTTTACCACAGGAGTATAAAAAAGGTCCCCCCTCTGTCTGTTTCGTATTTTCCCGGGTCATATTTGTACTTCCACTGGTCACTATGAAATCGGCATTTGCAAATAACGTAGGTAATTCACTATATGTTTTTCTATCACTATTAACCATGATCACAATGATATCTGCTTGTTTGGACACTTCATCTATATAATGATTCCCTGCTTCAATATAGTTATCAGCAATCATACTCTTGGTTGTATCGGGTAATTTATCCGTGACGCCCACAATTCCAATTTTCAGTAATTCCTTTTCAATAATTCGGAAAGGTTCAAATAATAGCTTATTAGTTTGTGCATCACGAAGATTAGCTGACAAGAAAGGAATTTCAGTTTTTTCTTCCATACTTTTCAAAAATGAAAGACCATTCAGCACTTCATAATGCCCTACATTGATTGCATCACAGCCAACTCTATTATACCCTTCTAAGATGGCACCAGCACGATATAACTCTGATTTTTTATTTTTAGAATTTAAATTTGCAGTGCTGAAAAATAAATCTCCAGCATCAATAATCAGTGGATCGACTCCTGAATCACGGAGTTCATTCATTTTAACAAAACGTCTGGACAGACCGCCCATTGGATTCTTTTTTCAGCCGCACGGATCTAGTTGACCATGAACACTGCCGGACAACACAAGTGTAACGGATCCGTGTCCAGATACCTCTGAGCAAGACGAGAGAAGCAGGACTAACATGAGCGTGGTAATTGAATATTTTACAATAGATTTCATTTATTTTTATCCGCCACTAAGTTTGACAGAATATCCTTTTTTTATTAATAATTGTTGAATTTTTTCACGCTTATTGCCTTGGATCAATATTTCTCCATTCTTAACCGATCCGCCAACACCACATCCTCTTTTTAACTCCTTTGCTATAACCATTAGGACATCAATTGTTTCTTGCAAACCTCTCACGACAGAAACAACTTTACCTCCACCTTTCCTATCCAGATGAAGACGAACTTGTTGCTGAGACGGGTCTACAATAGGCATCATTTCTGTTTCATTTTTCAATGAAACTCCTTGATCTGTTGAATAGATAAGTTTTGAATTAGTCATAATTGTTCTTTCAGAACAAATAAAGAATAAAATTGTTCCCTTTTACAAGGTGAAAACATACTAATTTTTTGAAGTAATTAAACAGCTACAATTCAGTGGAAATGAAATGATCTGTTTACATATTGTAATGAGAAAATTTATCCAAATCACGCTTATTATTATTTCCTGCCTTTCAGGACAAGATTCCAGCTTAGCAAATGGATCCATTGTAGAAACCGGAATATTTTTGAAAGACCTTCATTTTGATTGGAAGCTACCCCATAAAGATAATGGAACATTTTATTCCATTGATCTCCATGAATTCAAATTTGGTTTTTCTGATCTTAATTTTTCTCAGGAACAAAAAGGGAGTAAACATAAGATAAACACACGAATCTCTGGTCCAAATTTGAAAATAGATAAGCTCGTCTTAAATGCAAAGATCACTTCGAAAAATTGGTTAACCAGGGAAAGGATTCGCCGATTGGAAGAAAGACAGGAAAACCCTAAATCTGCTTTATACCTGATTGCAAATGCAATAGACCTTTACAAAGTAGACCTGGAAGAAAACCCTAAATCATTGAATGACCTTTATGTGAATCAATACCTGAACCTTGATGCCTATCCTTTTGACGATCCAAAATGGTCCTATTCATTCACGATACCAGAACAAATTATAGCTCAACCCACGCAAATAAACCCTATCACTGTAACCAAACCATTAATTCTTGATTGGAATACCCGGGAATTGCAATTCGATTCTATTCAGGATTCTCTTTATAAAGTGCCCTTTGTTCAATGGGATTACCTATTGGATATTCAATCAATTTCTCAATTATTTTCATCAAAATTGGAAATCGATCTTTCACCTGATAAGACCGCCTTTGATCTCCTGCTTAAACGAGGACAATTTAAATTAGATCATATATCTTTTACTGCAACACCCGGAGATCAACTTACTAATCGGTCCCAGGTATTTCTCCCTTCTCTTAATCTAGAGACAAATAATTTTGCTCTATCAGGTGATTTAAAATCCAAACCCATTTTTCATCAAGGACAAGGAAAATTCTCCCTACGTAATTTTGAAATCAAGATTCCAGACGATTTGAGAGAAGAGCCTGAAATTCAAGCCATGATAGAAACATTAGGTATCTGGAATAATTCTCTCAAGATCAGGTTAGTTGAATTGGAATTGAATCTGCTCAATGAGCGTACAGGAGAGATTAGTTTTATTTTTCAAACGCCATTTATAAAAATCAGTGTGGATGGGGATTTTTCAATACGACAAGATCAGATTCATCCTGAAATATTACTTCATCAAATGGAAATTAAAATTCATCCTATTGCACTGGGTGTTAGAAAATGGATCCGGGAGTGGGAAAGAAAGAATGGAAGGTCACTCAAAAGAAAAGGTGCAACCGTCGTATTAAAAGTGGAAGGATCTTTAGAAAATCCAGTGATCCATGGAATGGATTAACGCTGCTTTTGATGTCCTAAGATATAGAGAAATTCTAAAACAATACTGGCGCCTGCTAAAGATGTAACATCAGCATGATCGTAAGGTGGAGCTACTTCAACCAAATCAAATCCAACAATATTTAGATCTTTCACTCCTCTTAAAATTTTCAAAACCTTATCTGTGGACATTCCGCCAACAACCGGTGTCCCTGTTCCCGGCGCATATGCCGGATCCAGACAATCAATATCAAATGTTAAATAAACAGGCATTTCCCCTACACGTGACTGAATCGATTCAATAATCTCCCCTGCAGAAATGTCATTTGCCTTAGCTGCATCGATTACTTGAAATTCATGGGACTCCTTTTCATATTCTGTCCGAATTCCAATTTGAATTGAATGTGCAGGATCGATCAATCCTTCCTTAGGAGCATGATAAAACATACAACCGTGGTCAATTTCATGGTCACTGGGATAGGTATCTGTATGAGCATCAAAATGAACAAGGGCCATTTTGCCGTGGTGCTTATGATGAGCTCTAAGCAAGGGTAAGGTCACAAAATGGTCACCGCCTACCGATATAAGCGTTTTTCCTGCTGCAATGATGATACCAGCATGTTTTACAATTTCTGATAACCCATCATCTGGTTTTCCTGGCGTATAATCCACATCGCCATAATCCACAACATTTAAGCGATCGAATACATTAAAATCCCAGGGCCAGCGTTTATCTTCCCATCCGAGATTGCTGCTGGCATTTCGTACACCGGAAGGGCCAAATCGTGTGCCGGAACGCCCTGTTGTAGCCAAATCAAATGGAATTCCCATTATCACTGCATCAACACTGCCGGATAAATCTCGGGTTAATGGACGCGCCAAATAACTGAATTGATTTGCGTACATGGATATATCTGTTGGAGTACCGATGATTCTATTTTTTGCCATTAGATGTCTTTTTCATATGTTTTAATTATGGGAGTGTAAAGTAAGATTATACCACCATGCAACATTTTATCTATGGTTTTGTTGCGATAACATCCAATCCAGCACATCAGGATTTTGATATGTTTCAGTCCATGAATCGTGTCCGATACCTTCATAAATAGTCAAATGTACATTCGGATTGATTGGTTCAAGAATTTCAAACGCATCCAACGAGTTTTTCACTGGAACAACTTGGTCTTGATCACCATGAAAAATCCATGTGGGAATTTTTTTCATATTATGGATTGTGGTTAAGTCAGCTGCACCACAAATTGGGAGAGCCGCAGCTATTTTATGTGGGATTTTTGATGCCAAAGCATAGGTGCCATAGCCACCCATACTTAAGCCTGTCACATAAAATCGCTCTGTATCTACATTAAATTTTATAAAACAGGATTTTTGGATATCTATGAGCCCATCTACCAATTCCGGCTCACTCCAGTAGCGCTCCAGAGGGCATTGTGGAGCAACCAAAATAAAAGGCAAATCTATTCCTGCTTTTGCCTGTTTTGTAAACCCATGCATGTCCACTAAATCAATATTTTTTCCCCGTTCTCCTGCGCCATGGAGAAATAAGACCAAAGGCAACTTGCCTGAAAGTTCCTCTGGCATATACACAACATAGTCCAGATTCATACCCGATTGCGTTTGGATTGAGTGTAAAGATTTTATCATAGGAGCTGCCATAGTAAATTGAAAAAATATAATTAAGTGTATGAGTATTCGAACCACTTGCAGGAGTTCAAGTAATAGGATAGGATTGAAAATTCATTAGTATCGAGTGACCAAAATATACTCAATAACCTTAAAACAAAAAACCCCACGAATGTGGGGCTTGATGTTGTAGAAAGGGTAAATCTATTTCAGCAGCACCATCTTTTTAGTCTGCCTGAACTTGCCTGCTTGTATCGTAT
>MPLX02177688.1_pt1 | contig 23627 bp, 19 predicted proteins | sample 1617341 | NCBI WGS metagenome assembly MPLX02 (sample SAMN05944804, study PRJNA350692) | marine metagenome | biome: marine; feature: ODZ; material: water; isolation source: 120 m water sample filtered on 0.2 um supor filter | place: Pacific Ocean | collected 2012-04-08 | depth 120m m | reverse complement strand
GGGAATTGGCACCTTGACGTCACCGTGGTCGAGTACCCGCAAACCAAGCGCTCGGATCTGCTCCGCTAGCCCGGCGATGCGCACAGCCGCCGGCCCCATATCAACGCCACGGCGTCCGGTGCCGAGGTCCATTGGGACTCCAATGATGTCCACCTTATTCTGCATGGGAACAATGTTAGTTGCCTACAGTTACTAGGTCGAGAAACGGACCGGATGCATCTGGGTAGGCTGCGACGGCTACCCGTGAAACTCCGCCGCTGCTGGCGTAGAGTTTCCGGCATCTAACAGCGATCTTCAGGAAGGGTGCCGATGATGAGTGAAGCGACGTTGCTTGAGTCCAGGTTAAGCAAGGTAGAACAAGACAACCGGAGGTTGAAGCTGACGGTGGGAGCGTTGCTGTTGGTGATGGCGGCGGTGCCTCTGGTCGGTGCCGTGATGCCTGAGCAGATACCGGAGCTGATAACGGCGCGAGAGTTTCAAGCGGTTGACGCGAGCGGCACCGAGCGTGCCAGGATGAACGGCAGTGGCATCATGTACAGGGACGGGGCCGGCACCTACCGCGTCGGGATGACCACCAGCGGCATCTTCTATCTCGACGAGAACGGCAACGACCGCGTCTCGATGGGCGACCAAGGCATCATCTACAGGGACGAGGACGCCACCAAGCGTGTCGAGATAACCGACAGCGGCATCAGATACGGCGACGAGAACGGCTACTACCGCGTCGGGTTGACCACCAGCGGCATCTTCTACCTCGACGAGAACGGCCACGACCGCGCCTTGATGACCAACCGCGGCATCACCTACAGGGACGAGAACGGCAACGACCGCGTCTCGATGGGCGACCAAGGCATCATGTACTCCGACGAGAACGAGACTCTCCGCGCCGTGATGGCTGCCAACGGTATCGGCTACTTCGGCGAGAACGGCACTCCGCGCGCCGAGATGAGCGGCGGCGGTATCGGCTACTCCGACGAGAACGGCAACATAGTTTGGAGTACGGTCTGCGCCCCCAACTGCTAGTGCGCGGGGGCTTTGATCCCCTCTAGCTTGGCGGTGATCAGCCCCACCCAACCGACGGCCACCCGTGAAACTCCGCCGTTACCGGCGTAGAGTTTCCGGCATCCAAAGTGATCTCTAAACCATGGGTGCCGATGATGACATACGGAATGATACGGTCTCCGTCTAGCATGGACGGCTCTCACTAAAAATTAAAAATTAGTCCAAAGATCCAGTAACCGAGCAAGCCCAGGAGGCAGGTAAGGACAGCCCAAACGAGAATACCCATGTCGTAGAGGAAGCGGTATCGGCAGTAGCGTTTGCTGCATTCTTCACATGGGAGTCGCCAACCATGTTCTTCGCAGCGTTGGTCGTCGTCGTTGCTCATAGGGTCTCGGCCAATGGAATCGCATGCGAATCACCTTCGTCGACAACCACATCAGAGTCGAGATCAACAATGAAAAGGTCGTTGATTGGAAAGCGGAGCCGAGGGGCAAAGTAGAAAGTTTCGCGGCTCGCGGCTACATCGGCCTCCAGAACCATGATCACGATACCAAGACGATGTTCCGCAACATTTTTGTCAAATCGATCGACTGACCCGTTACCATCAGGCGCGGCGCGCTGCACGGAATCATCGGCGAAATTACGGTCGGGCAACATCTTTATCCCTGGACGAATCGCCGCCGCCGGGGCAAAATTGGCTGCGTGCATCATTATGTATACAGTTCTCCGGTGATCTTCTGTGGGCGCGGTGCCGAGGGGTGAGCGAACGACCGTTCGACAGCCCGCGGCCCGTCCCGCCCGAGACTCCCTTTTCCCGATCTGACCTAAGAGTTGTGGCCAGCGCCATCGGCTTTGGCTCAAGTCAACCCAGAGGAGAATCGTCTATGCGTTCCCTTCGATTTCTCATCGCGACTCTCGTCTTCGGCGGCGTGATCGCAAGCTTCAGTAGTTCTCTGTTGGCCACGGCGACGCCGCAGTTCGGCGGCTTTCAGCCGCAGACGGCGCAAATTCGCGCCGCTACCGGTGATCCTATCACCGACGCGCTGCGTACCCTAAACTGGCGGTCAGTCGGCCCAGCCAATATGAGCGGTCGTGTCTCGGCGGTTCTCGGCATCCCCGGCGATTCCAAGACTTTCTGGTTCGCCGGCGCCGGTGGCGGCGTGTTCAAAAGCACCAACGCCGGGGTCACCTTTGAGGCCCAGTTCGAAAACGAATGGGCCTACGTGGTGGGCGCCCTAGCGCTCGCCCCTTCGGATCACAACGTGGTCTGGCTGGGTTCGGGTGAGGGTGACCCGCGCAACTCAGTCGGCTATGGCAATGGCGTCTATCGTTCCACCGACGGTGGAAACAACTGGACCCATCTCGGCCTCGACAATACCGAGCGCATCAAACGTATCGTCGTTCACCCCGAGAATCCCGACACAGCGCTGGTGTGCGCACTCGGTCACGAGTGGGGCGCCAACGAGGATCGCGGCGTATTCAAAACCACCGACGCCGGCCAAACTTGGGACAAGGTCCTCTATGTCGATCAGGACACTGGTTGCTCCGACCTCGATATGGACCTGAGTAACCCCCGCAACCTCTACGCTGGCATGTGGACATTCCGTCGCCAGCCTTGGCGCTTCGACGACGGCGGCAAGGAAACGGCCCTGTACGTGAGTCGCGACCTCGGTGATACCTGGAAAAAGATCACCACAACGCCCGACGAACCCATGGCCCGTATCGGTGTTGCGGTGGCGCAGGGTAACCCGAGTGTCGTTTACATGGTCACCGAGTACCCAACTGCCGGAACTCTGTTCCGTTCGGACGACTACGGTGAAACCTGGCGGATGGTCAACGACGACCGCGGCATCAATTTCCGGCCGTTCTACTACTCCGACGTCTTCGTCGATCCGAGCGATGAGAATACGGTGTTTGTGATCTCGGGTGGCCAGTCGAAAAGTACAGACGGTGGCCGCACCTTCCAGAGGGTGGCCTCCGGTGTGCACGGCGACCACCAAGCTCTGTGGATCGACCCAACGGATGGCGACCGTGTGCTAAGTGGCTCCGACGGCGGTTTCCAGATCAGCTACGACGGTGGCATCAACTATCATATTTTTCGCCAGGTCGTGTTAGCGCAGTTCTACCAGATCTTCTACGACGATCGTGATCCGTACTTCGTGTGCGGCGGCCTTCAGGACAACGGCAACTGGTGCGGGCCGAACCGCAGCAAGGCCGGCTATATCCTGACCGACGACTGGTACACGGTGAGCGGCGGCGACGGCTTCTATACGGTGCCGGTCCCGGGCAAGCCGAACCTAGTCTACTCGAACGCCCAGGGCGGCTACTTCACGATCACCGACACGGCGACAGGCCGGGCCCGCAGCATCCCGCCCTACCCGCGCATGGTCGGATCAGTGGGCCAAGGCATGTTTCGGGCCAAGTACCGTTTCAACTGGGACGCGCCGATCCACATCTCGCCGCACGATCCGAACGTTACCTACTGGGGTGGCAACGTGCTGTTCCGATCCGACGACGAGTTCTACACCTTTGACGTCATCAGCCCCGACCTGTCGAATGCAGAGCCCGGTAAGCTTCTCGACTCCGGTGGCGAGATTTACAACGACAACACAGCGGCGGAGTTTCATGCCACCATCATCACGATTGCCGAATCTCCGACCGAGCGAGACGTGATCTGGGTTGGCACCGACGACGGCAACGTGCAGGTGACGCGCAGCAATGGCGGCACCGGCTCCGGCGATTGGACGCTAGTCAACGCTAACATTCCGAACTTTCCGGCCGAGGCCTGGGTGTCCAAGATCGACGCTTCGCATCACATCGACGGGCGCGCCTACATCAACGTTGACCAGCACCGGCTCGACGACTTCACGCCGCACGTCTATCGCTGCGACAACTATGGGGCGAACTGCGCGGACCTGTCAGCCGGCCTGCCGCAGGACGACTACACCAAGGTGATCCGCGAGGACCCAAAGAACCCTGACGTCTTGTACGTCGGCATGGAACGCGGCATCCAGGTCAGCCTCGATGCTGGCCAAACCTGGCACGACTTGCGACTGAATTTGCCGCGCGTGTCGGTGCGCGACATCAAGATCCACCCGCGCGACAACGACCTGATCATCGGCACACACGGCCGCGGCGCCTGGGTCCTCGATGACATCGCATCGATCCAGGGCCTCGCCGCCGTCATGGGGGACGACCTGGCGATCTTCGACATGCGGCGCGCGACCCGTTGGGAGCGCTGGAGCAAGGATTCGAGCCTCGGCCAAAGCACCTGGCAAGGCCAGAACCCGCGTGACGGAGCCTACATCAACTACTACCTCACCGGAGATTCCATTTCCGGCGGCGGTCGACGGGCCGTCGTCGGTGGCAGCTTTGGTGGAGCCGGTGGTGTAACGATCACCATCACCGACTCAAATGGCAGGGTCGTCAACGAATTTCGGGATCGCGGATACGCCGGTGTCAACCGCGCCATCTGGAACATGAACTGGGCGAACCCGCCGGGAATGACGACGGGCGGCCGCGGGCGCCGTGGCAGCGGTGGAGGCCTGCCAGCCCTGCCGGGAACCTACACGGCGACGGTGCGCGTCGGCCGCAACGAGACCTCGAGCACCTTCGAGCTACGCGGCGACCCGGACGTCGGCCTGACCATGACCGATTACCAGGCCCAGTTCGATGCCGCCATCAAGGTGCGTGACCTGACGGTCGCAGTGACGGAACTGATTAGCACCGTCGACGATCTCAACACCCAGGTCGAGAGCGTCGAGGGACAGATCCGCGACGCTGACATCGGGAACATCGAAGCGATCGTGGAGCAGACCGGCACCGCCTCTGCTCAGCTCATGGATCTGCAGGACAAGCTGCGCCGACCTTTCCCGAGTATGGGCTACCGCCAGTTCCCGCGCCTGTCCGAGGAATTGCGCTCCCTGAGCGGCAACATCCTCGGCGCACAGTCGCGGCCGACCGAAGGTCAGCTCACAGTCCTCGCCGAACTCGACTCCGACACTCAGGAGCGCATCCAGGAACTCAACGAGATCATTAGCACGACCATCGACGAACTGAATCGGATGTTGGGTGAGTATCCTAAGGTCATGACCAAGTGGTCGGGAGAACGGCGGTAGGCCTCATTACTGTCTCGAGAACGGCAACACGGTTTGGGCTACGTACTGCGCCCCCAACTGCTAGTGCACCGGGGCTTTGATCCCCTCTAGCTTGGCGGTGATCGTATCCACCTGACCGACGGCCCCCCGTGAAACTCCGCCGCAACCGGCGTAGAGTTTCGGCACTAACGTGATCTTCGAACGAAGGGTGTCGATTGGAGGACGACGGGCTGTGGATTCACCAGGAGTTCTGGCCCGGCAGGTGTTGAGAGCGTGATGGCGTAGCCCTGCCGCCACCGCCACCGCCACCGCCACCGCAGTCCGCTAGCGCGATAGCGGCAGGCGCAGGACTTGCCCAGGATCACCGTCAACGAGCCCGCCGCGCACCAGTTGCAACTCGCCGGCTTCGTCGTCCCAGGTGACCCGGAGGGTACTCGCCAGACGACCGTCCCCGAGCTCCGTCGATACGTCGACGAACCTGCTATCCAGCCGGCGCCAGAGCTGGTCGGGCTCGGTGCCCTCGGGCAGCATCGTGCCGGTCGCGAGATACAGACCGAGGCCCGCGCCTGTCCGGATGGCCGCGAAGTCGAGCACCGTGCCGCCGAACTCGGGTGTCGCCGTCGCCTCGGGTCGGAGGAGACCATTGTCGTTGCGGAGTAGCAGCACCGTGGAGGGCGCCATCGGCACTGCCGACGACGCCAGGTAGCTGGCCGCCGACTGCTCCGCGCCTGCCGCCACTCGAGCGACGATCAGGTCGGTGTCGCCGTCGTCATCGGCGTCGAAGGCGAGTGCTGCGGTCAGCACGCCGTCAATCGCGAGTTCCTCGGGCTCGAAGCCTCCTCCCGCCATGCCTCGATAGAGGATCGCGCTGGTCGCGGCCGACGGCGCTGCGTTGTGGCCCGGAGCATGAGCCAGGTCCCGGGGCACGTTGCCCAACATCAGATCGGTCCAGCCGTCGCCGTCGAAATCCGCTGCCGCTGCCACCCCTCCGTACAACCGGGACGGCAGTCCGGGGGCAGGGGAGCGTTGCCACGAGTCGCCGGTTCTGCGGAACCGACGTACGGGATCGATGCCCCCGCCGGTGACGAACACGTCATCGCTGGTGGTCGGTGCGACGATGACGGCGCGCCACGGCTGCCAACGGCTGCCGTCCTCCGAGGCCTCCCGCCACGCAGGAGCCGCCCCGGTCCAGTTGCCGACGAGGCCGGCCGGGAGTCCGGGCGGCAGCACGCCGGCGCGGCGGTAGGGAGTAGGGGCACCCGTCAGCGTGTTGCGTGGTGACAGCGCGGGCAGCTGAGCGAGCAACCCGTCGGCGATGGCGACAGCCGGGATGCGTGCGCGGGCCCCCGCAATCGCGAGCGCCAGACGTCCGGGGGCGATACAGCCGTCGACGCCCGAGCAGAGCGCGGTGATCGCGGCCTCAGCGGCTCTTCCCGTTTCGTTGGCGTCCCCGGACCGTCCAGAGACCCATAGATCGAGCATACGTGCCTCGATATTGACGGGGTTGTGCCCGAGTGCCTCGGAGATGGCTGCACGTGCTCCGGCGACGTCGCCGGCGTAGGCCAGCCATCGCGCCATCAGCGCGTGAGCGCCGGAATTGCCGGGATTCCATCCCAGGGCAGTGGCGATGGACGCCTGCGCGGCCACCAGGTCGGCACGCCAGCCGGCGGCCGGCGTGCCCTGGACGACGCTCAGCTGCTGCCAGCTGCGCAGGCTGTGGTCCTCCGTGCGAGCCAGCGTCAGCAGATGCTCGGCTGCGCCGTCGACGTCGCCGTGGGAGTAGAGCAGCTGCGCCAGGAAGTGCAGCGAGTCGCCGTGGTCGGGGTCGAGCGCCAGAGCACGGCGATAGCCGGCCACTGCCGCGGCGTTGTCACCCGCTGCCCGAGCGGCAGTCGCGCTGCGGTACACCGCCCAGAACTCGACAAGCGGGTCGGCGGCCTCTGGCTCTGGACGTTCCATGCCCGCCGTCGCGGTCGTATCGGGGGTGTCGTCCGAGCATCCCGTCAGGAGCGCGGAGGTGACGAGCAGAACGATCAGGCAGGTACTTCCGGGACGGTGCCCAGGCGCGTCGGTCATCGAATGACAGGGTCGGGCTCGCCCCGCCGCAGTATCAATCTGCGGTCGGCTGACGTGTCACTCCAGACCTCTTCGGTGCCGTCGGGCCAGCGCACGGTGATGTCGTCCACCAGGGAGGCCTCTCCGAGGCCGAAGTGCGACGTCAGGGGCTCCTGCGACAGGTAAGAGGAGGTGGAGCCGACGGAATGTAACTGGCGGACCTCGCCGGTTCGCACCGTAATGAGCGCGCCGACGGCGAAGGCGTTCGCGCCGGCCTGGCGAAGGTCGATCTCGATCCAGTGCCCGGAGGTGCCCTGGTTCTCGAGCAAGAGCAACGGCCCGCCGTTGGCCAGCACCGCCACGTCCACGTCGCCGTCCGCGTCCCAGTCGGCCGCCGCGGCGCCCCGCGCCACCCAGGTTCTGCTCAGGCCCGGGCCGGCCGCGTCGGTGGCGTCGAAGTAGCCCATGTCGCCGCGTTTCCAGAACAGCTGCATGCGCTGTGGCACCAGCAACTCCGGGTTGTCGCGGTCCTCGAGCGTACTGCCGTTGGCGATGAACAGGTCCTTCCAGCCGTCGTTGTCGTAGTCCAGGAACGCGGTGCCCCAGCCGACGAACTTCAGGCCGGTGTAACCGAGTCCGACCATCTCGGCGATATCGGCGAAGAAGAGTCGCTCGCTGCCCACCTCCGAGACGTGGTTGGTATAGAGGGCGTTTTCCTGGGCCAGCCAGTGAGTCACGAAGAAGTCGAGGTCGCCGTCGCGGTCGTGGTCGTCCACCGTCAGGCCCATGGCACCGCGATAATCGGCCGTCAGCGATGCCGCAGCGATGTTCTCGAACTTGCCGTTGCCCAGGTTCAGGAAGAAAGCGTTGTCGGAGATGTCGTTGGCGACGTACAGGTCCAGGTCGCCGTCGAGGTCCATGTCGGCCCAGGCCGCCGACATGCTACGTCCGTCCGGGTTGTCGACGCCGGCCTCCACACCGATCTCGGCGAAGGTGCCGCTGCCCTCGTTGCGATACAGGCGGTTGGCGGAAGGCGCGTACGAGGACGGATTGAGCGTGAACGGGATGTTCTGCCCGTACTGCACCGACACGCGGGCTGGATCGTCCCCTTCCAGGAACTCCACATAGTTGGTGACGTACAGATCGAGATCGCCGTCGTTGTCGTAGTCGCCCCACGATGCGCCGGCGCTGAAGGCATCGCCGCCGGAGACGCCGGCGGTAAGAGAGACCTCGCTGAACCGACAGGCGCCGTCGTTGGCGAAGAGACGGTTGGCGCCGTAGTTGGTAACGAACAGGTCGAGGTCGCCATCGCCGTCGTAGTCGCCCCACGCGGCACCCATTCCGAACTCCGCAATGGCCACGCCGGCGGAGGCGCCGATCTCCTCGAAGCGGCCGCTGCCGAGATTGTGGTAGAGGGCGTTGCCGGGCATCTCCGCGAGCTGGGCCGAGGTCAGCGTCAGCGGACCCGCGAAGCTCACCACGTACAGGTCGGGCAGCCCGTCGTCGTCACAGTCGCCCCAGGCCACGCCCGACCCCATGTCCTCCGGCAGGCGGTGCGAGCGGGCGCCGTTGAAGTGCCGGAACGGCGGTGTCAGCTCCTGGCCGCGGTCGATGAACTGGATCCGGGGCACGTCCGCGGGGAGGTCACGAGCGAGAACGTCCTCGATCCCGAGATCGTCCGAGGGCGCGTTGCCGGCGCGTTCGCGCAGAAAGATCGCTGCCGTGATGGCCACGATGACGATCGCCGCGCCGGCGAGCGTTCGCAGGAGCAGCCCCTGCCGGCGACTTCGCACCGCCACGAGCGGCTAACGGCTTCCCACCGTGCTCGCTGCCGCTCCGGGCTCCGCCAGCGGAATCCGCGCCTCCGCCCAGGACATGTCGGTGACGGGTGCGGTCAGGCCCTGACCCGGTGCCAGGAAGTTGAGGAAGTACTGGTCGACCTTGCGGTAACGGAGGCGGGCCGTGACGATCAGCTCCCGGGCACCTTGCGGCGCCACGACCTCGACGTCCTGGGGCGCCAGCGGATTCTCCTGATCCTGCCCGTCGATCTCCACCAGCGAGCTCTGATCGGGACAGACGAAAGCGTAGCTGGCGACGTCGGAGTAGCCCGGGAACAACGTGCGCTTGAAACGGGCCCCCACCATCTCCCAGAGGTTGTGCTTGTCGATCAGGTTGCCGAACTGGTCGATCCCCTCGGCCTTGAATACGGTGGTGCTGGAGTCCAGAAACCCCCCCTCGTCGAGGTAGCCGGAGCGGAAGACCTCGCGGCCTTGGTCGTCTTGCACGTCGACCTCGATCCACGCCTGAATGATGTCCAGCGGCCCGGTGGGGAAGTCGTGGCCCGCCTTGTTGTTGAGCACTACCACCCGCAGGTTCACCGGTTCGCCGGGTACGGCCTGCTCCGGCGCGATGATCTGCAGCGGCACGGCCGGCCCGGTGGTCCACTTGTCGGCGATCTCGGGGATCACCGTCTCGCCGCGGAGCCATTCCTCCACCAGCCGCACCTGCTCGTCTCCTCCCGGCAGGTCGAGCAGGGTCGGGAGGTACTGGTTGGCTCCGATGAACCTGTGGCTCCGGTGCTTGCCGTCGTCGGGCGCCCGGTTGTAGTCGCGTTCATCTCCGGCCGCCGGATCGAGCGACTCCGTGAGGTTCATGTGGCACTCGCGGCAGGTAATGCTCGCCTCGGGGTCCCCCTCCACGTGCCAGCGACTCTGCTGCCAGTTGTCGTACTGGTTTTGCAGCTGCACCCAGCCGACGTTGTTGATCTCCTCGTCGATGAACTGCTTGTGGCAGGCGGCACAGTATTCCGGCGTCTTGTACAGGTCACGGCTCCAGGAGGCGACGTGCTGGCGCGGGTAGGCGCGGACCAGGAAATCGCTGGTCCACGCAGCCAGGTTCGACGCGGAGTCCTCGAACAGGTAGCGCGGCTGGGCAGCGAGCACGTAGTTGGCGTTGCCGCGAACGTCGGTCCGCTCGATGGAGTGACAGACCACACAGGAGATGCCTTCCTCGTAGCCTGGCGCCGACAGGTCGTCGCTGTGCAGGTTCTTGCTGCCGGAGAACAGCGAGATGGGGTCATGGCAGCCGGCGCAGTAGCGCGTCGACTCGGGGCCGTTGTTGGCGGCCATGGCGCCCTGCACGCCCTGGAAGAACGGCGACATTGCCGCGTAGCGGTGCGTGCTCGGCTGCCACTCGGCGAGGATCTCGGCGTGGCAGCCCGCCACACCGCAGCGCTCCGAACCTGCCAGGTGGCCAGGCTCGAAGGCCTCCGCCGTCGCTGTGGTAGCCAGGCTCGGCGTGAACGGGTTGTCGCCGAACGGCAGCTGGTAGTCGGCGGGGAAGGCGCGCATGGGTTCCTTGACCGGGGACGACATCGTCCACATGACGGTGGCGGCGATGAGCACCGCCACCAGAGCCGCGCTGCGCCAGGAGAAGCGCCACTGCGCGGCACGGATCAGCGCGCGCTTCCCGCCGTCCTGCTGCCGGAAGTGCCGCACCAGGATGATCCCGAGATGCCAGATCACGAAGGCGGTGGCAGCGAATCCCCCAATCAGATGCACGAGATCCCAGGCGTAGGAGATGCGTGTGCTCCAGCCGGCCTGCCAGGTGAGAACCAGGCCACTGATGCCGGTCAGCATCAGCGTTACCAGCGACAGGTAGCCGAGCAGCTTGTGCTGGTTGAATGGCCGCGGCCGATTGGTCCACCAGTGACGAGCCTGGTAAACGGTGTACGGCACCAGGAACACGAGGCCAACGATCGTGTGGATCAGCACCGAGACCTGGGAAGAGATGCCGAAGCGGCCGAAGTAGATGAAGAGACCGGTCAGGGCCTCGAACAGGAACAGGCCGGAGACGGCCGTGGTGAGGGTGGAGCGCCACTCCCGCAGCTGAACCGCCGTGAACAGGTCGTCGGACGTCGAGCTCATACCGGGTGCCTCCCGCGACACTCGGGCTCGACGAACGGCCGCTCCCGAAGGTCAGGTATCTAAATCAGATATTAAGACCCGTAAATAGTAATTTAACCTGCATTCCCGCGTCAACGCCTGGCAACAACGGCATCGGCTACTGGGGCGAGAGCGGCACCCTCCGCGTCACGATGAGCGACCTCGGCATCAGCTACGCCGGTGGCAACGGCATCATCATCCGCGCCTGGATGAACGCCGACCGCATCGCCTACTACGACGAGAACTTCAACGTGGTTTGGAGTACGGACTGCGCCCCCAACTGCTAGTGAACCGGTACTTTGATCCCCTCTAGCCCAGGTCGACGTTGTATGACTCTTGCGGGTCCATGGAGTCCTCCCGAGAGCAGGCTGCTAGAGGTACTGGCCGCCATCGACCCGGATTACCTGGCCGGTGACATAACTGGCGGCGGAAGAGGCGAGGAAAGCGATCACGTCGGCAACCTCTGCGGGGTTGCCGAGTCGTGCGAGGCAAGACTGATCTATGGCGGTCTGCTTGACGGAATCCGGCAGATCCGCGGTCATGGCGGTTTCGATGTAGCCAGGGCTTACCGCGTTGACACGGATTCCGAAGCGGCCGCTCTCTCTCGCCATCGTCTTGGCCAGTCCGATCAGCCCGGCCTTGGAGGCGGCATAGGCGCTGAGACCGAACTTGCCGCGTTCGCCGTTGATCGACGAGATGAGAATGATCGATCCGCCGCCCCGGGCGCGCATGTGCGGCAGCGCTGCGCGGCAGAGGTGAAATGCCGAGTCGAGGTTCACCGAGAGCACGGCATCCCAATCCTCGGGCGGCAGTTTCCACAGGACAGCATCCCGGGTGATTCCCGCCGCGTGCACGAGCACGTCCAGGCCGCCCAGAGCGGTCACCGCTTCGTCTATGGCGCGGCTGCAGTCGCCGGCGACTGTCAGGTCGGCCACCGTGTTCCAGGTCGCGCCTGTGGGAAGGTCATCCTGACGGTCGACCGCGCCGACGACGAACCCGTCGCGGGCCAACGCTGCCACCGTGGCCTGGCCGATGCCGCCGGCAGCACCGACCACGAGAGCGCGACGCGTTTTCATCAGGCGGCGCCTCGTTGGCGCAGCTTCTCGTGGCGGAAGGCGCCCCACAGGGCGGCGCCGAGCGCGCCAGCGAAGATCGAATCCTCGTGGGTACGGAGTTCGGCCGGTATGCCCTGGCTTTCGATCTCCTCACGCAGCGCCGCGACGAGCCCGGTGTCCATCGCAAGCCCTCCGGTCATGAGGATGACGCCTTCGACACCCGCAGCGCGCAACAGGCGCGCGTAGCGTCCGGCCATCGACAGATGGATGCCCTTGAGAATGTCCTCGGTCTTGATGCCGCGCGACACCATGTTGATCACGTCCGTTTCCGCCAGCACCGCGCAGATGCCCGAAGGAGCTTCGGGTTCCGTGGAGCGTTGTGACAGTTCGCCCACCTCGGACAGGCTACAGCCCAGATAGCGGGAGATGTTCTCCAGGAACTGCCCGGAGCCGGAGGCGCACTGCGACGTCATGCGGTAACCGAGCACCTTGGAACGCTCATCCATGAGGATGGCGCGCGCGTGCAGCCCGCCGACGTCGAGGACACCGCGGGCCTCGGGCTCGAGTTCGATCGCGCCACGCGCGTGGGTGGTCATGCCGTAGAAGTGGCCCGTCCGGAACGAAACGAACTCACCTTCACCGGTCGTGGCGACGTAGGCGAGGTCATTGCGGGTCAGTCCGAGCTCGGCGACAGTCGCGTTGACGACATCCTCGACGACCGCGGATGGAGAGCGCCGTCGGATACGTTCGAGTCGCTGGCCGAGACGCTTGGCGTTCCGGCCGGCGCTGCTGCGAGCGATCACACACTTGACCGTGCTGGCGCCGACGTCGATTCCACAAGTCGTAGTCATGCTGCGGCCTCCTCCGTGCTCTCGTCGGCATCCTCGGCGCGGCGGGCGAAGATCGCGGCGCCGAGGGCCCCCGTGTAAATGGATGCGGCGGAGATGTTGATCTTCCTCTCGCCGTAGTTCTCGGTGACGAGTTCGCGCAGGGCGCGGACGGCGGCGGGGTTGCGCGCCACGCCTCCGGTAAAGGTGAATTCGTCGTGCACGCCTCCCGAACGGGCCAGCAGTGACATTGCTCGCAGCATGATGGCACGGTGCAGTCCGGCGAGGATGTCCTCGCGCTTTTGGCCCAGATTCAGCCGATCGCGCAGCTCGGCGCCAGCGAACACCGTGCAGGTGCTGTTGATCTTCACCTTGCGCGTCGATTTCATGGCCATGGGACCCAGTTCGTGTACCCCGAGGTTCATCTCGTCGGCGATGTAGCCGAGGTAGCGGCCGCATCCTGCCGCGCAACGATCGTTCATCTGGAAGCCGGTCACGATGCCGCGGCCGTCCACTTGAATCGCCTTGGTGTCCTGGCCGCCGATGTCGAGGACCGTGCGAGTGGTCGGGAACGTGGCGTGAGCGCCCAGCCCGTGGCAGAGGATCTCGCTGCGAATGGAGGCCTTGGGAAAGGGTAGCCGCGCGCGACCATAGCCGGTGCCCACATGCCCGCGCTCGTCCAGCGGCAGGGCCACCGCGCGCTCCATCAACTCGCCGGCGCGAGCGCGCTCGTCGGCCTCCAGGCCCGCCGCGGCCAGCAGCCGATCCAGCGCCTGGCTGACGTGCTCCTCGAAGGAGACCTCGAGTTCCTTGTTCTCTACCTTGATGATCGCCTTGTCGAACATGCCGATGAGTACGTCCTGCGGCATGGTGCTCGGGTCGGCCGCCTCCTCGGATAACTGCATGAACGTGCTCGAGGCCAGGTCGCGGAAGAAGTCAGACTTACGATCCGCGCCGGGCACGAAGAGCTCGTGAGCTCGTGCCTCCATTGCATCGACGATCTCGCCGAGCACTCGATCGAGCGCCGGCTGCCAACCCTCATAGAAGTCGTTGCGCGCCGCGATCAGCAGTTCTTCGCGCAGCGATACTAGCGCCGCGTTGTGCTTCGCCTCGGCGAAAGACGCCGCGATGATCGGCAGCAGTTCCTGGGCGCGGGCGGCGAGAGCCGCGTCGCCTTCGAGCGCCCTGCGGGCAAGTGCAAACCGAGCGTCGACGAATGCCTCGGCCCGTGCCACGGCGCACGCAACATCGTAGTTGGACCGGCTGTTGGTAATGCCGCGGCCGAGTATCTCGCCGTCGCTGTCGAGGATGATTGCCTTGGTGGTCGTCGATCCGAGGTCGATGCCGACCCAGCAGTCCATGCCAGTCATCCGGTCGCTCCCACCGGCTGTCGCCGTTGCTCGATCATCTGCAGATACGACTCCAGGCGGTTCTTGATGTTGGCGGCCGAGAAGTAGCGTGGGTCCACCAGGTCGCTCTCGATGAAGCCTCCCGGCACGCCAGTGCGCTCTTCAACCTCGCGCAGGATCACGAGTTGACCCGCTGAGAACGAGTTGCACGACTTCACCGAGTTGATCAGGAAGCCGTCGGCTGAGTACTCGCGCACGTAGTCGCAGATCAGGTCAACGCGCTGGGGCAGGTTCAGGTTCGTGTAGCAGCCCAGGCAGTATCGCGCCAGAGACTCGAGAGGGTTCGAGGGGTCGTGCCGGAAACCGCGGTCATAGAGGCCGCCAACCTTCGTGTATGTGCTCGCCACGCAGACCGCGTTCTCTTCGTAGAACATCTTCCAGAATTCACGGAAGTGGGTCCAATTGGGCGGCCCTTCGACGACCAGGCGATACTGCTCGTTGGTAACTTCCCCGGCCGGAGTTACCGGTCCCTTGCCGGCGGCGATGCGCGCGTCGACCTCGGAGCGGAGGGCACGGTAGTAGTCGATGCCCGCCTGGGTGCCGCGGAATGCGGAGAAGATCGGACCGATATAGAAGACGCCGCCGAAGTAGCCGTCGATCGGGCTGGGGCGGTGCTTGGCTGATTCGAGCACGTAGACGAAGTCGTCTTCGGCCTGTGCCGAGAGCGCCAGGCGCTCGGACACTGCGTCCGCATCGAAGGTCTTGCCAGTGACCTTCTCAAGCTTGGGGATGACCTGCTCCTCCAGCTGCCGGACGATGTAGTCGACCATTTCCTGAGTGATCTCGCCGCCACTCTGGTAGGGAACGTGCAGCATCACGATCTCGCAGTCGTACTCCTGCTTGAGAAGCTCGAACCACTTCATGAAGGTGAAGCAGCCGGTGTACGAGAGCAACAGGATGTCGGGGTCCGGGAGATGCTCGCCCGTGGGGCCGATGTTGCCGCCCTTGAGCATGCCGATATCGCACTTCACGTAGGTGCAGACATCCTCCGAGTGGCCGAGCTTCTCGGCCTCGCGGACGAAGTCACCGGACTGCTTGCGCATGCCCGACTGCAGCGCGTTGATCTCCGGCAGCACCGGGAGCATGTCGAAAGACCGGATCAGCTCGGTAAGGTTGCCCGGCACGAACGTATAGGCCGTCTTGGCACCCGTCTCCGGTGCTTGCGCGAGGGCGTGGTAGTGCTCGGCGAGGATCTTCTTCTGCAGGGCCATGCTCGCGTCACGCTGGGTCGGAACTGTCTCTGTCATGCGTCGCTCCAAAGCTTGAGGGCATCGGCGAACGTGCCGGCCTGTTCGCGGATGGTCTGAAACTGTCCCGTGTTCTCCGAGTACTTCATGCTGATATGCGAGATGCCGCGCTCGTCGAGCGCACGCGCCAGCATCGGGCGGTCCAGAAGAGCGGGATCGCAGAAGGAAGGGGCGGCGAAGATCACGCCCTCAGCCTCGCGTTTGACGACCATCTCGGCCAGCTCCGCGCCTTTTTCCTTCTCGTTGATGTAGATGAAAGAGGCGGCAGCCGCCTTGTCGAGGAAGGCGTCCACCAGGGCGTCGATGGGGTCGCCGACGGGCCCCTCGGGATCGATGATGGGCTCGGTGATCATGCGCGGTCCCATCAGCAGGTCGTCGTCGACGATCCAGCAGCCCGCGCGTTCGAGCGTGCGCAACAGATCCAATGGCGGTTGCTCGCAGAACGCGCCGGTCAGCACGATACGGCTGTTGTCCATGAGCGGCCGGTCGGAGTTCGCCGCGGCCTCCGTGTAGTCGCGCAGCAGCTCGTTGTGCTCCTGCACCGGAAGGACGAGTCCCGCCCGCTGCATCAGGTAAACCTCGGACGTGGGTGCCAGCCAGGGGCGGTCACTGCGCAGGTCGTAGAGTTCGCGTTGCAGCTGGCGGTTCTCGTCGTGCAGGGCGATGGCTTCCCACAGGGATTCGTCGCTGATCTCGACTCCGCCGAGTTCCCTCAGGTCAGTTCGCAGCGACGTCAACTCATGGCGCCACCAGTTGCCGCCGATCTCCGGATCGAAGTTCTGCGGTACGTCGACGTACTTCACGTACTTGTCCGGAAACTCGAGCTTCCAGATGCCGGACATATTGCGGATGACGTCGCAGGTGGATGGGAAGAGGAAGCCGTCACAGACATCCAGGCGCCCGGAGAGCCCGAGTTCGACGACGCTGCGCGGGATGTGACAGATGTACGACTGGAAGTAGGCGTCACCGCGGATGATCTCGACCTGGTCGGTGCCACCGATGATGCCCACGGGGTGCATTCCGGCGGCGGTGATGATCTCGATCGGAGCGAAGACCGGCAGGTAGCCGATCACGCGTCGTGCAGGCTCTGCGTCCTTCCAGGCGGCGACGCCGCTCAGGTCCATGTCGAGCGCGAGGGCCTCGGCGCGGGCTACGAGTTGATCTACGTTCGATGTCATTAGCCGTTCTTCCATTCCGGTTTGCGCTTCTCGACAAAGGCGCGAATCCCCTCGCTACCGTCATGCAGGCTCAGCAGATCGGTCAGGTAGGTCCTTTCCTGGGCGGCGAGGCGATCGTTGAATGCTGCGCTCCAGGTGCTGCGCAGCGTTGCCGTCGCGACGCGCAGCGAGGCGGCGGATCGTGGCAGGTAATAGGCGGCGACCAGCGTCTCCAGGGTCTCGTCGAGCTGTCCGTCCTCGACGAGTCGGCTTACCAGCCCGTAGCCCTGTGCCTCGTCGGCGGTAAAGTCACGGCCGCTCAGCAGGATGTCCTCCGCTACCGCTCGCGGCACGCCCGATTGCAGGAAGGCCGTTGCGGCAGGGGCGAACACTCCGAGCCGGATCTCGGCTGCGGCGAAGATGGCACCACGCTCGACGATGACCTGGCCGCAGGCCAAGGCTACCTCGAGGCCGCCGCCAAGGCATCGTCCCTGAACCAGTGCGATCGTGGGGTAGGGGAAGCCGGCGAGGCCGCGGACTACGTCGCCCATTGCCTCGAGCATGCCGGCGACCTGGTCCGGGAGATGCTCCTCGACACTTGCCCCGAAAGAGAAGTGCTTACCGGAGGCACGGACGACCAGCAACTTGGCGTTGCGATCGTTCGCAGCCGTTTCGATCTCCCGCGTCAGGGAGCGACACAACTCGCCGTCGAGGACATTGCCAGGGTGGCTGTCGAGCGTGATGACCCGTACGGCGCCATCGTGGGTCACATCGTGGGGCACGCTCAACTTCCTGACTCTTCAAACTGGGGCGAGATCGTTCGGATCAGTTCTTCGTTCCATTCTTCGCCACGCGCCAGGCGCCGCCGCAATTCGACGAAGTCGACCTCGCGCCCGACCTCGCGGTTGCCTTCATGGAACGCGCGGAATCCCGCCTTGGCTTCGGCGAACATGTTCAGTGCGAGCCAGGCGCGGTTGGACTCGCGGTTCTGATCCCAGTGCTCCTTCTTCTTCTTGCGCATCGACTCGATGGTCTTCGTCGTGCACTCGGGCATCAGGTAGAGGATCTTGGTGACGAGTTCCTCTACGCCGCCATCGAGCAGTTCGAAGTCGACGTCGCCGGACTTGAGCTGGTACTTGCCCTCGTCGCGTTCCTCGCCGGTCTTGGGCATGCCGTAGACAATGTTGCCGGCGTTGTCCACCCAGCGGTCGATCTCGACGGTCGGGTTGGGGACGAAATTGCCGTCGACCTTGAGCACCGGGTAGATCTCGTTGACCAGACCGACGCGCTTGGCGGTGTGGGCGCTCCACATCTCACACAGCACGGCGCTCTCGATCGCGCGCGACCAGCCGACGAACAGGTGGAGGAAATCGGTTGAGCCACCATCAGGAGCTGATCCATGTCGCGGGCCGGCCTGCCCGAAGACGGCGAGGTCGCTGCTGAGCGTGAAGTCACATGCCATGCCGATCTCCTGTCCACCGGCCACGCGCATGCCGTTGACGCGGTTGATCACGGGCTTGTCGCACTCGAGGATGGCCGTGACCATGTCGTTGAATAGCCGCATGTACTGCCGGTATTCCTGCGGCTTGCCCGAATACACCTCGGCATATTCGGCGGTGTTTCCGCCCGTGCAGAAGGCACGGTCACCTGTGGCGGTGAACACGACTGCCACCGCGGCGCGATCGACCGAAGCGCGGCGGAAGGCCAGGATCACCTCTTTCACGGCGTGCGTCGTGTACGAGTTGAGCTGTTCCGGATTGTCGAGCCAGATCCACACGGAGTGCAGGTCGGCGACCTCGGTGCCAGCTCGGTCGAGCACCGGCCGTGTCTCGTAGCGAATCTCTTTGAACTCCCGCCCGGGCACGAGTTCATGGTTGTAGGCGTTTCCGGGCTCGGGGCCCGCTGTCTCGTCCATACGAGCTACTCCTCCGGGATCAGGATAATCCGCTGCGGTTCGGAGGCCGCGTGAGTGATCTCGAAGGCCTCCTGGATCTGGTTCAAGGGCATGTGGCGAATGAAGGGGCGCACGTCGACCTGGCCGGAGCGTACGAGCTCCACGGCTTCCGGATACAGCTCTGGAGGGCAGCCCCAGGACCCGAATGCGGTGGCGTCAAACGCCATGAGATTCGACACCCGCACCGTAGCGGCGTCGCGCGTGAAGCCGACGATGGCCAGCGTTGCGGCCGGTCCAAGCAGCGACCATGCGCTTTCCTGCCCGGCGGTGGTGCCGGAGCATTCGAATATCTTCCAGCCTGCACGCGGGATGCTGGCGTCTTTGGCGATCGCGCGTACCGCATCGCGGGTGGCGCGCAAATCGCGACCGGACGCATCAACCGTCGCCACGGCGCCGTGGGACTCCAGCGGCGCTAGCCGGTCCGCGTTGATGTCGACCGCGACCACCTTGGCGCCCGCCGCGGCGGCGATCTGAACCGAGTAGGTGCCGACACCGCCCGCGCCGATCACGACCACGAAATCGTCCTGGCCCACGCCGGCGCGTCGAATTGCCTGCAGAGGCGTTGTCACCGCATCGGCGATGACGGAGAAATCGGCCAGTTCGTAGCCGTCGGGGATGGTGGCGATCTCGGTGAGACCGGTGCCGCGAACCCGAACGTGTGTGGCGAAGCCGCCGTCGGCGTCGTTGCCGGGCATGACCTGCTTGAAGCAGATGTTGCCGCGACCGCTGCGGCAGAAGTCGCATTCACCGCACGGAATGACGGCGGCTACGAGCACCGATTTGCCGGCCCAGTCCGCGGCGCCCTCTCCGGTTTCGACGACCGTGCCAGAAATCTCGTGGCCGAGCACCAATGGCAATGGCGCGCGTGTTCGGACGTCGCCGTGGTAGAAACCGAGGTCGGTATGGCACACGCCACATCCGGCCACTTTGACGATTACCTCGCCAGGCCGCGGGGAGGCGAGTTCATCTTGCTGCCGTTCCAGTGGGCGATTTGGTTCCGTCAGTAGCCAGGATGTGCGCTGCTGCACCCGCATGCCTCCACGATGATCGATCGAACGTTCGTTCAGTTTCTAATCGTCGAGAGCAAAGAAGTCAAGAGGATCGCGTTATCTGGCTTCGATCGGGTGCCTATTCATTCGTGGCCGGTCCAGTCGCGCATGCTGGTGTTGATTCCGAAAAGGCGTCCGACAATATCGAACATTCGGGCCGGCATGAGGGTCCCCAGGCGAGTCAATTGCACCGACCAGGGGATGCGCAGCACGCGCTTATCGCGCTCGATTGCGCGCACGGTCGCTGCAGCGAGAGCCTTCGGTGTGAGGAACCGGGTGAACGGCGGCGCCTTGGCGCCGGCGAACATGCCCGTGTCGACATACGCGGGGCACACGGTGGTGACCTTCACGTGGCGGTTGCCGAGAGCCAGCATTTCGTGGCGCAGCGATTCAGAGAACCCGAGCGCACCCCATTTGCTGGCGGCGTACGAAGCGCCGAAGGGCAGCGCGACGAAAGCCGATGCGCTGACGACGTTGACGATGTGGGCTTCGGGCCGAGCTACCAGATCGGGTAGGAACGCGTGCGTTACCGCCATCACGCCGTCGAGATTGACCGCGATCGTGCGCCGGTGCGCCGTCAGTGACACCCGCGTGAACGGGCCACCGCTGACCACACCGTAGAGCCTGAGAGTGTGAGCGAAGTCGCGGCAGACCTCTTGCGGTGGGAACGGAGGTCGGATTTCCCGGACGACGTCGAGGACCACCGTATCGCGCCCTTCCAGGTGTTCCGTGTGGGCAATACCCAGGGCAGCTGCATCGCCACCAGAGCCGCCAGCGAAATCGAGAAAACCAGAGTACGAGCAGCCCTCCAACGGCGGAAGTTCCAGGCGGCCCGGCACGACTGCGGCGTTCACCGCTTCCGCGGTGATGAATGACTCGACATCGCGGCGGAATTCGGCACCGAACTCCGCACGCGCCGCGGCGTCGTCCTCATCGTACGCGCGGTCAATGACCTCCTGGGGCACGGTCGGATTGAGCGCCCGGGTCGGTGATTTGATGACCAGGATCTCTCCGGGCACCCCGTAGTGCCGGCGATAGGCCTCGTACAGCACTCCACGGCGCGCGTACGGACTGCTGAGACAGAGCAGGAGCGAGTCCGGAATCGTAGCCATCGCCGGACGAAGTGCGTTTAGGACTTCCCGGTCTGGCTCCGCTACATCGTCCGTGCGGAAGAAAGCGATCTCATCGAGAACGGCTCCGATTACCGAGTATCCGCGAATTGTTCGATAGCTCGCCGTGTGTATCTCGATAGCAATTCCCCCGACCAACCCGAACGCGGTCTTGGTCTCCGACTGGATCATTGCCTCAAGAACGGGATGCGAATGGAGTAATCCGCCGATATACCTATGGACAACCCGAGCTTGTCGCCGGTCAGCAGCGATCACCATGAAGACACCCTGTTCGCCCGGTGCAAGCTTGTACTGACGACATGTCGCCAGGAACACAGCAACAAGCGCAGAGATCATCGACTTGCCTGAGCGACGGCCACAAACGCACCAGAGTTCGCGCACTGGCTTGTCGGGTGCTGTCTTCCGGCCTGTTAATTCTTCGAAGGTCTCAAGGTCGGCCTTTGACATTGACTCACCGAAGGTCGCCTTTAAGATTGCGCGCCACCGGGACCACGATTCCCCGCCGAATTGGTCCGCGAGTAACCGATCCATCAACCTCAGAATTGAATGCTGCACCGCTACGACAGAACCTCAGTAATCGTCGGCACAGTTGCCCCGACTCGGTCGGTGCCTATCCTCGCGGCAAGGCGTTCGGCTCGCTGGCTTGCTTGCAGGTACAGATCGAATGCAGCTCGTCTCCGACCGGCTTTCGTTAACGGACCGACGGCGGCCAAGTGTTGCCAAACCAGGTCCCGTAGGACGCACGCACCGGAGAAGTCTTCGACCAACTCGGCCATCACGACGGACACCGACCCGCGACCACCAAGGTCAGCAAGTACCGCGTCGCGTAACTTCACCCGGCACGCTTCGTCCATAGGGGAGCCTTCCCCAAGTTGTAGCCGCCTTCCGCCATGAACAAGCGCAGCTTCGTTCCCAGTGAGCCAACATCCGCACTTCGGACATTGGCCCTTCCCGGTAGGCTCGACATCCTGCTCGCACTTCGCGCAGGTGACGGTGTTACTCATTCGGAGCGAGGACGCCATTCTCAATGTCGCCGGGGAGCTGCAAGTCTAAGACTTGCGAATAATGTTGATCGATAAGCATCTTAGGCTTCTCGAAGTCGTCAGCCTTATATACCGAGACATTCGTATGGGCGTATTGCGGAAGCACCCTGCATTGTTCGATTTCCAAGTAAATGACTTGCGAATCGTCTTCCCACAGGACGCCATTGAATGAGTCGAGGATGCTTTTGGCGATGTTGTCGATGTCTGGCCGCGTGATGTGCCAACCATGATTCGGGACATCTTTGCGCCCATGGGCAACGGTGATACTCACAGCCATTGGAACGCCGGATGTGTATATCGGCAGCTCCCATGAGGGACGTATTTCTCCTGTCGTGTTGTTGATCGTTGCGACACTCAATTGTTCTTTTAGGTTTTGTCGTATCAACGCCTTCCAATCTCGCGACCGCTTTTCCTCGTACATTTGAACCTTGCCATTGACCGAACGCGCACGTGGGCGCGACTGTGGAACCGGATCACCGGCAATGTTCACGCTAGTGAACGGTGGCGGGGCAACGTCACGATGACCGACGCTATCTTCCCCGATTGATCCGCCCATGGTCCGCACTTCACAAAAAGGTCGCTCGTCGCTAGGTCTGTTGAAGTCGGAAGGGTCCAAACGTTGTTCCGGGCGCATGCCAATCATCGACATAAATCTCTCCATGGGTTTGTGTCGTACAAATCGTCGTAAAGGTCGAGTTGTTTCGGCTTTCCGCCGTTGCGGCTGGTGCCGTTCTCGTGCGATCCGTTTGTTTTAATTGGCTCAAACGGTGGTTTTTCCTTCAAAAACGCAGAGGGCGTCTGATCCAATGCGCTTTTTTTATGCCTTGTAACATGTTTAGAATCAATCATTTACAGCTCCTGTAATTGCAGTGTCCCGACGATTGTCCCAATCGAGACGTTTTTGTGGCGATGAATGTGGCCGTCCGAAATTGGCACCGAAGGAAACGAATCAGTACGAGAACATTGAGGCCCCGTTTGCTCGATTTTCGACATCCAGCTGCGCAGAGGCGTCTTTGCCAGGAATGCCATCACTGACGTCGTCGATGTTTTCCGGCAGGTTGCTCCGTAACTCTTTACGGACGTGTCTTCGGGGAGGATGTCGGTCGTAGTAGCTAGGCGGTAATCCGTAACACGTAGGTAGTAATAACTAATCCGTAAAAACTCAGGGGTAAAAGCAAGTGCTTTAGTCATTAGTCGATAAGAGGATTGGCGGGGATGGAACGCTGGTGGGCGAACCATCCCCTCGGTCGTATGGACGTACCAATCACGGTCCCAGTTTGACGATGTCATCGATAATCGAGTACGGATGTGCGAGCGGCTTCTTCCGGCGGTCATGCGTGACGGTTTTCACGCGCGCGTAGAACACCTTCCCAACGAACACCTTCGGGCTAAGGTGCTGCTTCCGGCCCGGCGGACCATCGTTCGCGACTTCCCAAGCTCGCGCATACTTGGACGATGGACTGATCTTCCGCGCGTCCTCTGGGATCGGGTACGGGCACCACAGCACCTTTTCCATGTGCGCGCCGTCGGTTATCTGAAAGTGAAGGTAGAGAGTCGGCTTCGCATGCTTCCCGAATCGTTTCGGCTTCACCTTGTCGTAGCCGGTGCAAATCACCTGGACGTCTTCCCTGCCATCGAGGTCGGGAAGGTAGTAATCG
>MPLX02062984.1_pt1 | contig 23652 bp, 20 predicted proteins | sample 1617341 | NCBI WGS metagenome assembly MPLX02 (sample SAMN05944804, study PRJNA350692) | marine metagenome | biome: marine; feature: ODZ; material: water; isolation source: 120 m water sample filtered on 0.2 um supor filter | place: Pacific Ocean | collected 2012-04-08 | depth 120m m | reverse complement strand
CCTTCGCGAGAAAGGCTTCACGGAAGAAGCCATCAAAGCGGTTGAAAAGGAATTGGCCGAAGCCTTCGACATCAAGTTCGCTTTCAACAAGTGGACACTGGGCGAAAGCTTCTGCACCGAAACCCTGGGGTTAAGCCCCGAAAACCTGGACGATGTTTCGTTCGATATGCTGACCGCCCTGGGCTTTCCCAGGGACCAGATTGAGGCGGCGAATATCTTTGTTTGCGGCGCTATGACGATTGAGGGAGCGCCGCATTTGAAAGACGGGCACCTGCCCGTCTTCGATTGCGCCAACCCGTGCGGGCGCACAGGAAAGCGTTATCTGTCGGTGGAAAGTCACATCATGATGATGGCGGCAGCGCAGCCGTTTATTTCAGGTGCCATTTCCAAAACCATCAACATGCCAGCTGAATCGACCATCGAAGACTGCATGGAAGCCTATATGCTGTCATGGCGTCTGGCCCTGAAAGCCAATGCGCTTTACCGGGATGGCTCCAAACTGTCGCAACCCTTGCAGGCGCAGCTACTGGAAAGCGACGCGGAAATTGATGCAAGGGAAGCCATAGCCGAAGCACCGGACGCCGTTCGCGCCGAAGTGATTGCCGAACGCATCGTCGAGCGTTTCATTACCCAGCGGCGCAAACTGCCGCATCGCCGCAAGGGCTATACCCAGAAAGCGGTTGTTGGCGGTCATAAGGTGTATCTACGTACCGGCGAGTATGAAGATGGCCCGTTGGGTGAAATTTTCATTGATATGCACAAGGAAGGCGCCGCCTTCCGCTCCTTGATGAACAATTTCGCTATCGCTATTTCCATCGGCCTGCAATACGGCGTGCCGCTGGAAGAATATGTCGAAGCCTTTACCTTCACCCGTTTCGACCCGTCAGGCGTCGTCGAAGGCAACGACACCATTAAAATGGCCACGTCAATCCTGGATTATATCTTCCGTGAACTGGCCGTGTCCTACCTGGGACGCAATGATCTGGCCCATGTCGTACCGGATGATCTGGCCCCTGACAGCCTGGGCAGTGGCGAGAGGGAAGGCAAAATGCCGCAGTCCGTTCAGGAAGAAGCGCAGGAAGTCGTCGAGCGCATCGCATCGAAAGGCTACGTGCGCTCAAAGTTCCTGGTCATCAAGGGTGCCAAAGGCTACGGCGACGAGGGTTCATCGCAATCGACTTCCGCGGCCAGCAGAAAAATAACAGCCTCTGCAGGAAGCGGCGGCGCCCAGTTGCTGGCATCGGAAGAAATTACCGAAACAGTTACAATCAAAACGGCCGATGCACACCTGGATCAAATCCGGGAAGCCAAAATGAAAGGATACGAGGGAGATCCTTGCGGTGAATGCGGCAACTTTACGCTTGTTCGCAACGGGACCTGCATGAAGTGCCTGACATGCGGCGGCACAAGCGGTTGCTCGTGAAGGAAAAAGAATAAAGGAGATCCTCCCTGGGAAACTTAGGGGCGTTAGGCTTCCGTAGCTTAACGCCCCCCTTTTTATTCAAGGGGCTGTACCAGATAGAAAAAAGTCGGGAACAACCCTTGACGGCGACATAGAACGCAAGTAGAACATTTGGGAGCGTTTTGCTTTTGTTCTACATATTGGGGGAACCGCAAATTGGTCCTACTGCATGTGGAAAAGGCGCATAAACCAGACATTAGGGACCGCCCATGCTGACAAAAAAACAATACGAGCTTTTGGTTTTTATTGATCAACGCCTGAAAGACAGCGGCGTTTCCCCCTCTTTTGATGAAATGAAAGATGCCCTGGGTCTGGCTTCCAAGTCTGGCATCCACCGCCTGATTACGGGGCTCGAAGAACGCGGCTTTATTCGTCGCCTGCCCCATCGCGCCCGCGCGCTGGAAATTTTGCGTCGCCCGGAAAATGTTGACATGGGGCAAAAACTCGCTGAATCAAAGGGCTTCACCCCGAATGTTATCCGGGGCGATTTCAAGATATCGGGGGCCGAACCAGTTGCCCACCCCACGGACGGTGGCGGCACCGTGCAAATACCCCGTTATGAAAAAATCGCCGCCGGTTTGCCGATTGAAGCCGTTGACAATCCCTCCAATACAATCGGAATTCCCGCCGACATGATTGGCAAGGGCAGACATTACGCCCTGGAAGTGGATGGTGAATCGATGATCGACGAAGGCATCCACGATGGTGATACGGTGATTATTCGCCATTCCGATAGCGCCGACAACGGGGCCATCGTCGTCGCCATTATCGATAACGAGGAAGTGACCCTTAAGCGCCTGCGCCGCAAGAGAAATTCGGTGGCCCTTGAAGCCGCCAACAAGGATTTTGAAACCCGTATTTTCGGCCCTGATCAGGTCAAGGTGCAGGGCCAGCTTGTTGGCCTGATCCGCAAGTATTAACCCGGTCCTTTTTCCGTTTTCGGCCTTCTTTTGGGGCGCAAAACCCACGGCCTTTTGCCCCTGCTTCCATTCACCGTTTCGATTCGCACCCAGCCGTCGTTGTCAAACCATAGGGCGTGGGCTCCATTTCGCCACAAATCGAACCTGTCAACGACGATGACGGGGTTACCGCAGGGAATTCGCACCGGAACGGCTGAAAGCAGTATATCGGCGCTTCGACAGTCTTCCTCGACAGCCCCGGCTTTTCGAACCAGCGCGACCTTTTTGTTCCTGATGGTGAAAATACACCCCAGATCATCGCATTTCAGGGGGGCGGTTTTTGCCATCTCATCCCAGTTGTCCCCTGAACCCTGGGCTGCCCTCCTGAACCAGGCATCGCGTGTGAACTTTGCCGTTTTCATCGAGGATACGGCCAGCCGCCCCTGATTATCTTTCAACGCCAGCAGCTTTCCTTTGCCATCTATCAGGATATCCGGCGATTGAACCCAAAATAGAGAAGCCATTCCGGCTGCGATGGCGATGGCGCCGAACCATCGCCATCTCTGACGCCACAAACATAGCCAAAGCCCACCTAATGTGATCGCGGCGATGCCCCCTGTTTCCATCGCCGGCAACAAGGTTACGGCGCCCGGCCATGAGGCGACCTCCCCTGCGATATCGAGGACAAACCCAACCCCTGCGCCCATCGGGGCCAGGGCTAATCCCTCCAACCCCAGCGGCATCAGGGCGAAAGCGATCACCGCCCACGGCATTATCCAAAGGGCGGTTAAGGGAACCGCCAGCAAATTGGCGGCAAGGCTGTAATCCGCGAAACGGTTAAAATGAAAGGCGGCAAAGGGCGCTGTCGCCATCCCGGCGATCAGCGTCGTCAACGCAACACCGCCGATATATAACAAAAACGTCGCCGCCCACCCCCTGCCCCTGCCTGATCTTGACCATTTTTTCTCCGACAAAATTTCGTATGCGGCCACCAGCGCCGTCACAGCTGCAAAAGATAGCTGGAAACTGGCCCCCAGCAGACTTTCCGGCTTAATCAGCAATATGACGAAGGCGGCAAAAGCGATCAGACGTAAGGAAAGACTACGGCGCTCAAACAGTACTGCGGCAAGCACCACCCCGATCATCAGGAAGGCGCGCATGGTCGGCACGGTAGCCCCGGCAATCAGGGCGTATGCAAGGGCCGACAATATCGCGGCCGACGCCGCCCATTTTTTTATCGGATAGCCAAGGGCCATGAACGGAAACAGGGCCAGGAATCCGCGCAGCCCGACAAACACGATACCGGCGACGAGTCCAATATGAAGCCCGGAAATGGCGAGTAGATGCGCGATTCCAGAATCCCGGAAATCATCCATTACCTGTTCCGGTATCGCCCCGCGCTCACCGTTCATAAGGGCGCGGGTTACTGCCCCAATAGCCAATTCCTCAGAACCCGCAAACGCGCCTTGAACCCGCCTGCCAATTTCATTGCGAAGTCGGGACAGGGCGGCGGTCCCCCTGTAAATGAGGTCCTGGGGGCCAGAGTTTTCAGCACTTAGGGTAACAACTGCCTTTCCGTAGGCAAAACCGACGGCGCCGATACCGGTAAAAAAGAACCGCCGCTGAAAATCAAAGGCCCCAGGAGCCGCCGGGGCCGGAGGCGGCCTCAACCTCGCTCTTAAGCGCACCCAGTCGCCAACAAACAATGACGGTTGTTTGCCGGCCAGGACAATACGGATTTTTTGAGGTGTTGATTCGGGCTTAACGCCGATAATACGCGTTTTATCCAGGGTTACCCGAACCCCCTTTATCCGGGTTTCCAGTTGATCAATGCGACCTTCAAGGGTTGTCGGACCTATGGCCCTGACCAGTACAGGAGCAGAAACAAGGGCCGTTCGCCATTGGGCTGATGTAAAACCGAGAGAAATTATCGCCAAACAGATGAAAAGTACGGACAGGAAACCCTGGTTTCGTGTTTTTGCCAACCTAAAGGCCACTAAAGTGACGAAGATAGCAGTTATCCCCACCCAAAAGGGTGGCTCGGTTTCCAGAAAAAAGTAAAAAATGACACCCAAACCAAGCGCCACGGGGGCCCAAAGCACCAATCTGGACTGTTCCTGCCAGATTATTCCAATTATTTTTTCTTTAAATATCAGCAGGTTATTTTCCTTTTGGGATAAAATTTCACAATACGGCGAGGTCTTTGCTGCAACTGCTAAATGAATGTGATAAAAAACGGCCAAACTCGAACTAGATTCAGGTGAGCCCATTCGGGCATGCCAGCCATCAAACCACAGACGTTGACATTACGGAAACCAATACTCTTATGACGGTTGTTACACGCTTTGCGCCTTCCCCGACTGGCTTCCTTCATATAGGCGGCGCGCGCACGGCTTTGTTCAACTGGCTTTTCGCCCGTCATCACGGTGGTAAATTCCTGCTCAGAATCGAAGACACGGATCGCAAACGCTCGACCGATGAAGCCGTCACGGCGATCTACGACGGTATTAACTGGATGGGGCTGAATTGGGACGGCGACGCTGTGTCACAGTTTTCTCGCGTTGATGAACATCGCGAAGCGGTTGAACGCCTGTTGGCCGAGGGCAACGCCTATAAATGTTATTGCTCGCCCGAAGAGCTAACGCAAATGCGCGAGAACGCCCGCGCCGAAGGCCGTCCCATGCGGTACGATGGACGCTGGCGGGATAAATCCCCTGACGAAGCTCCCCAAGGTGTCGCCCCGGCGATCCGTCTTAAGGCCCCGCACGATGGTGAAACCGTTATCAGTGATCTGGTCCAGGGCGAAGTCAAGGTTGCCAACGACCAACTGGACGACATGATCCTGGTGCGCGCCGATGGCACCCCCACCTATATGCTTGCCGTGGTTGTTGACGATCATGACATGGGCGTAACCCATGTAATACGAGGTGATGATCACCTGACCAACGCCTTTCGCCAATACCAGCTTTATGTTGCCCTTGGATGGGAAGTGCCGATATTTGCCCACATTCCATTGATCCACGGCGCAGATGGGGCAAAACTTTCGAAACGTCACGGCGCGCTGGGCGTGGACGCCTATCGGGGCGATGGATTTCTTCCTGAAGCCATGCGCAATTATCTGTTACGCTTGGGCTGGGCGCATGGGGACGACGAATTTATCCCGACGGACAAAGCCATCGAATGGTTTGATCTGGATGGCGTCGGCAAATCACCGGCGCGCTTCGACGTCGCCAAGTTGACAAATTTGAACGCCCAGTACATGCGTGAATCGGAATCCGCCATGCTCGCCGAATTGATTGAACCAGCCTTGGGCGAGCGCCTTGGCCGCGAGTTGAACGACCTGGAAAAAGGTCGCGTCCTGAAAGGTATGGATGGCCTGAAGGAGCGCGCCAAGACCGTCGTTGAATTATATGAAAGCGCCTTTTTTTATGTCGCGCCGCGCCCCCTGCCGATGAACGAAAAGGCAACCAAACTCTTGGCCAATGGCGGACTGGAGAAAATAGCAACCCTTCGCAACGAACTAGCAGGCCTTGCTGACTGGAAACCCGAGGCGATGGAAATTGCTGTCAAAAATATGGCCGAAGCGGAAGAAATCAAGCTAGGAAAATTGGCGCAGCCTATGCGTGCCGCCTTGAGCGGATCAAACATCTCGCCGGGCATTTACGACGTCATGGACGTTCTCGGTCGTGATGAATCACTAGGACGCCTGGATGACGTTCTAAAGTAACTGTTTTTGGTGTATATTCATCAAAACTGAAGAGAAACAGATGGTAGGAGAATCATGGATGCCCAACGCAACAACCCCGGTAGATAAAGGAGCGTTTACGCTAACGGACAATCGTAATGGGAAAACCTATGACCTAGACGTTCTGAAAGGGTCAACCGGCCCGGATGTCATTGATGTCAGGAAGCTGTACGCGGAAACAGGTTGTTTCACCTACGATCCAGGATTCACATCTACTGGAAGTTGCCAATCCGACATTACCTTCATTGATGGTGAAAAAGGCATCCTGCGTTATCGCGGATACCCGATCGATCAGTTGGCAGAAGGTTCAAACTTCCTGGAAACCTGCTACCTGTTGATCTATGGCGATCTACCGACTGGAGAACAGCTGGACAAGTTCAAACATCGGATCACCTACCACACTATGGTGCATGAACAGATCAACTCGTTCTTCAAAGGTTTCCGTCGTGATTCCCACCCGATGGCGATTATGAACGGCATCGTTGGCGCATTATCGTCGTTCTATCACGACAGCACCGGCATCAATAACCCAAAACACCGCTTTGTCGCCTCGACGCGCCTGATCGCCAAGATGCCAACCATAGCGTCTTCGGCGTATCGTTATTCCATCGGCATGCCTTTTACCTATCCCCGGAACGATCTGAACTTCACCGAGAACTTCCTGTACATGATGTTCTCCAACCCATGTGAAGAATATAAAATCAACCCGATCCTGGTGAACGCCATGGACCGCATATTGATCCTGCATGCTGATCACGAACAGAACGCATCGACCTCCACAGTTCGCCTTGCCGGTTCTTCCGGCGCCAACCCGTTTGCCTGTATCGCCGCCGGTATCGCCTCCCTTTGGGGGCCAGCACACGGCGGCGCCAACGAAGCTGTACTGACCATGCTGGAAAAAATCGGCACCGTGGACCGGGTTCCTGAATATATCAACAAGGCCAAGGATAAAAACGATCCTTTCCGCCTGATGGGCTTCGGCCACCGTGTTTACAAGAACTTCGACCCACGCGCCAAGGTCATGCGCCAGACGGCCCATGAAGTGTTGGGCGACCTGGGCATCAAACAGGATCCTCTGCTTGAACTGGCGATGGAACTGGAACGCATCGCGCTTGAAGACGAATACTTCGTCGAGAAAAAACTGTACCCAAATGTGGACTTCTATTCGGGCATTATCTTCCGCGCCATGGGTATCCCGACCTCAATGTTTACGGTGCTGTTTGCGGTAGCTCGCACTGTTGGCTGGGTCGCCCAGTGGAACGAAATGATCGAGGATCCGACCCAACGGATCGGCCGCCCGCGTCAGCTCTTCACGGGTGAAGTGGAACGGAATTTTGTTGCTCTGAATGAACGATCCTAGGGCCGCTCAATCAGTTCGATCTTGTAGCCGTCCGGATCTTCGATGAAGGCAATTACGCTTTTGCCGTGCTTCATCGGCCCCGGTTCCCGGCTGATCTTAACCCCGTCTTTGCGCATGGCGTCGCAAGCGCCATAAATATCCGGCACGGCAACAGCCAGATGGCCGAACCCGTTGCCGACTTCGTAAGGTCCTGTCTGATCCCAGTTATGGGTGAGTTCAACCACAGCATCACTGGACTCGTCGCCGTACCCGACAAATGCCAGGGTGAATTTCCCACCGGGAAAATCAGTCCGGCGCATGATCGTCATGCCCAGGTGACGGGAATAAAAATCAAGAGATTTTTCCAAATCCAGCACCCGGATCATCGTGTGCAAAAGGCGGAACTTGCCGGTATCATCGCTCATAGTCTGGTTTCCTTCAATATGGTTATAAGTGCATCGGCGGCCTTGGCGGAAGGCGAAACACCGCCCCGTCCCAGTTGTTTTAGCGCCTCATTTGCCGCTTCAATTTGCCTGGTTGCGGCCGGTTCGTCATCAAGCAAATCCGACAGGGCTTCGCTCAATAAGTCCGGCAGGCATTTTTCCTGAAGAAATTCCGGAACCGCCTCACGACCCAGGACGATGTTAACCAGATTTGCATAGGGTGTTTTCAGCAGCCTGCGAACCAGCCAGGCGGTCAAGGAATTTACCTTATAGGCTATGACATTTGGCGTTCCCGCCATCGCCAGTTCCAGCGCTACCGTTCCTGACGCAGCAAGCGCCACATCGGCGGCGGCGAAAGCATCAAATTTTTCCGTATCACCTTCAAGCACAAGCGCCTTCAGGGGCCAGGGATCAATGATCTGGCGAACCCGTTCGGCCAGCGATCCAAGGGCGGGAATGACAATTTCAAGATCGGGGTGAGTTTTGGATAACTGAATGGCGGTCTGACAAAAAACGCCAAGAAGTTTTTCAACCTCGCCACGACGAGAACCGGGCAACATCACCATTAAGGGATCGCGGTTATTGATGTTGTGGCGTTTGCGAAAACCATCGCCATCCCCTTTGTCCGCCCCGCCTTCGACAACCGAATGACCAACAAAGGTGGAATTCAACCCCTCGCGCTCAAAATATGGGGGTTCGAACGGAAGCAGCGTCAGCAGGTGATCAAGGAACCCTGCTACTTTTTTCGCCCGCCCCGGCTTCCAGGCCCAAACCGAAGGGGCGACATAGTGAACCAGTTTGATATTTTTACCCTTGAGTTTTTCAGCAACGCGAAAACAAAAACCAGGTGCGTCAATTGTCAGCAACACGTCCGGCTTTTGCTTCAAAACATCGGCAACTGTTTGGTTGATGCGTTTAAGAAGCCTGGGAAGGTACGGCAAAATTTCCGCTATCCCCATCAACGACAGTTCTTCCATCGGGAACAGGCTTTCCAAGCCTTGCTCAGTCATTTTTGGACCGCCGATGCCGACAAATCGGGTCTCGCTATTTTTCTCTTTCAGACGCGCCATAACCCTTGCCCCAAGAATGTCACCCGAGGCCTCACCTGCGATCATATAGATCAGCGGTGTTTGAATTTCGATACCGACAACAAATAACCCAAGATTATCGGCGGCAGTTCGCACCGCGTTCATATCAACAACCAGGGCCATTCCAGCCTGTACGGCGATTCCGTCAAGTCCGGCTTTTGCAGCAGCTTCGAGCGTGGAAACACCGATGGTGGGAAGATCGGCGCGAGTTTCCTGCCCCGGTTTACAAACCTTGACCAGTACGCCGCCTTTTGCAGTGCCCCTTAATTCTGCTATGCGACCGATCAGGGCGTCGGTGCCCTGCTCATCTTCCTGCGACAGAACCGATCCCTGGAAAGCGACCGCACCCTGACCTTTGTCGACGGCACCTATGGACAAAGCTGCTTCCTGCGCCAGGAATATGTCAGAAAGCTGCATTGACGTCGGCTTGTATGCGCCGTAAGGGCCCTTGGGGGCGAGGATATCGGGAAGCAATTGTTCAACGCCGACGACGTCGAATCCTTCGGCTTCCAAAGCCTTGATCAAGGCTTTCAGCAGGCCGTCGTCTCCTAAAGAAGCGGCACCACTGGAGGCAAAAAATTTTGTCGCCCACATATCCGGGCGCAAATCTTTCAGGCCGGGCCTTTTGATCGCCCCGGCCATGACGAGTTCCTTTGCACCCGCTTCGCGTAGATGTTTGAGGCTTGTTTCGGCGGCTCCCAGGCGAACCCAGGCGTGTTCGTCCCCAGCGCAGATGAGACCGGGATCGGCTTGCCCTTCGAAGGCGATAACAAAAAAATCCCGACCGGAATCGCGACAGGATTGAATAATGTGTGCAGGCAGTTCCCCGCCACCTGCAAGAATGCCTAGTTTAGGCTGCATCTTCCAGGTTGGGTTGACAGATGGAGCGCGATGAATCGGCGCGAATGAAATCAAGAATTTCCTTAACCGGTTCAATGTCGCTCATCATCTCGGCTACATCTTCCAGTCGTTCAGCCATGGTGCCTTCAGGGGCAAACATTAAGCGATAGGCGTTGCGCATGGCATGGATCGTTTCCCGGTCAAAATTTCGACGTTTCAACCCAACTACATTAAGGCCTTGTAAGCGGGCCCTGTTTCCAATAACGGAGCCGTAGGGAATAACATCATTTTCTATGCCCGACATACCGCCAATCATGGAGTGACGGCCGATGCGAACAAACTGATGCACGGCGGAAAGGCCACCGATAATAGCCCATTCATCTATTTCAACATGGCCACCCAATGTGGCGTTGTTGACCAAAATGACGTGATCTTTGATTCGGCAATCATGGGCGACATGCGACCCCACCATGAACAAACAGTTATTTCCGACACTGGTCAGCATACCACCGCCTTCGGTGCCAGGGTTCATGGTGACGTGCTCGCGAATGACGTTGTTGCACCCGATATCCAGTCTTGACGGTTCGCCGCCATACTTCAAATCCTGGGGTTGGTGACCAATGGATGCGAAGGGAAAAATGCGTGTGTTTGAGCCGACACTGGTGATACCGTCAACCACAACATGAGAAACAAGCGCGACGCCGTCACCAAGTTTGACGTCTGGTCCAACGATACAATAAGGGCCAATCTTGACGCCTTCACCAATTTCGGCACCGTCGGCAATTATGGCGGTCGGGTGTATATCTGTCATTATTCGTTATCCACAATCATCGCCGCAAAGGTCGCTTCCGCCATCAAGGTATCGCCAACCCGGGCCTCGCCGTTGAATTTCCAAACCGGACCGCGATTTTGAACTTTTGTCACCAAAATAGACAACGTATCGCCCGGCGTTACCGGTTTGCGAAAACGAGCTTTATCGACGGACATGAAATAAACCAGCTTTCCTTCCGATTGAGCCCCCATTGTCTCTATCACCAATACACCGGAAGTCTGGGCCATGGCCTCGATAATCAGCACACCTGGCATGACCGGGTGCCCCGGAAAATGGCCCTGAAAAAAAGGTTCGTTTATGGTGACGTTTTTTATACCAATAGCGCTTACATCAGGGATGACTTCTGTGATTTTGTCTATCATCAAAAAGGGGTAGCGGTGTGGAATCATGTCCATGATCCGCACGATGTCGATATCTTCGACTTTTTCCGGGATGCTTTCGCTCGACACGATTACTTAACCTCTCTTTTTCGACATTTTTTCGATTGCGGCGACGCCGCGCATCCATTCACGAAACGGTTGGGCGGGCGATCCGCCGATTTTTTCATCGGGACCGACATTGCGCATGACGCCACTTTGCGCCGCCACTTGTGCGCCCGGACCAATTTCCAGGTGGCCGGCCAGTCCGACCTGACCTCCCAGCGCGGCAAAATCGCCAACCGTGGTAGATCCGGAAATTCCCACCTGCGAAACAACGATACAACAACGCCCCAGACGAACGTTATGGCCTATCTGGACCAAATTATCAATTTTGGAACCGGCACCGATAACCGTATCGGGACCAGTTCCCCGGTCGATCGTAGAATTGGCGCCGATTTCCACATCGTCCTCAACAACAACACGCCCCAACTGAGGAACTTTCAAATGACCTTCCTGCCCCATGGCGAAGCCGAAACCATCCTGGCCGATGCGAACGCCGGAATGAATAATAACCTGAGAGCCAATCACACAAAAATCGAGAGTAACCAATGGTCCTATACGACTACTTTCACCGACGCTCACTCCCTGTCCAATAACCGTATTGGCGCCGATCCAGCAATTTTTGCCAACACTGGCATTCACCCCTATAACGGCGCCGGGTTCAATCCGGCATCCCTCCCCTATTTTTGCCGTTTCATGTATCGAGGCGTTGTCGGAAATTTCAGGGACTATCTGGATAATGGGGTAAAATGCACGTGCAACCCGCGCGTACCCGCGGTAAGGGTCATCCATGAGCACCAAGCTCATTCCTTTGGGTGCCTTCGATGCAAGGGCCGGGTGGACGATACACGCCCCGGCCTGACTTTGAGAAAAGCTCTCAATATATTTTCTGTTATCCAGAAAACTGATATTTGACGCCCCTGCCTCGCCCAGCGGCGCTACGTTGGTAAATTGGGTATTTCCATCAGCCCCATCGCAAAGGTTGCCGCAGGCGATCCCGGCCAGTTCCAAAAGGGAAAACGGGCCGACTACATTGAAAAATCGGGGATCGGCCATATCCGATATACGCCCTTAATCGCTATTTAGCCGGTTCGGCGACTTTGATGCTTGGCATCTGAGCATCCAGACGATCCAGTACCTGTTGCGTAATTTGCAGTTTTGGACCAGCCATGACAACCTGATCCTGGCGCAGGATAAGCGAGATACCCTGCTCATTGGCCATGGCGGTAACGATTTCATTCAATACCTTCTGGATCTGCCCGATCGCATCCTCCTGTACCCGCTCAAGATTCCCTTTGCGCAGTTGAACCTGGCGCTGCACCTCCACCAACTGCTTTTCAAATTCGCGTCTTTTATCGGTAAACGCCTCAGCCGAGAGTATAGTCCTTTGGCTGTCCAACTCCTGATTTGCTGTGCGCAACGTTTCTTCTTCCTTCTGAATCTGGCCCTGGAAAACTTCCCGGAATTTACCGATCTGTTCGCGGATGGATTTGAAAGCCAAACCATTGCGGATAATAAAGTCAATATTGATCACGGAAATTTTAATTCCCGATTCTGTTTCCTGGGCAAAAACAGATCTACCCGAAACAAGTAAGAGAACTCCCATCAGGGAAAAGAGTATGAGCATTTTTTTCACGGACTAACTCCTAAAATCTGGTGCCAAAACTAACGCGTACATTCTCGTCTTCATCAAAGCTCTCCTCGACAACCGGGAATCCCATATCGATGCCCAGTGGACCGAAAGGAGAATGCCAAATAAATCCTGTGCCGACCGAAATACGCATACTACCGGTATCGTTGACATCGGATCCGTTGGAACTCAATTTTCCTGTGCTACCGATGTCGGTAAAGAGCTTTCCGCTAACGGCAAGTTCTTCAGGCAGCCCAAGAGGGAAGGTCAGTTCTGTCCCTCCCTTGTACATCCATTCGCCACCCAGAGCGTCGGCCGTCGCCTGATCCCGGGGACCGACACCAGACGTAGCGAACCCTCTTAAATCATCGCCGCCGATAAAGAAACGATCATGCAGGCTAACATCCTGACCTATGCCCAGGATATGGCCAACCGATCCACGAAATGACAAAATCCACTGGTCATACAGAGAGAAGTATTTTCCCGCCTTAAACATATTGCGCAGATAGCGTTTCGAACCACCAAGCCCAGCCAAATCATTATTCATTCGAAGGACATAACCTTCTGTCGGAAATACCGAATTATCCCGTTTGTCGTAAACAATGCCGTGGCTCAACTCAGAAACAAAATCCGATCCCGCAGCGTCCTTGACATATTGGGAGGCGTTGTCGGGCACATTATCAATTTTGATCTTCTTGAGTGTTTGCTTCCAGCTTTGACGAAGATGTTCCGTGACGGAATACCCTGCCCGCAAAGCCTCACCCGTTTGTTTGGTATCAAAAGAGCTTGCGTCCTGGTTGTCCTTTGCAGTGTGGAACACATCAAACCCGGCAGCAACATCACGGTCCATAAAGTAGGGCTCGGTAAAGCTGAGGTCTATCTTGGATTGACGCGCCGCAATCATTCCGCTGACACTCAGATTTTGCCCTTTACCCATTAGATTCCGCTCGGTAATACCAACGTCGAACAGGGGGCCGGTGCCGGTTGAAAAGCCCAACCCAACGCTTAGAGAGCCAGTTGATTTTTCCTCGACATTGACATTAATCGCCGTTTTGTCGGGTTCTCTTCCTGGAACCTGTTCAATCTCGACGACCTCAAAAAAATCCAGATTTTGCAATCTTTGTTTGGAACGCCTGAGTTTTGAAGGATTGAAAGCGTCTCCTTCAACCAGCCTGAATTCCCGACGCAGGACTTCGTCGGCCGTCCTTACGTTTCCTTCAACATCAATTCGTTCAACGAATATCCGTGGTCCCTCGTTGACTTCAAAGGTGACATCAACGGTTCGTTCTTCACGGTTTCTGTTAATGCGGGGGCGAATATCGACGAAGGCGAATCCCAACGAGCCAATATCGTTGGTCATTTTGTCGATCGTCGTTTCGACCAGTTCGGCGTCGTACCATTCTCCCGGTTCGGCTACCAGGCTTTCCGTGACGTCTTCTGGATTCAAATCCAGCAAGTTGATGTCCAGGTCAACCTTGCCAAAGGTGTAGCGGTTGCCTTCGTCGACCATGAAGGTAATAAAAAAATCCTTACGGTCTGGGGTCAATTCGGCGACGGCTGACAAGACCCTGAAATCGGCAAATCCATCCGCAAGGTAAAAGCGCCGCAGCAATTCGCGATCAAGCGCCAGGCGATCAGGGTCGTAGTTATCATCCAGAGAAAAGAACCTGTACCAGCGGGTTTCACTGGTACGGACGATCTTCCGCAGGCGTGAACCGCTGTATTCCTTGTTGCCGATAAAACGAATGTTGCGAACCTCGGTCCACTTGCCTTCGTTGATCTCGAAAACCAGATCAACCCGGTTCTGCTCCAGTTGGATTACCTTGGGTTCCACGCTGGCGGCAAATCGTCCCTTACGGCGGTACAGGGTCAAAATTCGTTTTATATCGTTTTGAACTTTCGAACGGCTATAGATAACCCGAGGACTGAGCGTTAATTCATTGGCGATGTCGTCATCCTTAAGCTTGTTATTTCCTTCGAAAGCAATTCTGTTGATGACCGGGTTTTCGATGACATTGACTATAATGTCATTACCCTGGCGACGAATAGTCACGTCCGCGAAAAGCCCTGTGGCGAATAAACTTTTCAGAGAATTGTCAATGCGCCTGTTATCGAAGGAGTTGCCTTTTTTGATCAGCATGTAGGATAGAACTGTGCTCGATTCGACGCGCTGATTGCCCTCGACAACGATCTCGCGCACAACCACGCTCTGCGCAGCCGAAAACTTCGGCGCTATCAACGGCGCAAGGATTAAACAGACAAAAATTATGACGCGAAACAGGCGTCCCACTTAAACCCCCCTAGGCATTTATCATTTAGGATCAATACGATCCAAGACGCAAACAAGCCCCAAAAAAATAACCAAGGGGCGATTCACGTTTCTATTTTTCCATATTAGAAACGATTACACTCTAAGATTCAATCACTTAGATCAACTAACTAGGTTTCTTATCTTCTCTATAAGTTTGATGTTCTCAAAGTCATTCCAAAACACAAAAACCATGAGAAGTAATATCAAAGCAAGACCAAATCGAAAACTATATTCTTGGACTTTTTCATTGACCGGACGACCAAGAATAGCTTCGAAGAAGTAGAATAATAGGTGCCCTCCGTCCAACATGGGAATTGGGAATAAGTTGATCAGGCCAAGATTGATGGATAAGGCTGCTAAAAAAAAGAAAAAGGTGGGAAGCCCGCCTTGCGCCATGTCTCCAGCCATCTGGGCTATCCTAATCGGCCCCCCTAGATCTTGCCTCGAAACTGCTCCAGAGAACATTTGGCCGACAGTTTTCAATATAGTGACTGTGAACCCATATGTCCGATCTACCCCCATTAATAGAGAATCAAAAATTCCTAAAGGCAGGTACTCAACAAGATTTGGGTCTGGCGTCACTCCTAAAAGACCTATTTGGCTTTCGACACCATTTTCTTGACGTGTATGAGCTTTAGGGGTTGCAATGATCGTTAGTTGAACATCATCACGAATGATTTCCATCGATAATGAAACATTCGCGCTTTTCATCACTACTTGGCGTAAATCCTCAAACAGAACGACATCTTTTCCGTCTATTGAAATAACCCGGTCACCAGGTGTTATTCCAGCTTCCTCAGCAGCGCTGCCCGCTTGAACCGTACCAACCTGTGACAATGGTGTCGGTTCACCGGTAACAAAAAAAAGGCTGGCAAAAACTAAAACGGCAAACAAGAAGTTTACAAAAGGGCCAGCAAAAACAATGGCCGCGCGTTGGCCCAGGCGCTTGTGATGGAAGGAAACCTCTTTTTCGGTGTCCGTTAGCGGGCGTTCTTTCTCTTCTTCGATATTCTCACCTTCGCCAAACATCTTGACGTAACCGCCCATGGGAATTGCGGCAAATTTCCAGCGGGTGCCGTGTTTGTCGTTGAAACCGAACAGTTCCTTACCGAACCCAATTGAAAATATTTCAACCCGCACGTTGTTGTAACGGGCGACCAGGAAATGCCCCATTTCGTGAACAAACACGAGAATAGTCAGAACGGCTAATGGGATTAGAACGTAATATATTAGAAATTCCACAGTATTTCAGTCCGTTAAGATTGTTAAAGGTAAACTGCCAGACAGGTTTACCCCATAATATAGCTATTTGCGATCTCGCGCGCACTGGCATCAGCATCAAGAACTTCGTCAAGGGTTGCTAACCCACAATGCGGTGTGTTTTCCAGAGTATTTTCCACAATTGCGGCGATTTCAAGGAAGCTGATACGCTGGTCGAGAAAACCGGCAACGGCGATTTCATTGGCCGCATTAAGAACCGTCGGTGCATTTCCGCCGGCTTTCAGGGCCTCCCGGGCTAGTCTCAATGCCGGAAAGCCCCCTTCGTCAGGGGTTTCAAAGGTCAGGTTGCCTATTTCTTCCAGCTTCAGCTTCGGGGCGGGTGTGGCCATCCGTCGGGGCCAGCCAAGAGCGTAGGCAATGGGGGTGCGCATATCCGGCGTTCCCATTTGTGCCAAAACGGAACCATCTACATAATCAACCAGACTGTGAACGACCGACTGGGGGTGTACCAAAACTTCAATTTGGTCCTCACGCACCGGGAATAAATGATAGGCCTCAATCAATTCGAGCCCTTTGTTCATCATTGTCGCAGAATCGATGGAAATTTTTGCCCCCATATCCCAGTTGGGGTGGGCGATAGCCTGTTCAGGCGTCATTGAAACCATTTCTTCCCGGGTTTTCTCCCGAAATGGCCCGCCAGACGCCGTCAGGATAATACGGCTGATTTTTGAGGGATCGTCAAAATCAAATACCTGAAAAATGGCGCTGTGTTCGGAATCAACCGGTATCAGGGTAGCGCCGTGACGGGCTATTTCCCGGATCATCACATTCCCTGCGGAAACAAGACACTCCTTGTTCGCCAGGCCAACGATGGCGCCGCGTTCGACAGCCTTGAACGTGGGCTCCAACCCGGCAGTTCCGACAATCGATGCCATCACCCAGTCGGAAGGCATCATTGCGGCCTCTTTGATGGCCTCGCGACCAGCAGCAACGTCAATACCTGTGCCCGACAGGGCGTCTTTTAAGGCTGCATAACATTGAGAGTCGCCGACAACGGCGATTTTCGGGTTTAACGTCTTCGCCTGCTCAGCCAGCAAATCGACATTTCGGTTTGCCGTTAACGCCTCAACCCTAAAACGCCCAGGAGATCGCTTAATCAGATCAACCGTATTCGCCCCGACCGACCCCGTGGAACCAAGAATTGAAACAGTTCTGATATCTGTCGATGGTTCAATAATTGCCTGTGTCTGCGAATGAGGCGAGGTCATGACATCAACGCCCCCTTATCGACCAGGTTAATCAAGGCCGCGGCGACAATAGCGGCAAGCAAAGCATCGACTCGATCCAGCAATCCACCATGGCCTGGTATCAAATTGCTCGAGTCCTTGACGTCAAAATGACGCTTAAAGGCAGATTCGACAAGATCCCCACCTTGAGAAACCAGTCCAATAAAAGCGCTTACGGCGGCAATCTTGTATATTTCGTCAAACCCGGTCCAATGCGCCACAATCCCCCCGGCGAACGCCGCTGACACGATGCAGCCTCCCAATCCGGCCCATGTTTTGTTGGGGCTGATTTTCGGTGCCAGTTTAGGACCTCCGATCAACCGTCCCGCAGCGTACGCGCCACTGTCGGCTGCCCAGACTAGCACAAGCAGCCAGATAACAGCCGTGAAACCGTTGTCCCAATCATTTCTGATCCAGATCAAAGAGAGCGACGGAATACCGATATAAACGGCTCCCGCTCCCATCCACAGGTTGTTTACGGGGTGTACGGCTTTGTCCATTTCTTCCGAATGAAGCGGTAAACCAGACATCAATCGCCTGATCTCTGTCATGGCAAAGAAAAAGACGCCAATTACGCCGCAAACCAAAATGGCGTTCAGATAGGCGCCCAACGAGGCCGCGAAGACTGCTGTGACCATTCCGGCAACCAGGACCAATCCCTGATAGCCGAAACGTCCACCACTGACAATGCGACGCCATTCCCACGCCATCACAACAACGGCCATTACGACAAACCCATTGAAATAGGGGCCGCCCAAATAGGTAATGCCAAGCACCAGCGGGATCATCACTAGCGAAGATAGAATTCTGATTGTCAAATTGCTTTTACGGGGTTCAGTCACCGGTCGCGCCGTAACGCCTTTCACGCCCGTGAAATGCTTCGATTGCCTTGTCAAAATCCTGTTTCGAGAAATCAGGCCACAAGGTATCCAGAAAAATGAACTCGGCATAGGCGAGTTGCCATAACAGGAAATTGCTTATCCGCTGTTCACCACTGGTTCTGATCAGAATGTCCGGATCGGGAATGCCCCGGGTATAAAGGTAACCTTCAAAGGTTTCCTCGTTGATATCATCCGGGTTTATCTCACCGGCTCGCGCCTTCCTCGCCAATTCACGCGCGGCTTCGGAAATTTCGGCCCGTCCACCATAGCTAAGAGCTATGGTCAGGTGCAGGCGGCCATTGCCCGCCGTCAGTTTTTCGGCCCCTTCTATTAAATTGACAATATCATCGCCGAGACGTTTCCTGTCCCCAATGACCGAGAAACAGACCCCTTCCTTGTGAAGGGTCGATATTTCACTTTTCAGATAGTATTTTAACAAGTCCATCAAGTCGCTGACTTCGCTAGTGGGGCGTTTCCAGTTTTCAGACGAAAATCCATAAAGAGTCAGGTAACGAACATTGGCCTCGATGGCGCTCTTAATGGCCGTTCTTACTGCGTCGGCTCCCTTCTTGTGACCGGCCGTTCTAGGCAGGTTGCGCCCCTTGGCCCAGCGGCCATTGCCGTCCATGATGATCGCGACATGGGCGGGAGGACTGGCCTGGACTCCTGTATCGGGGGAGATAGCCTTCATGGGATCAGCCGGTGTCACTTGATCTAAACCTGCATAATTTCCTGTTCTTTATGAGATAGGGTATCATCAATTTTGCTCACGAACGTATCGGTAAGGTCCTGAATTTCCTGATGATATTCATGATGCACATCTTCAGAAATTTCCCCTTCCTTTTCCTCGCGCTTCAATTCATCCATCGCATGACGACGCACGTTGCGAACTGCAATACGGGCGTCTTCAGCGTATTTGCTGGCGACCTTCGACAGTTCGGTACGGCGTTCTTCAGTCAAAGCAGGAATCGGAATGCGAACGAGTTGACCATCGGACGATGGATTCAGACCCAGTCCAGATTCCATAATCGCCTTTTCGACCGACTTGACCATGCTTTTATCCCAGACCTGGACAGTGAGCATACGTGGTTCCGGCACGCCAATCGTACCAACCTGGTTCATCGGCATTTCAGAACCGTAGGCATCGACCATGATAGGCTCCAGCAAACTTGTCGAGGCCCGACCCGTACGCAGGCCACCAAATTCCTGGTGAAGGATTTCAACAGCCCCTTCCATTCGACGCTTTACGTCTTTCTTCGTGTTTTCAATATCGTTCGTAGTCATAGATTTTCCCTCTTTTCCCGACTTTCACCGTATCAATCTTGCGTAATGATGGTGTAGGTACCGCCACCATTTACCACGTCGGCGAAAGCTCCCGGATTGTGAATTGAAAAAACAAGAATTGGAACATCGTTTTCTCGCGCCAGCGCAATAGCCGACGTATCCATGACACGCAGGTTTTGGGTCAATACGTCCTGATAACTCAATTTTTCGTAGCGCTCGGCATTAGCAACTTTTTTCGGATCGTCGCTGTAAACCCCATCGACCTGGGTCCCCTTCAACAAGGCGTCGCAATCCATTTCAACCGCTCGCAAGGCTGCCGCCGTGTCAGTCGTGAAAAACGGGTTGCCGGTTCCGGCGGCGAAAATAACCACCCTGCCCTTGTCCATATGACGCACAGCGCGACGACGAATGTAGGGCTCACACACGGTCGACATGGGAATGGCCGACATCACACGGGTTTGTATATCATGGCTTTCAAGCACGCTTTGCATGGCCAGAGCGTTAATGACGGTCGCCAGCATACCCATATAATCGGCGCTGGTGCGTTCGATCCCGGCGGCTGTGCCGGATACGCCGCGAAAGATGTTGCCGGCCCCGATAACAAGACACACCTGAGCGCCCATTTTATGAACAGAGGCGATATCTGCGGCAATGCGTTCAACCGTATCGGAATCCAGCCCGAATTCCTTCGGCCCCATCAATGCTTCACCCGACAGTTTTAAAAGAACACGTCGGTACTTTGGCTCGGATGGCATGGTTTATTTTTCCGATGCGGCTAATTTGTTGCTGTTGTCCATGCTTTTCACACGGAATCACCCGGTAAATCGCCGCCGATCTTACACCAACCAAATGGACGAGGTCTTTGTTTTTTTAGTTTTTTGCAGATACAAAAACCCAGCCAGGCAGATTGAACCATGACGGGGTTTCGTATTCGTTTTTAAACACCGGCGAGGGCGGCAACTTCACCGGCGTAATCTTCTTCTTTCTCGATGCCGTCACCCAACGCGAAGCGAGCAAAACCGGTGATGGTAACCGGGGACCCCAGTTCCTTGCCGGCGTCTTCGAGAACCTTCGAGATTTTGCTTTCCCCATCGACCACGTAAGTCTGGTCCATCAGGCAAACTTCTTCGTAAAACTTGCGGATACGCCCTTCCACCATCTTTTCGATGATTTCCTCGGGCTTGCCGGATTCACGGGCCTGATCGCTAAGAACCTGACGTTCGCGCTCGACGCTTTCCTGATCCAGATCATCGCGCGAAACCGACTGAGGGGCAGCCGCTGCAACATGCATTGCCAGTTGTTTGCCAAGGCCGTTAAGTTTGTCGGCGTCAGCGTTGGACTGCAGGGCAACCAGAACGCCGATTTTGCCCAAACCGCCTGAAATGGCGTTGTGCATGTACGATGCAATTACGCCGCTGTTGACGCTCAGCACTTCCATGCGGCGCAGGCCCATGTTTTCGCCGACAGTGGCGATCATGTGGGTCAACTGCTCTTCGACGGTGTGCCCTTCACCCGGATAAGCAACCGCTTTCAGGGCGTCAATGTCGCCAGCGCCAGCGGCCAGACCGGTAACGTTGGTGACAAATGCCTGAAAATCGTCGTTACGGGCGACGAAGTCGGTTTCGGAGTTCACTTCAACGACGGTGCCGGTTGTGCCTTCAGAGGCAATACCGACCAAACCTTCTGAAGCAACGCGGCCGGCCTTTTTGGCGGCGGTAGCGAGGCCCTTGGTGCGAAGCCAATCGACAGCTTCTTCCAGGTTTCCATCGGTTTCGTTCAGTGCCTTTTTACAATCCATCATGCCAGCGCCGGAGGTCTGGCGCAGTTCTTTGACAAGACTGGCGGTAATCTCAGCCATATCTAAACCTCTTTTTTAAGTAACATCTTCAATCGTTTGTTTAATAACGATTATCTGAGAGAAATATGGGTGAGGCAACAGTCCAGCCCCACCCAATTTCAAAAGTATCAGGCGTCGGCCTTCGTTTTTTCAGCCGGGGCTTCAGCGGCAGTTTCTTCGGCAGCCGGAGCGGCTTCCTCAGGTTTAACTTCTTCTGCCTTGGCTTCCTCAGGTTTAGCTTCTTCAGCAGCCGGGGCGGCTTCTTCTACAGGAACGGCTTCGGCGGGAGCTTCAGCGACGGGAGCGGCTTCGGCTGGCACTTCAGCGGCAGGAGCTTCTGCCGGGGCTGCCTTGGAAAGGTCCTCGGCCGGGGTATCGACGGCTTCGCCCAGATCACCACCGGAAGCGACGACTTCCTGCTGGATACCGTCAAGGACGGAACCGGCGATCAGTTCGCAATAGATTTTGATGGCGCGAAGCGCATCATCGTTGCCCGGGATCGGGTAATCGATGCCATCAGGGCTGCTGTTTGAGTCGATAACGGCGACAACAGGGATGTTCAGTTTGTTGGCTTCGGCAACGGCGATGCCTTCCTTGTTGGTGTCGATAACGACCATGACGTCGGGCTTGCCGCCCATTTCCTTAATGCCGCCCAGGGCGCGGTCCAGCTTGTCGCGCTCGCGCGTCAGCCTAAGAAGTTCCTTTTTTGTCAGGCCGGTGGTTTCGCCTTCAAACATTTCGTCCAGTTTACGAAGGCGGCGGATTGATCTGGAAACGGTACGCCAGTTGGTCAGCATGCCGCCCAGCCAGCGGTGGTTGACGTAATACTGACCGCAACGCTTTGCGGCTTCGGCAATACTGTCAGACGCCTGGCGCTTGGTGCCGACGAACAGCACACGGCCACCGCCTGCGACGGTGTCGCGAACCAGGGTCATGGCGCGGTGCAGCATCGGTGCGGTCTGCTGCAGATCCATGATGTGAATGCCATCGCGGACGCCGAAGATGTACGGAGCCATCTTGGGATTCCAGCGACGGGTTTTATGTCCAAAGTGAACGCCGACTTCCAACAGCTGGCGCATGGTAAAACTAGGTAGAGCCATGATGGCTACTCCTCTTTTCCGGTTGATCCTCCACGGGCGTCGTTCGAAAAACTTCGAACACCGGAGCGAATAATCCCAACGAATTTGCGCCAGGTCCCGCTTAGCCCGTGTGTGAAATTACATGGCAAGCCATGTATGCGAGGCGGTTAGATACTCCGCTACGTCAGTGAATGCAAGGGGAAAAGGGCCTATACCTCGTTCACGTCAGAACCCGAAAAACGTGAACGAGGTATAGTAAAATATGGTAGTTTTTTTTTGGTTTCTGACGTGGACAGAGTATTAAGTGATTTTTCTACCGTTATGTTGTTTATGATAACAATTTATTTTGTTGTAGTGGCTCTTCGTTACACTACCATTATGGAATAGGCCAAGACTATTCATCTTCCCAATAATCCACGCCCGCTGATTCTCGGCCAAAAAAGGTAAAGGTTCGTTTCTCTCCAGAAGCTCCCGGAGCAGCTCCTACAAACACGCCAAATTTGTCGGAGTCTGGATACTCCATTATGTCTGGTTGTACCATGGTGCTAACACAAAGATAGGTTATTTCCTGATCAGAGTTATTGATGATTTGATGTGCACCTTCTGGACCACTAGCCGGTGCTGCAATGATATCTCCTTCCTTAATCGGGAAGCTTTGCTCGCCAATACGGATAATTCCTTGCCCAGAAAGGACAAAAAACATCTCTTCGTTTACACGATGGCTATGAAAAGGCCAGGCTCGATATCCTGGATCAACTTTGACCAACCGACAACCAAGTTTTTGAGCCTGGATCAAATTCGATAAACTAACAGTCCTGGCCTTAAATTTCTCATTGTTTTCATTTTCAATGAATTCAAGGGTGTCACTTTTTATATTGATGATATTGTTGATCATTAATTATTCATACCATATCGTAGTATTGTCTGTTGCTGGCGGAAATAAGGGTTCTATATTAATAGTGGTAAAAAAACCAGCTTATGATAATTCCCAAAAACTGCATGTTAAAGCCTTGGGTTTAGGTAGCTACCACACAGCATGGGAATGGTTGCACAAAT
>MPLX02038170.1_pt1 | contig 23676 bp, 15 predicted proteins | sample 1617341 | NCBI WGS metagenome assembly MPLX02 (sample SAMN05944804, study PRJNA350692) | marine metagenome | biome: marine; feature: ODZ; material: water; isolation source: 120 m water sample filtered on 0.2 um supor filter | place: Pacific Ocean | collected 2012-04-08 | depth 120m m | reverse complement strand
TGCCAATTACGATCAGTGAGAAATCGTACGGAGTTCTTCTCTCCAGTGCTACCCACGGCGGATCTTTTGGAGGTTATTATGTAAGCGATCTTGGACGAAAACTTCAGTTTAGTTTTCAAGGTGGCATTATGGATGTTCGAGGAGAAACAGAATTTCCCATCATTGATCCTTATACGGGATACACCTATCAGACTCAACAGACCAATGCTCTTCTTCTCCCTGTTTTTCTCGGTATTCGCTATCACCCTTTTATGGATAAATTGGCCAGTGGATTTTCTCCTTATTTTACGCTTGGTTTGGGACCTGTGATGGCATTCGATCCTCCTGATGAAGAATCACTCCTTACCGATATGGGCAATACGGTTATTACTCTAAATTTAGGCGGATTAGTTGCTTTCGGTGCTGATATTGTGATGCCGGGGAATTCTTTCTTTTCTGTCAGTTTTGGATACAATCTATTTGAATTGGAAAAAGCCATGGATGGTAGATCAAACTACAGTGGAGGTATGCTTCAAATTATGATTGGAAAAAGGGTCAGATTCTAATGCCTGAGCGTCACCACTTCCTTATCGATCCTCAGCGAGTTATTCGTGATAAATTCTTCCTTAACGGCAGTGAAGGTCACCATTTATGGAATGTTGTAAGGCTGGGAGAAATGGATGAAATATCCAGCATGAAAGAGCATAAAATACCTTCTGTCTCGTTGGGTCAAGCCCGACTTCGCTCAGAAACTGCTGCAATAGCTGCTTCTGCAGTTATACTCGAATTCCATCACGCCAGGAGAAGTGATGTCTGATTGTCTTTTTTGCAAGATAATTGATAAAGAAATTCCCGGAGATATTGTGTTTGAATCAGATGATATTCTAGCTTTCAACGATATCACTCCTCAGGCACCTCACCACGTATTGATTATTCCAAAGAAGCACATTGCCACTCTTAACGATTTGAAAAATGAAGACAGATTAGTCGTTGGAGAAATGGTAAAGACGGCAAGCACTTTAGCCGCAGAACTTGGAATAGCAGAAACAGGATATCGTACTGTCTTCAACTGTAACGCAGAAGCTGGACAAACAGTTTTTCACATTCATCTGCATCTGTTAGGCGGCCGTCGAATGACTTGGCCACCCGGTTAGAAATGCGAATAATTAAAATAGTAAATTCCAATGTATATATCTGATTTAGCTCTACAAGGTTTCAAGTCCTTTGCAAATAAGGAAAAGCTAAGTTTCGGAGAGGGCATTACCGCTGTAGTTGGTCCCAACGGATGCGGCAAGACCAATATTGTAGATGCTATCCGGTGGGTGTTAGGCGAGCAAAAATACAGCACTCTCCGCAGTTCACGAATGGAAGATATCATCTTCAGTGGTTCAGAGAGTAAGCGTCCTGTAAACGTCTGTGAAGTGAGCCTTGTGGTTCACAATAATAGAGGGATACTCCCATTGGACTATAACGATGTAGAGATCGCCAGACGAATCTTTCGGAATGGTGAAAGCCAGTACATGATCAACCGTGGCAAGTGCCGATTAAAGGATATTCAGGATTTGTTCGTGGATACCGGAATGGGAGCAGATGCCTACTCTGTCATTGAGCTTAAAATGATCGAGGATATCCTGAGTGAAAATGCCGACGATCGTCGAAGGATGTTTGAAGAAGCCGCAGGTATTAACAAATACAAACACCAGCGGAAAACTACTCTGAATAGGCTAGAGCTTACTAAAAGTGACCTTGATCGAGTGGGCGATATCATTGCTGAAGTGGATACTAAAGTCAATGCACTTCGGCTGCAGCTTAAACGATTTGATCGTCATATCAAAATGACCCATAAACTACGTGAATATGAGTTGGAACTGGCTTTTATCCAAAAGAGTGAGCTGGAAGAAAAAATTATACCGCTTAATGAAAAAATTCAATCTCTAACACTACATCAATCAACTAGCAAGGATGCTGAAAAAGGGCGAGAGGATGTTTTAGATAAACTCCGTGCTATTTCTAAGAGTCAACAAGAGGAAATGTCAGCGATTCAAGAGAGAATTGATTCTCTTTCAGCAAATCAACATGAAAAGAGTAATCGTATACTCATCCTGAATGAACAGACTAAAACAGCTGAACGAGACATCATTCGGGCAGACAACGAATCTGAAGAGTCCAATATTCGTATTGACGGTTATCAGCAAGCAATGAAAACTGTGAAGAAAGAGTTGGAAAATGTTGATCCCCTTGTAGATACTAAACTGTCAGCATACAATGAAGCTAAAACAAAACTAGAACAAAATAATATAGCTTTTACCAACTCTCAGCAATCCTTTGACGAATTAACTGGTCAACTTATGCAGCGTCATAAAGAAGAAAATGACATGAAATCTCTACTGGAACGGTCAGAATTTCTTCTTGCGGACCGTGTTAAGCAAAAACAGGAATTGAGCAATCAAGCAGATGAAATAGTAGAACAAATATCCATATTAGAAAAGAATCAATTAAAAGCTGAGGAATCTGTTAATTCAGTAAAATCGCAGATAGAAGATCAAACATCTCAACTGTGGGAACAGAATAAGACTTTCGATGAACTGTCAGAGAAGATGGAAGCTCTATTTAAGAAATCCAGAATTGCTGAAAGTCGTGAAGCTTCCCTGGAACGGCAGATCGAATTTAATCAAAATATCATTGATACTCATGAAAGTCATCCCGGAGGTGCAAGATCTATACTGAACAATCTTAAGGATCACCCGGGTATTTTAGGTGCTCTTTCCGATCTGATAAAAGTGGATGAGGAATATCGTCCAGCTCTCGATGCAGCATTGGGTGAGTATCAATCCTTACTCGTATCTAAAACTCACAATCAGGCAGTTAAAGCTGCTTTAGCGATTAATAAACTAAAAGCTGGTGCTGTCTCCATAATTCCTCTCGATGCAATACGGTCAATAGACAAATTGATACCGCCCAAAATGGATGGTGTGATTGGATGTGCTGCCGATTTCATAACTGTAACGAAATCTCTAAAACCTTTGGCTGATTATCTTCTGGGTAATACCATATTGGTGAAGGACAGTAAAGCAGCTGCAGCTCTTAGAAAAGAAAGTGAATTTGAAGGTAACATTGCTGTCCTGGATGGTACTTTCTACGATTTAAGTGGAGTTGTTAGAACCAAGCGTGGTGATGAAAAAAGTATTTTGTCACGGAAAGAAGAAATATCCAAACTTCATAAAGAATTATCCGGTGTAAGAAAAGAAGCATCGGAGTTGGCTGGTAATCTTTCTTCATTAGAGAAAACTCTTACTGATCTAAAGAGAACTCGTGAAAAGCGTATCGAAGATTTGGAAGGACTTCGATCTCAATTGACTGAAGCTACATCTGAAGCTGCCCGAAATCAGGCTATACTTTCACAGAACAGTAAGAGAAATAGTGAGTTATCAACAGCTCAGGCAACTGTAAATAATGAGATTAAAGAGTTAGAAAAAAGTATAAAGCATGAACGACCTAAGATAGATAAACAGATAGCAAAAATATCAACACTAGAAGCTAAGCTTGAGGTTGATCGTTCAGCATTAGAAAATAACCGTTCAGAATATGAGTCTTCGAATAGTCAAGTACAGCAGATCAGACTTGATTTAATAGAACTCGAAAAAGGACGAGACAATCTAAAATATCGTTTAGAAGGTTTGGAAGAAAATGTGGCTGAGAAGGAACAGAGGAAGAGTGATCTTGTCATGGAACAGGAACAGCTAAAGAGTGCATTATCTAAAATGTCAGATGAAATTGATGAACTGGAAAAGGATTTAGAAAAGATCAATGCTAAGTATTTGAAAGAGGTTTCAATTCGTGATTTGAAGAAAGAAGCATTTTCAGAGACTCAAGATCAAATTGAGGAACATGAGAGGGAAATTCGAGGAGAATTGCGCGAGCGTGAACGTGAAACCGAAGAATTGAAAAGACTCGAATTGCAAGTGGCAGATTACACACGCCAAACTGATCTCATTGCCGGACGTATACAGGAAAAGTACGACGCTGATATTCCAGCATCCATGCAGATTGACAAGGAAGCAGGAGATTTAGCTCTAGAGATTGACAAGGTAGAACGGAGCCTGGAGAGAATCGGGCCGGTGAACATGGCAGTAAAAGATGAATATGAAACTGAAAACAGTCGTCTTGAATTCCTGCAAAAGCAACTCAACGATCTTGAGGAATCAGAAAAGAGCCTTATCAAGAGTATTCATCATATTGATGCCAAAGCCCGAAAGCAGTTTACAGAAACCTTTGATGCTATCCGTGAGAATTTTAAGAAAACATTCGTTCTATTTTTTGAGGGAGGAGAAGCTGATCTAAATCTTAGGGGGGATGATGATCCTTTAGAATCTGACATTACAATTCTTGCCAAACCACCCGGGAAACGTACCAGAAATCTACGAATGCTTTCCGGTGGAGAGAAGGCTCTCACCGCAATCTCCCTGCTTTTTTCAATTTATCAGGTAAAGCCAAGTCCATTCTGTATTTTGGATGAAGTTGATGCTCCACTTGATGATCACAATATTGTTAAGTTTACACGAGCGCTGAAGAAATTTTCTGATCAGACACAATTCATCATTGTTACCCACAATAAACTCACTATGGAAGCAGCTAAATATCTTTATGGAGTTACCATGGAGCAGTCCGGCGTATCCAAAATTGTTTCAGTTAACTTCGATTAAATATTTTACTACTGCTTATACTTTAACTAAACTGCTTATTTGCTTTTCTCACCAAAGGGTGTTAATTATGGTTTGTAATGAAGCCTAACACATTAACAAGCAGCGATTGGAATTGGCACGATCTGATGCGGTTTCGGATTCACGAGATACTCCTCGTGGCAAGTCCTTACGACGCCTATATCCTTGAGGAAGATGGGCGTCTTACCGAGCAGATTTACCAAGAATATATTGGTATGAATCTCTCCTCAGCACCACGAGTTTCACAAGTATCGACGGCAGCTGAGGCGATGGAATTCTTAAGTAAGAACCGCTGTGATTTAATAATCACCATGCCCCGACTGGCAGACATGGATCCGGTTGCTTTTTGTCGAGGTCTTAGGAAGAAGCACTCCAGAAAGCCGTTGATTATGCTGGCCTACAATATGGCTGAATTGGAAGGCATTCCTGATGACTTACTGAATACTCTGGTTGATCGGATTTTTATTTGGAGTGGAAATGCTTCCGTCTTTCCGGCTGTAATCAAGTATGTGGAAGATATCCGTAACAGTTCCAATGATATCCGAAATGGTAATGTCAGAGCTATAATCGTTGTTGAAGACAACCCCGATTACTATTCTATGTTCCTTCCTACAATATATACTGAGATCATTTATCATACTGGCCAGTTGATGGACAAGAGTCTGAACGATGCCCATCGCTTGTTGCGGATGCGTGGACGCCCTAAAATCCTATTGGCTACAACTTATGAAGAGGCAGAGAAACTCTACCAGAAATACCGAGACAATCTTTTGGGAGTTATCTCGGATATTCGTTTTCCGAAAAATGGAAAGCCTGACAAGCGGGCAGGCATAAAACTGGCAAAATGGATTAGAAAGTCTGATGAAACAATGCCGATTATACTGCAATCTTCACAGGAAGATATGGCTAAGCAGGCGGATGATATTGGAACTTATTTTCTTAATAAGTTTTCTGACACATTTATAAGAGAACTAAGGCAGGTGATATTAGAAAACTTCGGTTTTGGTGATTTTGTTTTTCGAAATCCTAACGGAAGGGAACTTCAGCGTGTTACCAATATGTATGATTTTCAGGAAAATATTACCGCAGTGCCGGATGAGTCCTTAAAATTCCACGCCTCACATAACCATTTCTCTAACTGGCTGGCAGCTCGAGGCGAATTCAGAGCCGCTTCTCTCTTGCGACCGCTGACTCTTGCTGATTTTGCCACCGTTTCTGCACTAAGGGAATTCCTCATAGAGACCATAACGGAGTCCAGAAAAGATGTCCGACGCGGGCAGATTGTGGACTATTCTACTGATTCATTTGATCCGTCTACAACCCTTGTAAGAATAGGTGGCGGTTCCCTGGGCGGAAAAGCGAGAGGGTTGGCTTATGCTAACAGACTGATATCAAGATCTAACTTACAAGATAAATTTCCTGATGTGGAAATCCGTGTTCCTAATTTGGGAGTAATCGGAACTGACTATTTTGATGAATTCATGAGTATGAATAAACTCTGGAGCTATGCCTTGAGAGCTAAGCAGGATAAGCGAGTGAGGCTGAAGTTTCTCAGTAGTGAGCTTCCTTCAGATCTAATAGAGGTGTTGAAAAACTACCTTCAAAAAGTAAAGCACCCTCTTGCTGTTCGATCATCCGGTCTGTTGGAGGATTCAAAGGTACTTTCCCTAGCAGGTGTTTATTCAACTTTCATGTTGCCTAATAACTCCTCCAGAATTAACGATAGATTGGAGCAACTGGTAAGCGCTATAAAACTCATTTACGCCTCTATGTTTCTTCAGGAATCGAAAGCGCTTATGGCATCGTTGCTTCATAATCCGGAACAGGAAAAGATGGCGGTTATCATACAGGAATTGGTAGGAGAGATACACGGAGCTTACTTTTATCCAACTTTTAGTGGTACTGCTTTGAGTATGAACTATTACCCAATTTCTTACCTGAAAAGAGAGGATGGTATCGCCCATACCGCTCTCGGTTTTGGAAAGATAATAATGGAAGGAGATCGGTGTCTTAGATTTAGTCCGAAATATCCATCCATTCTTCCGCAATTTTATTCTCCGGATGCCATGCTGGAGAATTCTCAACGATATTTTTATGCACTTCCCCTGGATTCATCCGAAGCCGAAATGGACAGTGACGATGATGATTTGCATAAGCTAGGATTGGAAGTGGCGGAAGCTGATGGAAGTATCAGGGATATCGCCAGTGTGCTGACTGGAGAGGATAATGTTTTGAGAGATTCTCTGCAGTATAAAGGTCCGAGGATAATTACCTTCGCGAATATCCTAAAATGGAAGACGTTTCCACTGGCAGACATGCTAGTCGAACTGCTAAAGCTCGGAGAAGAAGCTTTTGGTTCGCCTATAGAGGCGGAGTTCTGCGTGAATCTCAAAGGGAGTAAAAAGCTGCCAGAGTTCTGTCTACTGCAAATGCGTCCCATGGCATCTGAGGCATATCGTGCTGCCACCGATGTGACTGATATTAATAAGGATGATACTATATGCAGGAGTAGTCTCATTCTGGGTAATGGGATTATAGATGATATTTACGATATAATATTTGTTGAACCACAGAAGTTTGATGCTTCTCGTACTGTCGATATTGCTCGTGAAATTGAAGAGTTGAATGAGGAGTTTAAATCCTCCAAACGATACGTTCTTATTGGACCGGGACGGTGGGGTTCCGCCGATCCATGGCTCGGTATTCCGGTAAACTGGAAGCAGATTTCCCGTGCCAAGGTGATCGTTGAGGCGGGGCTTGAAAATTTCCACATTGATCCTTCTTTCGGCAGCCATTTCTTCCAAAATGTTACCTCTCTTCGTGTCGGGTACTTTACTGTGAATCCGAAAGGGAAGGGCGATTCACTGGATTGGAAGTGGCTTAAAATGCAGAAAGTCCACAAGGAGACTACCCACCTGAAGTGGTTAAAGTTTGAAGAACCGTTGGCAATACAAATGGACGGGAGAATTGGTGCGGGAGCTATTATAAAGCCTTGACGTGAATTTACTTTTATCTAATAATTAATAGACTATACTGATTATATTTCTCAGACAATTTATCGACTCCTCTAACTAAATTCTCCCTCTATGAGTACTAATCACATTCGCAACTTCTGTGTCATCGCACACATTGACCACGGGAAATCCACCCTGGCTGACCGTTTGCTGGAGTTGACGCACACTCTTCGCAAGCGAGATATGAAGGAGCAGGTGCTGGATGACATGGAGCTTGAGCGTGAGCGGGGTATTACCATCAAGAGTCATCCCATCCAGATGCACTACAGTCATAGCGACGGTACAGATTACACTTTTAATCTAATTGATACTCCCGGGCATGTGGACTTCTCATACGAAGTGTCCCGCTCATTAGCAGCGTGCGAAGGTGCTGTCCTATTGGTAGATGCAGCCCAAGGTGTGGAGGCACAGACAGTAAGCCATGCCTACGTTGCTATGGAAAGTGAACTTGTCATTATTCCTGTGCTAAATAAGCTGGATCTGGCTACTTCTCGCGCTGATGAAGTGAAAGAACAAATTGTGGACTTAATTGGTTGTGAGGAGAATGATATCTTGTCTGTCAGTGCAAAGACTGGTGATGGTGTAGAAGAATTAATGGCACATATCGTAGAGAGAATTCCACCACCTGCAGATTATTCAGGAAACAGTCCAAGAGCACTTATTTTTGATTCAACTTTCGATTCTTATAGAGGTGCTGTGCCAACAGTCCGAGTATTTGATGGAGTCTTCGAACCTGGGATGACAGCCCGGTTCATGTCTCACGGTGGTCAACGGGAGATTACTGAAGTAGGTCACTTCATCATGAAGCGCGTACCTGCGAAAATGCTTTCGGCTGGTGATGTAGGCTATATTGTCGCAGGTATCAAACAACTTGAAGAGTTGAAGGTAGGAGATACCATCACAACAAAAGAGTCACCAGCCTCTAAGCAGCTTCCAGGTTATCAAGAGATGAAGTCAATGATCTTCACCGGACTTTTTCCGGCGTCAAGCGATGACTACGAACGGCTGCGTGAATCGATTGAGAAACTACAGTTGAACGATGCTTCTCTTTTTTATGAGCCGGAGACATCCACGGCGTTGGGATTTGGCTTCCGTTGCGGATTCCTCGGGATGCTCCACATGGATATAGTCCGTGAACGGCTGGAGCGGGAGTTTGATCTCGATCTCATTGTCACCGTTCCAAATGTACGTTACGAGGTGATTCTCAGTAATGACGAGAGCATAGAGATTGACAATCCGACTAAACTGCCTCCGCCCGGTGAAGTGCAGGAAATCAGGGAGCCCATGGTTTCGGCAGAAATCATTACGCCATCAGACTATGTAGGCTCACTCATGAAACTGTGTCAGGATAAGCGAGGGAGTTACAAAAATCAGCACTACTTTTCTCAGGATCGAGTACAATTGAAGTACGAACTTCCCCTGGCAGAGATCATTTTCGATTTCTACGATAAACTAAAGTCTGTCTCACGAGGTTACGCTTCATTCGACTATGAGTTTATGGGATATCAGGGCGGCACCAAGCTGAAGAAACTCGACATTCTCATCAACGGTGATGTGGTGGATGCCCTTTCCGTCATAACCGCTCAAGACGATGCCTTCTACCGGGGCCGGGATCTTTGCCGTAGGCTTCGTGAGGTTATTCCTAAACAGATGTTTGAAGTGATTATCCAAGCTGCTGTGGGGAGCAAGATCATCGCCCGGGAGACTATCAAGCCATTTCGAAAGAACGTTACCGCAAAATGCTATGGCGGCGATATTACGCGGAAGCGGAAGCTGTGGGAGAAGCAGAAGGCAGGGAAGAAGCGGATGAAACAGATCGGTCGGGTGGAAGTCCCGCAAGAGGCGTTTCTTGCTTTCTTCCAGCTCGATGAGAAAAAGAAGTGACCCAAACATCCGAAGATACATATCGTTCTACATTTCGTTCGACTTCTTACTGGCACCTTTCCCGCTCACCGTTCTACAGTTTCGTTTTTACTCTGCCATTTTTTGCATTATACGAGATTGCGACCCTTACACTCAACGAAGACCAACTTTTCCACATTCGCAATGGCGCGGATGTTCTGCTTAGGCAGTTTTTCGCCATTTTTGGAGATTGGGGTATCCACGCCTTGAACATAGTCTTCATAGTCGGCTTCGTTGTGAGTTTTCTACTGCAGAAAAGCCGCCGTCAGATGACCACCGTTCGCGGTGCCTATCTCATGCAGATGCTTACTGAAGGACTTCTCTGGGGCGGAGTACTCTACGTATTCATGAAGGTGGCGCCCACACTCCTCTCTTTTCCTTCAGGAAGATCACTCATCCAACAGATGACTCTGGCAGTAGGAGCAGGATTGTATGAAGAATTTCTTTTTCGAGTTGTGGCTATATTTTTATTGGTTACCATCATTGGAGCAATTCTAAAGTGGGAGCGGCGATGGTGTACTTTTGCAGCTGTGATTATTTCTGCAATTCTATTCGCTTCATTTCATTATGTGGGTGATTTTGGAGAAATTTTCATTCTCAAAACATTTCTTCTTCGTACCATAGCCGGACTATTTTTAGGAATCGTCTATATATTTCGCGGTTTTGGTATTACGGCACTGGCTCACATGTCTTACGACTTCATTGTAGTTTCCATTATTACCACGGCGTAGTTTTACTAAACTTTTTAACTCAATGGGATAAGAGATACAGTGGCAAAAACAGTAAATAAACTTTCTTTCTTCGACAGATATTTAACTCTCTGGATTTTCCTCGCTATGCTCGCTGGAGTTTTCGGAGGTTACTTTTTCCCGGGTATTGCCGATTTCTGGGGAAAGATGAGTTCGGGTACCACTAATATCCCAATAGCCATCGGACTCATCCTTATGATGTATCCGCCTCTCGCGAAAGTGAGATATGAGGAGATGGGTGAAGTCTTTAAAAATGGAAAAATTATCTCTCTTTCTCTTATTCAAAATTGGATTATCGGTCCGATTTTGATGTTCATTCTGGCTATTGTATTTCTACCTAACCATCCGGAATATATGGCAGGAGTGATCCTCATCGGTCTGGCGAGATGTATCGCTATGGTGATTGTTTGGAACAGGCTTGCTGAGGGTGACTCAGAATATGCTGCAGGATTGGTGGCGTTAAACTCCATTTTCCAGATACTCTTTTTCTCACTGTATGCTTACCTCTTTTTGACAGTTTTACCGGAGTGGCTTGGTTTAAAGTCATTTGAAGTAGACATCACTATGAAAGAGATTGCTGTCACAGTCATGATTTATCTCGGAATACCTTTTTTCTCGGGAATGATAACTCGTTTTGTATTGATCAAGAAGAAAGGGAAAGAGTGGTATAACGGCAAATTCGTACCCAAAATCAGTCCTATAACTCCTGCAGCTCTTCTATTTACCATTGTTGTCATGTTTTCGCTGAAGGGGAACCTCATTGTTCAGATTCCTCTTGATGTCCTTAGGATAGCAGTTCCACTTGTGATCTACTTTGTGATTATGTTCCTGATCTCATTTTATCTTGGGAAGAAAATCGGTGCGGATTATCCGAAGACAACAACATTATCGTTTACAGCAGCAAGCAATAATTTCGAACTGGCAATCGCAGTTGCTGTTTCTGTGTTCGGAATTAATTCTGGAATGGCTTTTGCCGCAGTTATTGGTCCTCTTGTGGAAGTGCCGGTATTAATCAGTCTGGTAAATGTCGCGTTTTACTTCAGGCGAAAGTTCTTTTGAATTGGATAATACGTTCAATTCATCAATAGCCAAGCCATGTTTAGTGCGCCGGCTGGAACTTTTCATCACATTTTCTGTTGATAATCCATAGTCATCTGTCTAAACTCCGCCGTCGAAAAATGAAGAAAATTGTAACACTATCGTTCATACTGTATTCTGCCGTAATTCTTACTGCTCAGGAATCTCCTTTCGAGGAGCTCGATTTTGCTATCTGGCCGGAATACGATCATCCCGGCGTTCTTATCTTGCTGGACGGGACATTGCGTCAGGAAGCTCTACCCATTACACTTGAATTCCGAATCCCCAATGAGGCAGGTGCAGTGGGAGCTACTTTCTCAGAAGGAGATGAAGAAATTCTATTCGAAGTAGATGTAGTAGAGAGAGCGGACGGGAAATGGGCGGTTTTAGATATTCCGAAAGGGAGCAAAATTCTCCGAACAGGTTTCTACTACGATCCGTTCACTGATTCTGTGGAAAGAAATATTGAGTATATAATCATGCTAAATCAACCGCTTGAACATTTTCACATACAGGTTCAAGAGCCACTATCGGCAGAGAGTTTCCGTATTGATGACCCTACTGCGCAGAAAACTGGAGACCCCTCACACGCTTTTACGAATTACACAATTCTCGTGAATGGACTGGCAGCGGGTACACAGAAGCGCATCTCATATAGTTATCGAAATCCGTCAAGACAGCTTTCCATGGAAGTATTGCAGCAGATGATGGCAGCTGAGCCTTCTTCCTCGGGGACTTCACCTCAATCGTCAGTTATTGAACATGATAAATCATTCAAACACACTATGCCGACCTGGCAGCCGCTATTAATCCTGTCAATGGTTGCGTTAATCGTTGGTGTTGCTTATTCTGTACAGAACAAGCGTCATTGTCCTAAATGTAATACTCCAAATTCAGGAAGTAATAAATTCTGCAGTTCATGCGGAGCTAATCTGTCATGATCCCCGTCTTTTTTAAAATCGGTCCACTACCAATACATTCTTATGGCGTCATGCTGGTGATAGCGTTTCTCACAGACTACTTTCTTCTAAAATATCTTCTCAAAGAACGGGGGATGGAAAAAGAAGAACGTACGCGATTAGCCGGAGATGTGGTCATGTGGGCAGCTATTGGCGGGATTGTAGGCTCCAGAGTTTACTATATTGTTGAAAATTTCTCACGTTTCCTCGAGGATCCCATGGGGATGATCTTCAGCGGAGCTGGGCTCGTTTTTCTCGGCGGGCTCATGGGCGGTACAGCAGCAGTTTCGATTCTTGCTATAAGACGCGGTTTTAAATGGTTTGAATTTGCCGATATGGTGGCGCCCCTCATCATTATGGGATACGCCATTGGTAGAATCGGTTGTCTGCTGGTGGGGGACGATTACGGCATTCCTACAGACGTTCCGTGGGCAATGACATTCCCCATAGGAACTCCGCCGACTACCATTCCTGTCCATCCCACTCAGATTTATGAAACCCTTCTTGGATTCGGCATTTTTACCGTCCTGTGGAAATTACGGGGGAAATTGACTCCTCATGGCTTGTTATTCAGTATGTACCTGATCTTGGCCGGTATGGAGCGGTTTTTCATCGAGTTCATCCGTATGAATCCAAAATATCTCTTCGGTCTGAGCGGCGCTCAGATTATCTCTATCCTTATGGTCCTTCTCGGCACGATTTTGATCGTGAGGCTGAGACAAGCTGCTGGCGAGAAGGCAATCCTTGAATCCTCTCCCTAACAAAACTGCCATAGTTTCAATTGTCATCGCCGGACTTTCGGTAATTCTTGCCGGACAGCCTGAGCAACCCCCTATTTCCCGTACTGAGTGGAAAAGCTGGGACAGGCAGAAGATTCTGAATAATAGTTTTTTTCATCCATCACATATCACTTCCAATCCGTATGGCGATATAATCTTGCTTGACAGCGAAACGTTCACAATTGCCATGATATCGTCAGGCGGAACGCTGCGCACAACCGGTGGGTGGGGAGTAGAATCGGAGCGATTTTCTTATCCTACAGATATTGCTGTTTCAACAGGGCAGGATATTTATCTTTGCGATCAAGCGTCCGACAGAATCCTACGTTTTGATCGAAAGCTGAATTTTATATCTGACGTTGATTTAACGGAATTGCGACCGACCAAAGTAGAATTTCCATCTCGAATTGCCATCAATCGACTGGGAGAAATGGTAATCTCTGAGGCTGAGCAATGGGAGCTGTATCAGTTAAGTTCAGACAGCAGATTTATCTCACGCTTTGGCGGACTTTCGTATGGCGAGGAGAGATTTGGAGAAATCGCTGATGTTGCTGTGAATAGTCGCAATGAGATTGCAGTTCTCGATCTCGGGAATGAACAGTTGACCATTCTGTCTCGAGCGGGCTCAATCCTTAAGACTGCACCGCTTCCTGATGAAGAGATCGTGGCGGTGGAATCGTGGCATAGTGGCTGGTTGATTATCAGCTCAAATGGCAAACTCTTTTACTGGTCGCCAGATTCACGTGAATTTTCTCTCGTGCTATCCATTCAAGGCGAAATAACCGAGATCGCTACCATTACCGATTTTACCGTAATTAATGAACTAATTTTCGCAGTAAATAGATCGGTTGTTACTTGTCGGCTGATAATCCATGAATAGAGTTATTCTAACTTCCGCATTTATTGTGGGAGTTTTGTCGTCCCAAAACATTCAGACTGAATGGTCTACGGATACAATCACCGTTTTCGCAGGAGATTCTGTGATCAATCTCCCGCATGAAATGGTAATTGAAAACACAATTTCTGACTTGAGTGGTATGATTTCCGAGGAAGATTTCGTTCTAAATTCATTGACGGGGAAACTCCTTCTGAATGAATCAATCAGGAAGCCGTTTGTCGCTATTATCAAATTCGAATATGTCACTTCCCATTTTCCGAGTGTCACAGAACCTCCTATTGAAGATTTACCGCAATTGGAGACGATTTTAGAGAGTAAAGAGATTCGACATTCTACACCTGTATCTGAACCGATGACGGAAGAATATCCGTTGGTCACAAACGGTTCTATCTTCCGAGGAGTTACTGTGTCACCTCTCAGTGGTGTTTCCATGACAGGAGGGCTTCGGTTAATGCTTCAGGGGCAGGTGGCAGAGGACGTAGCAGTTACTGGTTCACTGACAGATCAAAATTCACCCATTCAGCCGGAAGGGAACACACAAGCGCTGGATGAGATAGATGAAGTATATCTTGAGGTAAAGCATCCATCAGCAACAATAACGGCAGGTGATATTGATCTTAGTCTCTCTGGTGGACGATTTATTTCTGTGGAGCGCCGGTTAGAAGGGATGACTTTAAGCGCTGGTAAAGGACTCGTGAAAAGTGAAATCACACTTGGATCCACGAAGGGGAAGTTTGCCGAGCAAGAAATTATGGGTGAAGACCAGAATCAAGGTCCGTATCGTCTCTACTCTGAGATGGGGAGCAGGAATATAATCGTAATGGCGGGATCTGAACGGATTTGGCTTAACGGAAGAAAGCTGACGCGAGGGGAAAATTTTGATTACACCATTGACTATTCCGTCGGTGAAATCACATTTACGACAAAAAATGTCATCGATTCTAACAAACGCATCCACGTGGAATATGAATACTCAGATTTGGTCTATCCGCGGAATATCGCTGCTGCCACGGGAGAATTTCGCTCTGATAATGAGAAATCACACTTCACCATCAGTTGGCTTAGGGAGAATGACAATAGTCGATCTGATCTGCTTTTTTCTGTCGGTGACGATGAAATGGAGTTGATGGAACACTCTGGCGACGAAAAAATTCGAATTTACTCAGCTGAAGAGGACAGCTCTGCAAACTACCGATTTACAACTGTTGATTCTATTTATGAGTATGTTCCTGACGAAGAGAAGATTGACGGTGAAATTTATTTTGATGTTTCATTTTACAATATTGGTACCGAAGGAGAATACAGTCGCCAAATTACTGAAGACGGGATTATCTATTTCGAATGGCTCCCCGTAGATGATCGTGATAGTCATTACGATTTGTTCGTTCCGTGGCGGACTATTCAAGCACCTGAAACGCATCAGGTTCTCGACTTTAGCGGACGGTTTGAATTAGGCGAGTCAACAAACGTGTCGTTCGAGTTGAGCGGTTCTCAACGTGATCAGAATTCGCTCTCCGTGATAGACGATAACAACAACTTTGGAGCAGCCGGCCTCATTCAGCTTAATCATTCAGGTAAACTAGCGTCAGATTTCGGAGCTTTGGACATCACCTTGAGTCACAGAAAAAGAGACAGCCGATTTTCGCCTTTCCAGCGTGATAGGCAAGTTGAATTTAGTCGTGAGTGGAATCTGGCGCTGACTGAAAATGTTACTGACGAAAACATCACAGAAATGGGCATTCAGCACACTCTCGGCGAATTTCTTCAAACATCATTCGATTTTGGTAGCTACTCCGACAGTTATCAGACCGCTTCCAGATGGGCGGGCGGGATCATCCACACGTCTAATTGGGTACCGCTCTTCGAAGCTTCCGCGACCACATCAATTCGTGACGTAGGAGGATCTGGAGAAGTGCTTCTAATTCCGATCAACCCCAGCAATGTTGATTCGTCCGGTTCAGGATGGTTGAGGAAACGTCTGGAAGCGAAACTGCTTCCCGGCAAATTCCACCCTCTACTTCGACTCCTTCAAGAGGAACGAACCGCAGATTTCAAGTTCGATGAGAAGACAGCGGCAATTCTATTCGAAGGGACGAAAATTCACGGTTCTGTTGGTTTAACGGAGAGAAGCGACTTTCGTCAGGTAAATGATGCAGATTCACTTGGAGATTGGGAGGAAGTGAGCAGCAGTCAACTGGGTGAGCTGGATTTTTCGGGAAGATGGCGGAATGGTTACAGAATTCAATTGTCTCTTAGACAAAAGTTAAAGACGTTTTCTGCCGAGACTGACGACATTTCTTACTCACTCGCAAAAGCGTCGTTCAGCTACCGACTTCCTAGAAGCTTCATCACTGCTAACTTCGACGGTAAGCTCGAGCAGTCGCTCTACGAAGAGAAAATAGCACTGTACGATTCTGTTGGTGTTGGTCTGGGCAGCTATCGTTACGACAGTGATTACGATCAGTATTTTCCCGATCCCAACGGCGAATACATCCTCTTCCATATCCCTTCTGGCAACAGAACACCCACATCTCGCTTGATATCAGGATTTCGATTGGTCTTCGATTTCCGCCGGCTCAACAGTCGCCTTTTACGCAACTTCACATTAAAGTCTTTTGCCAAATCTGATCTGAACGGTAGCGACATTTCGTCCGGCACTGTTTTCTCTCCGCAATTAAGCGACACGACTATCAAACAGTCTCGCCTAAACTTCCGGAATGAGCTGACATACTCACCGAGAGGTACACGGAGAAAGATTCGCATTTCGACAAGAAATCGGGTAGATATGACGGCAGACAATTTTCAAGGAGATCTTCACACTACAGAAAATATGTTCTCTATGAACGCTGAAGAGCCAATCAGCAGAAAAGTACTCTTTTCCGGAGAAATTAATAGCCACAATCATCAAGTCAAGTCGTCATTCGAGAGCAGAGTTCGCTCACTCAACGGTTGGATTTTAAGCTCAGGAGTGAGTTGGCAATCGTCCAAGCAGATGGAGTTTGGAATCACTGCTGAGTACGGGAAGGACGACGGTGAGAATTTCTACGAAACTTTTTCGGTATCATCAACAGGAATCAAACTTCACAGCCAACTGTTCACGAAGAAGGGAGGGCGATTCGAGGCGTCTCTCGATTACGTGAATGTAAAAAGCCCAGATGAACTAATCTCGCTGCTCCCGCCGGAAGCCGCAGGAGGGAGACAGATCGGATCATCATTTCTCGCCAATCTTACAGGATTTCTCATCTTCGGAGAGAACATCACCGCCAATGCACACTTGAGCTACATCCTAGATCCCCTTCATGACGGCATTCTGACCATAACCGGAGAAATACGTGCTGCGCTTTAAGGTAATTGTTTTTCTGGCGATTTTGACGCTCTCTTCCGCGCAGGAGACGGAAAGGAAGATCCCGCTGACCACATTGGAGCAGCTTACAGCTTCCCTAGACAGCGTAAAGGAATCTCTCGCAAATGAAGGCGAATGGAATGCACAGCTGAGATTGACTAGATTGGAGCGCGACGACAGTCGTCTTCTGAGCAGTTGGGAAATAACGGGTGGAAAATCACTCGCACTAGACAGCGTTGTACTACAAGGCGCTGATGAGCTGAACAGTCAAACGATTGCTCAGATTGTGGAAGGTAAAATTGGACATTCAGCCAACAACAATTCGCTCATTAAATTGGATAAGAGTGTTGTCGCCTTTTCATTTCTGAATAAAGCCGGAGACCCTTATTACGCTCGATCATCGGAGAATCGGCTTTCGGCAGTCATTCCAGTGGAAACAGATTTTTCTCACACCATTGTTGCAGCAGCGGGATTGCAGCCGTCCCCAGACGGGAAGAGCCAGATTACAGGAGACATTCAGATCGGACTTGAAAATCCGTTTGGTTCCGCATCTGTCAGCAGATTGTGGTGGAATCGCAAGGACGAAAAGTCGCAGAAAATATTCATTAGCTACGAAGATCCCTTCCTTTGGAGATTTAGAGTAGGAGGGTATTTAAGCTTCTTACACATTTTACAGGATGGACTCTACATCCGCCAAGAGAGTGCAGTTTCCGTAGCTGTCCCGCGCTCGAGATTCGGCAAATGGTCTTTCGGCGGCAGCGAGGAGACCGTCACTATCACGGATGAAGGTGACAGTCTCGGACTCGCCGGTCACACCATCAGGTCATTGACAGTTCAGGGGGAATGGGACAGACGAGATTCCCGCACAAATCCGACAAAAGGACAGTGGCTGAAATTTCATTTTGGTCTTGGAGATTTTGTTTCTGACGGATCCGCTGAGACCATCTCATTTGATGTTAAAGGTGAAAGTGAGATATTAATTCCAATAATGGACAGGTTAACTCTTTCGTTGGCGACGGATGGTGGTTATTTTGGACTTGCCTCAGGAGCCGTTCCATTAAGTAAAAAGCTGCGATACGGTGGAGCCTCATCTTTAAGAGGATATGATGAGGAACAATTTGAATCAGTTTGGGTAGTGATAAATCAATTAGAAATGAGATACAGAGCAAACAGAGATAACTATTTTTACACCTTCATTGATGGAAGTTTTGATGACGAGAAGCGAACACCGGCATCAATTGGCATTGGACTCACGCAAAAGACTCCTATGGGAATTTTACAGCTTGATTATGCAGTTGGAAAAGATGACAGTCCTAAAGAAGGTAAAATACATATAAGGATAATTAATAGGTTTTAATGAAAGATAAAATACTCAAATATTTCCGTGAACATCCTCACTCGTACTACAATAAACGAGAGATACAACGCCATTTGAAAATTGGCAAAAAGAGACAAGCTGAATTTAGAAGAGCTTTAAGAAATCTTGTACAAGAGGGAAAGATAGTTAGTGTCAAGAAAAAAGGATACTGCTGGAGCGGAGGATTAAAAAAGCTTCGAGGAATACTTGAACTAACACAGAGAGGTTTCGGTTTTCTTTTAATAGAAGATGGTGATGACATCTTTATTAACATGCGGGATTTAGGCGGCGCAGTGAATGGAGACACAGTGGAAGTGACACTTCTTCCGTCAGATTATTCACGAGGACCCAGAGGCAAGGTAAACAGAATAGTAAAGCGCGGAACGGAGCGCTTTGTCGGTACTGTCTATTTCCAGAAGAGAGAAGCTTACTTGTCCATCGAGCCGGTAACTCCGCTTAGAGGTATCAGGATTGTAGGAGAGGGAGTTAAACAGCTTCGTGAAGGTGATGCCATCATTTCTAAGGTGCGTGACTGGGGAAGAGGTCGCGGTGCAATTCATGTAGTGCTGGAAAAAGTAATCGGTTCAACTCAGAATCCTCAAGACGACATGAAAATTGTCTGCAGCGCTTTCGATCTAGATCCAACTTTTCCGAAAGCTGTCCAAAGTGAAGCTGAAAAATTTACAGAAGAGGATATAGCTTCTGAAATCAGGAATCGGAAAGACCTTCGAGATTTAGACTGTTTTACAATTGATCCAAAGGAAGCGAAGGATTTTGATGATGCTATTTCTCTGAAGAAGAATAAAGATGGAACGACTACAGTAGGAGTCCATATTGCTGATGTGAGCCATTTCGTACAGCCCGGCTCGGCACTGGATCAAGAAGCTCGTTATCGCGGGACATCTGTCTATTTCGCCGAGGGAGTCGTTCACATGCTTCCGCAAAATTTATCTGCCGGTGTCTGTTCACTTCTTCCGGACAAAGATCGCTTGGCCAGTTCTCTAATTATGACTCTTGATACTAACTGTAAGGTTTTAAACTGGAAATTCCATTCATCGGTTATCAAAAACAAAAAGCGTTTTACGTATCGTGACGTACAGGCGATTGTGGATGGAAAAACGAAATCACCTCATTCCAAGACACTGTTTGCCATGCGAAAGGTGGCGCAGCGTCTCCAGAAACTTCGCGAAGAAGCAGGGAGCATAGATTTCGATATTCCCGAGCCCATATTCTTTTTCCGTGACGGCGGAATTCCTCACGAAATACGACACAGTGAGAGGTTGGAAAGTCACAGACTTGTTGAAGAGTTCATGCTACTTGCCAATCGTGTAATAGCTGAAAACGTACCATACGATGGTTCGCAAAACAGACCGTTTATCTACAGGATTCACGATAAGCCTCCTAGGGAAGATATGGAACGTTTTGTTGATCTTCTCAGACGGCTGAATCTCATCAAATCTCGTCCAAAATCTTTGTCTTCAAGTGAATTCCGTAAAATCTTGAGTATGGTGGAAGACTCACCGTATCGAGCACTAATCGAGAATATCGCCTTGCGGACAATGACGAAGGCGATTTACAGCACAGACAATAGAGGTCATTACGGATTGGCTTTCGAGCACTATACGCACTTTACTTCGCCCATTCGTCGCTATCCTGATCTTGTAGTACATAGATTAATTAAACAATATCTCGGCAGTCAAAAAGGATCTCAACAGCTCCAGAAAAAGAAGCCACTAAATAAGCTGGCGAAATCGAATACAGAATCAGAAATATTAGCTCAAAAAGCTGAACGTGATTACATACGATTAAAACAGATACGTTGGTTGGCAGAAAGAGTTGGAGAAACATTTGACGGCATCATATCAGGAGTTATTGGCAGAGGAATTTTCGTGGAATTGAAAGATACTCTTGTGGAGGGATTTGTGGATGCTGATTCACTGAAATCGGATAACTTTTATTTTAATGAGCAGGACTTCAGTCTTACCGGTAAACAGAGTGGAGAACGCTATCGGATGGGAGATGAGGTGACAATATTGGTTAAGGATGTAGCTATAGAGAAACGACAGTCGAATTTTAAAATCATCGTCAAATAATGAAAGGCGTTCATTTCAGAAGAATCTTAATAGGGTTATTTTCACTCATATTAATCTCAAACTGCGGAGAATATCTTCCATGGTCGGAAGGTCCCGAAAATGAGATTCATATTTTTGTTTCTCAAAATGATAAGAAAGTAGCAAAAGAGTTAATGGAAAAGTTGCTCTTTCGTCAATCTGTTGATGTGAACCCGGAATCTTATTTTACTGTCCGATATCGTGATCCATCCACATTCGATCAATTGCAAAACCGACACAATATCATTCTGTTCGCGATAACAGATTTAAAAAATGATAATGGAGATCTTTTAATCAATCAGCTCATTTCAGATGGTGAACTGAGTACCTATGCAGGTGCGGATCCGGTATGGGTTGATGAAAATGTATTCTCATTAGGTCAAGTGGTGGCGATAATTAAAGGTAATTCTGATGATATTTCCTCAAGTCTGAAATTAAAAAGTGATTGGCTTTTTGATCAGTTTGATAACCGTTATCTAAAACGTATATCAGAGCATCTTTATGAAATAAATGAACAGACGGATATTTCAGAAGACCTTTTCAAGCGGTACGGTTGGACTGTTCGAGTTCCTCATGATTTTATGATAGTGCAGGAAGATCGACCAGCCAACTTTGTTAAATTAGGGAGAGACTATCCACGCAGATGGTTTACAGTTCATTGGATAGATAATCAAGTAGGATCTGAATTACATCGAAATTCTTTGAAAAGTAAAATCAAGAACATGGCTAAAAGATTTTTCAGTGATTATCAATTCATTGAATCCACTGATCTACCTTGGACTATTAATAAAATTAATATTGATAATCGTGAAATGTGGCGAATAGAAGGGAGGTGGGAGACTAAATCTGCAAATGCATCCGGCGGTGGCCCTTTTATTTCGTACATTTTTATTGATGACAGTTCGAAACGACTTTTTCACATCAATATGTTAATATTTAATCCTGGCGGTAAAAAACTTATGTTTCTTCGAGAAATGGAATCAATGGTTCGCACATTCAGTATCGATTATAAAAAACCTAGCAGGATTTCATTAGGGACAATTGTTCTTTTAGCAAGTTCTGTAATCATGATTTTCGTGTTCTGGTCACTCTGGTCAACCTGGAAACGGCAAAAACGTTTAAAGCACTCAAAACTGGAAAAGGCTAAACTGTCGGACTTTTGAATTCACCTTCATAAATTGAACAGTTAATAGAAGAAGTTGTAATTTCGACCAATGAATAAGAGGATTCTAATAACTGGTGCCAGCGGACAACTCGGGAGAAGTATTATTGAGGAGTTGCAGCCTCATTTTAATATCCTATCTACCGATCTGATCATAACTGATCACACTCTTTCTGCCTGTCCGGTTGTCGAAATGGACATAGGAAATAAAGCTGCAGTACAGCAGGTAGTAAGAAAATATGAACCTGATGTTTTAATTCATCTTGCTGCTTTGACAAATGTGGATGGTTGTGAGCGAGATAAAGAAGAGGCTTGGAACGTAAATGTAAGAGGAACCGAACATCTCCTTGATGCCATCGGGGGGAGTGATGCCAGAATAGTTTTTGTATCTACAGATTATGTATTTGATGGAGTGAATGGTCCATACGCAGAAGATGCAGTACCTTCTCCGATCAACTATTATGGTAAAACAAAACTTGCTGCTGAAAATGAAGTACGAGGAGGGCGTAATTCTTGGGTTATCTTACGGACAAATGTTCTTTACGGAGCCGGCAAATCTTCAGCGAGCTTTGTCCGCTGGGTTACTGAATCACTCAAGATGGGAAATCAGATCAGTGTGGTGGATGATCAATATGCCAATCCCACCTGGACAGGTGCTCTTGCTGAGGCAATTAAACTACTCATCGTTTTAAACAGTGAAGGACTTTTTCACTACGGAGGTAGCGATTTCATCTCCCGTCATCAATTTGCGCTTAAAATTGCTGAAATATACAATCTTGATAAGTCACTAATAAAAAAGATCACTACCGAAGAATTAGACCAACTTGCGAAGAGACCTATGCAATCTGGATTAACTACTGATAAAATTGAAGACACTGTCGGTATTCGTACGTATGGTATTGATTATTGCCTAAGAAAAGTAAAAGAAGGTGTAGTCGCATGAAGACTCTTATTATATCACCTACATATAACGAGAGAAAGAATGTTGGTGAGTTAATTAAACGACTCTATGATATTGACAACACATATCATATTCTGATTGTAGATGACAATTCTCCTGATGGTACCGGCGATTACATTGAGACATTGCAGGCTGACTATCCTAATCTTCACCTTCTAAGAAGACCTGGAAAAGATGGCTTGGGAAAAGCATATTGTGCAGGCTTCCAGTGGGCACTTGAACATGACTTCGATGCCATTATCCAGATGGATGCCGATATGTCACATAATCCTGATGATGTTCCCAAGTTAATTCACGGATTGACAGATGGAGATCTTGTCATAGGTAGTCGATATGTCCAAGGTGTTAGTGTTGTTAACTGGCCAATCCGCCGATTGATGCTTAGCTATGGTGCTAATCTCTATTCGAGGATCGTCACTGGATTGCCCATAAGAGATGCGACCGCAGGTTTTAAATGTTGGCGTCGTGAGGTACTGGCTACACTCGACTTGAATAATATAAAATCGCAGGGATACTCATTCCAGATTGAAATGAATTTTCGTACCTGGAGGAAGGGTTTTCGATTGAAAGAGGTACCGATTATCTTTTTCGATAGAACAGTGGGTGAATCTAAGATGAGCAAGCTGATCATGCTTGAAGCTATCCTGATGGTGTGGAGATTACG
>MPLX02026501.1_pt1 | contig 23753 bp, 15 predicted proteins | sample 1617341 | NCBI WGS metagenome assembly MPLX02 (sample SAMN05944804, study PRJNA350692) | marine metagenome | biome: marine; feature: ODZ; material: water; isolation source: 120 m water sample filtered on 0.2 um supor filter | place: Pacific Ocean | collected 2012-04-08 | depth 120m m | reverse complement strand
TTGTTTTCTTTTCGTTGCCACTGTCGCTTGGCCGGCTCCGGCAGCGAGGTGTCGACCTTTGCGTAGTAGCAGTTCGGACCGAGCATCGCGTTCACCTCGGTGCGCAACCGCTCCGAGGGGCGCACGAAATACCTGTCGCTCGTGTCGATAAACACCAGCCGGCCGTCCTTCCGCCGAATGCACAGGTACAACGGGCACCGGCCGGGATGACCTGTGGTGAGGCCGAGAATTTCATCCATCTTCTCCGGACTTAGCTCGCCGCCATTGAGCCGGAACTGAACCTGCTCGGTGAACTTGGCCGGGGCGTCATCGAGCGGGATGATTTCCTGTGGGAAAACCTTGGGCGTGTCCTCACTGTTGTTGGCCTCGCCGATAACGAGCACGGTTCTGTTGGACTGCAGTAGTTCCTGATACTTGTCGTAGTTCTCGTTCATGCACAGCACCTGAAACGTGCCCTTGAGATCCTCGACCGTGGCGATGGCGTACGGCTTGTTGGTGCGCCGGGAGATGCCGCGCTGCACGGCGGCGATCAACCCGCCGACGCGTGTCACCTTGCGGCTCTCCAGTTCCTTGACCGTCTCGCTATCGTGCAGGCAGTACTGGCCGAGCAGTTCGCGGTACGGGTCGAGCGGGTGGCCGCTCACGTAAAAGCCGAGCAGTTCCTTTTCCGCGCCGAGGATGTCTCCGCGCTCCCACTCGGCGAGGTCGGGCACCTTGTCCTGCAACGACTGGCTGCTCTCCTCGAACGCACCAAAGAGCGACGTCTGGCCGGACTCGCGGTCCCGCGCCTGGCTCGACGCCTTGGCCAAGGCGCGGTCGATGACGGAGAACTGCCCCGCGCGTGTGCCGGAGAGGCAATCGCACGCACCACTCTTGATGAGCGCCTCAAGCACCTTGCGGTTCACCGTCCGCGTGTCGCAGCGATCGCACAGGTCGAACAGGTCGGCAAACGGCTCGCCCGCCTCACGGGCCTGGATGATCTCCTCCACCGCGATGCCGCCGACGCCCTTGATCGCCGCCATGCCGAAGCGGATGACCGAGCCGTCCCGCGCCGGGGCGAACAATTCCTGGCTCTCGTTGACATCCGGCGGCAGCACCTCGATGCCAAGCGAACGGGCCTCATCGGTCAACACCCCCAGCTTGGCCGTATCGGCCATGTCGTTGGTCATGTTGGCCGCAAGGAACTCGACCGGAAAGTGCGCCTTCAGGTAAGCGGTCTGATAAGCCACCACGGCATAGGCCGCCGCATGCGATTTGTTAAAGCCATAGCCAGCGAACTTCTCGAGCAAGTCGAAAATCTCGTTGGCCTTGCGCTTGGAAATGTTGTTGTGCTCCGCGCAGCCCTGCACGAACTGCTCGCGCTGTTCCTGCATCACCTCGACCTTCTTTTTGCCCATCGCTCGGCGGAGCAAATCCGCGGCACCGAGCGTGTAGCCAGCGAGCACCTGCGCGGCTTTCATCACCTGCTCCTGATAAATCAGGATGCCGTAGGTTTCCTTGGCGATCGGCTCGAGCAGCGGGTGCGGGTAGTTGATCTCCACCTCGCCGTGGCGGCGCCGGATGAAGTCCGGGATCAGGTCCATCGGCCCCGGCCGGTACAATGCCACGAGCGCTGTGATGTGCTCGATCGAGCCCAGCTTGAACTTCCGGCACAAGTCGCGCATGCCGCCCGATTCCAGCTGGAACACGCCGATCGTGTGGCCGCTGTTTAGCAGGTCGTACGCCTTTGGGTCGTCGGTCGGCACGCGATCCACGTCGACCTCGACGTCGCGCCACTGCTTCACCATCTCGCAGGTGCTGCGAATGACCGTCAGCGTCTTGAGCCCGAGAAAGTCCATCTTCAACAGGCCTAGATCCTCCACCGGCCCCATCGGGTACTGGGTGGTAATGGCGCCATCCTCGTCCTTCTTGAGCGGCAAAATATTGACCAGCGGCTCGGCGCCGATGACCACGCCCGCGGCGTGTACGGAGGAGTTGCGGGTGAGATCCTCCAGCACGAACGCCGTGTCGATCAACTCGCGGGTCACCTCCTCGTCGTCGTAGGCCGCCTTGAGATCAGGCGACTTACGCAGCGCATTCTTAAGTGTGATTTTTAATTCGGTGGGCACCATCTTGGCCAGGCGGTCCCCATCGCCGAAGCTCAGCCCCATCACCCGGGCCACATCACGGATCACCGACTTGGCCCCCATCGTGCCGAAGGTGATGATCTGCGCCACCGAGTCGCGCCCGTATTTTTCGCGGACGTATTCTATCACCTCCCCGCGACGGTCGTCGGCGAAGTCGATGTCGATGTCCGGCGGGCTGATCCGTTCCGGATTCAGGAACCGCTCGAAGATCAGCCCGTAACGCAGCGGATCGACGTTGGAGATTTCCAACAGATAGGCCACCAGCGACCCGGCCGCCGAGCCGCGCGCCACGCAGGCGATTCCCTGCTCGTGGCCGTACCGTACGAAGTCGCCGACGATGAGGAAGTAGCTGATGTAGCCCATCTGCTGCATGATCCCCAGTTCGTAATCGACCCGGTCGATGAGTTCGCCAACCGCATTGGCCACAACCGGATCATCCAGCCCCGGCCTGGCTTCCGGGTCGGCGTCTTCCTGTGGCGAGTAGTTTGGCAATTGACCGGCATCGGCAAGCGACTCCACCACGAACTTGTCGCCATCGACACGAACCTTCATGCCGTAACGATCCGCAAAGCCCTCCACCAGAAACTGCCGCAGATAACCCTCGCGGGTGTGGCCTTCCGGCGGGTGAAACACCGGATAGTTCAGCTTGCCGAACTCGATTTCAACGTTGCATTTCGCGGCAATCTCCATCGAGTTGCGCACCGCGTCCGGAACTTCGGCGAACAATGCCGCCATCTCCTCCGCCGAACGCAGGTAAAACTGCTCCTGCACGTAGCGCATGCGGTTCGTGTCCGAGAGTTGCGCCTGCGTGCCGATGCAGATCAGCGAGTCGTGCGCGTGAGAGTCGCTTTTCTCGATATAGTGGACATCGTTGGTTGCCACCAGCTTGAGGCCCATGTCGGCGGCCCACGGTATGAGCTGCCGATTGACTTTTGCCTGCTCGGCGATCCCGTGGTTGTGCAGCTCGAGGTAATAGTTTTCCGGTCCGAAGGTCTGCTTGAACCAGTCGATCTGGTCGCGCGCCTTGTCCGTTTCCTCTCCGAGGATCAACCGGGGAATCTCGCTTGCCAGGCAGCCGCTCAGGCAGATCAGCCCCTCGCTGTGCTGGGCGAGCAGCTCCTTGTCAACGCGCGGCTTGTAGTAGTAGCCCTCCAGTTGCGCGGCGGTGGCCAGACGGACAAGATTCTGGTAGCCGGTTTCGTCCTTGGCCAACAGCACGAGATGGTAATATGCCTCCTTGCCGCGTGCGCCGGACTTTTTCTCGTGTCGACTGCCAGGCGCGACGTACACCTCGCACCCGATGATCGGCTTGATGTCCTTGGCGCGAGCTGCCCGGTAAAAATTGATCGCGCCAAACATCGCCCCGTGGTCGGTGATAGCGAGAGACTTGAAGCCCATTTCGCTCGCCTTGTCGACCAGGCGATCCACACGGCACGCCCCATCGAGCATGGAGAACTCGGTGTGGCAGTGCAGGTGAACAAATTCCGGTTTCGGCACGCGGTCAACTTACCCGCAACGCCCGCCCAACGGCAAGTGCCGCATCGTGGAGCTTCAAGTTTCAAGCCGGGTCCCGGCGGTGAACGTCGTCGTGAAGTCGGTGTTACCGCCCGGCTTGGCCGTCAGTTTCAGGTACGGTGCGTGCCCGGTTTTCATGAAACGCGGCGAGACGATGCCGTCGAGTTGCCCGGCTGTCTCGTCGCCGCTTGGCCGCCATAGCTCGGCCAGCGCCCAGCCGATGCCGATATCAACGCACATGGTCGCGGATTCGATCGTCACCCGGAAAGCCCGCTCGCCGGTCCGCTCCACTTCGCAACCGGGCGCAAACTGCCAGCGCACCGTGAACTCGCCCGCCTGCCCAAGCTGCCGCTCGAACGAGTCGGTCACCATCCAGCCTTCAGGCTCGTTGGCCAGCGGCTTTACCATTCGCGTCAACAGGCTGGTTCGGTTAATGCGAATCTCCGTTTCCAGCACTTCGGCGTCGAGGCTCTGTAGCGGCTTGGGATGGGCGTCGACCCAGAGGAACGGCCCCTCGCGGCTGGCCAAGCTGACCTCACTCGGGCACGGGCCGTTGTGGGCGTCGCGCGAGGCGAGCCAGTTTCGTAGCTTGGGGTTGCCGTGGTAGTCGCCGGTGCCGGGATCGATCACCATCGCGCGGCCCTTGAGCCAGAGCGACAAGTGCTGCGCGTCGAGGTGACCGTGCGGCGCCATCGAGCCGGAGCCGAGAGGCGAGAAATCAAATCGCGCCTTCCAGTGGCCCAGCGCGTTCACGGCGATGCCGGTGTCGGAGAAAATTGTCCAGCCACCCTGTTCGGTGCCGGATTCATTGCTTTTTAGGCAGGCGTCGAACGGCCCGCGCATGAGGTGCAGGAATGGCGACTCACCGGCATTGCCGGCGATCCACTGCCACCACTCGGCGATGGCGCGCGACTCGTCCGTGAACCACGGCATGACGAATGCGTCGTCCGAGTCGCCGTAATCCCACGGGGCGGACGGCACCTGCACTTCACGGTAAAACCGCGCCGCCTGACCAAGCCGCGCGTCGATGCGCTCCCGGCTCGCCGGCGGCAGCGCACCGGCAGCGTCGAGTGCCTGCCGGGCTTCCCGGCAGAATTCCCACGCGAAAAAATGGTAGTTGAGCGCCTGCTCGAAATTGCCACCGTCACGGTGGAACTGCCGCAGCGTCTCGCGCTCGAGCAGCCTGCCGAGCCTGGGCAAGCCGGGGCCGAGCCTGGGCAAGCCGGGGCCGAGCTTGGCCAAGCCGGGCCAGCGCGCATTGGCCAGGGCCAGGCCGCACAACTCGCCGAGCAGGTGATTGTTCGCTGACGAACCAAACGTGCGATGCCGCCAAGTGAACCAAGCGTGCGCTGGCAGAATATCCGCGCGCAGCTTGGCCAAGCGCTTGGCCAAGTCGCCCGGTTCGCGACCCTCGAACGCGATCAGGAATGCGTCAATCCATGTGAAAGCAACTAGGCGCAGGCCGCTCTCGAGTGCGCTCGTCCAGTGCCAGCCGGTGTACGGCGGGTTGTTGGCTACCCAGTCCTCGAGCCAGTCGAGGCAGTGCTCGCCGCTGCGACGGTTGCCGAGCAACCAACAGGCCTGGGCCAGGCGCAATGGGCCATACCAACGGCTTGGCTCCCAGAGCGGCTTGATCGCTGCACCGCTGGGCAACTCGCGGTGGTTGAGCCTGAACGCCGACTCGGCAGTGGGCACATCGATCCCGGCGAGGTAGTCACGCTGCCAGTTGGGCGGCGTGTCGGTCCGTAGATCAAGATGGCCGAAGAATCGCAGGCCGCCGCCGGCGACGCGTTCGGCGTCACGTTTCAGCGACTCGCGAAGCAGCTCGGGTGCGACGGCGGGATCGGGAAGTTTGGGAAATACTGAACTCGGCGACAGGTCGGCCGCTGGCCAGTGGTCACACCTGGAGTCTTTAAATTCGAACCACTTTTTGCGAAGCCGAAGGACGACCTCCACCGGGCTCATTGCCCGGAGGCGGCGCCAATACCAGTTCAGGCCTGCCATTCAGCACGCTCTATCAGCGTCTGGGACGAGTGGTGCGGTCCTGCAACCACTTGACATCCACATTATTGGGTGAAGGGACATTCAGTGAGATATTGCCGTTGTGCCGCAACTCCGGTGTGGTCCGTGGATCGAGCCATTTGTGGATTTCAGCATGGCCATCGGCGAAGGATAGTCCGGCGGCCTTGCTGTGATAGCTGGCAGGAAAATCCACCATTCTGGTGGAAGACATGTTGGGGTAACCGGGCATCCAGATGACAAAGAACCCATCATTGATGCTGTCCATCCGCTCATCAATCAAGACCCATGTTTGGGATGGGCCGGGAGCCACCATGTCGCTGCGACTCAGGAACATAGTCCCGTCATTAGGCCCTCCAAACCAGGTATAGTGGCCGGAGTTGCTTCCGTGTTGACCATTCCCTCCAACCCAGGCGTTCATGGACATGCTTCGGACACGAGGTCTGGTGCCATGCCTTCCGGCATTGACTGTACTAGTGTCAGCAGGGCAATTGAATACGCCAGCGCTCTGGCCGACATGCTTCCAGATCGGGCTGCGGACAAGAGCAAACCTATCATATGGATCCCAATTCTTTGGATCGCTGCTGTAATCGATTGAAATGTTCCCCATCCACCCCCATTCATAAGTTGGCCGGTTGGCATTACCAAGATCACCATAGGACCAAGTGACATTGTCGTCGGCGTCGTCAGCATAAAACGACCACCCCATCATGAGTTGCTTGTTGTTGTTCATGCAGGAGATGCCGTGGGCCTTGGTCTTGGCCTTGGCCAAGGCCGGCAGCAGCAGAGCGGCCAAAATGGCGATGATGGCAATCACCACCAGCAACTCGATAAGGGTAAAGCCACCATGTTTTGCTTTGTTGAATGAAGATGTAAGTTTTGTTTTCATGACATAATGAGTTGAAATTCTAGCGACCGTTCCTAGATGGTGCGCACCACAGACGGTTGCGCCCAGGTTTCTCATTTTCCCTCCTGTACCATTCAAAAGTCTTGAACTCCGCGCTGCCGCCAAACATGCCGGTGATCGCTCCCTCGCTGTGACGTTTGCTGATTCCCTCCGAATAAATCTCCTGGCCACCTTGCATGAAAATTACCCCAGGCGTACTCGAGGCATCGTTGAAATTACCAATCCGCCTTTCATCCGGTTCCCAGAACAAGACGTCGTCCGTCCTAAACTGATTGCGCTTATGGGTACGGTTATTGAACCAACCATTTGGGAATTTACCTACCACGCCGTTCATCACGTAACTGGAACAATCCTGCAGACCCTGGCTGCGACGACTCTGGAGATCCTCCATTTTTTCAGCAACACAGATGAAAGATCCCTTATTGCTTACGTAGGACCACAGTTGCCCTAACTCAGGGCGAAAGCGTGACTCACCCCTTGGTACATTGCGCGTGGAATAGCTGTAGGCCCAGCCATGGGTCTGGACGCCCCAGTTGGGATACGGCATGTAGTCCTCGTGATCGTCGGTGTACATGTGGATGCCGATTAGCAGCTGTTTTTGGTTGTTCAGGCAGTTGGTGCGATGGGCCTGGCTCTTGGCCTTGGCAAGCGCCGGCAACAGCAGCGCCGCCAGGATGGCAATGATCGCAATGACCACCAACAGTTCAATCAGGGTGAATCCCCGCTTAGCCAAGGGCAATTGTCCTGTTTTCATTAATGAATTACTTTCTTCCGAACCAAAAAACTACTCTCTAACTTAAAGCCTTGCAACCCCCGTTTACGAATCTCAACCCAGGCGCTTGGCCCAGCGCCGGAGCTGTTTTTTGACCTCTTTCGTGCCGGGCGACCCAGTCGCGGTGCGTTTGGCCAAGGCCTGTTTCAGGTCGAACACCTCCAGCGCATCGGCCTTAAATTTCCGGCTGACACCCTGCAACTCCTTGAGCGTCAGTTGATCCAGCGGCTTGGCCCGTTTCTCGGCCAACGCGACGACCTCGCCGACGAGGTGGTGCGCCTCGCGGAACGGCACCTTCTGCCCGACAAGATAGTCGGCCAGGTCGGTCGCCAGCAACGCAGGATCGCCAGCGGCGGCGGCGCACGCCCCGGCGTTCACGCTCGTGTGCCGCAGCATGGCGTCCGTCAGCCGCACGGTGGCGCGGATGGTGTCGGCGCTGTCGAACAACGGCTCCTTGTCCTCCTGCAGGTCACGGTTGTATGTCATCGGCAACCCTTTCAGCAGCGTCAGCAGCGAGACGAGGTTGCCGGTGAGCCGACCGCTCTTGCCACGGGCCAGCTCGGCGATATCCGGGTTTTTCTTCTGCGGCATGAGCGACGAGCCGGTCGTGTACGCGTCGGCGATGCGGATGAAATCGAACTCACTGCTGGACCACAGGATAACGTCCTCAGCCAGGCGCGACAGATGGACGCCCAGCAGCGACGTGACAAAGCAGAACTCCACCGCGAAGTCGCGGTCGCTCACGGCGTCCATCGAGTTTTGCGAAACCACCGGCCTACCCTGCCGATCCTCGAAGCCCAGCGTCAAGGCGACCTGTTTGCGGTCGAGCGGCAGCGTGGAGCCGGCCAGCGCGCCGCTGCCCAGCGGGCAGACGTTCACGCGCGAGAAGGCGTCGAGCAGCCGCTCGCGGTCTCGCTCGATCATCTCGACATATGCCAGCAAATGGTGCGCGAGGTAGACCGGCTGCGCCCTTTGCAGGTGTGTGTAGCCGGGGATGACGACATCGTCGTTCGCCTGGCCAAGCGCGACGAGCGCCTGTTGCAGCGAGCGCAGCTCTGCCTCCAGTTCCACGATCTCGTCGCGGAGCCACATCCGCATGTCGAGCGCAACCTGGTCGTTGCGCGACCGGCCGGTGTGCAGCTTGGCCCCGGCCGGCTCGCGCCGGGTCAGCTCGGCCTCGAGGTTCATGTGAACATCCTCAAGCGACTCATCCCACGTAAACCGGCCGCCCTCGATGTCCTCGCCGATGGCCTCGAGCGCGCGGACGATGCGCCTGGCCTCGGTCTTGGTGAGCACGCCGATGCCGCCCAGCATAGTGGCATGGGCGATGGAGCCGACGAGGTCGTGCCGCCACAACCGCCGGTCGAACGAGACCGACTCGGTGAACTTGGCCGCGTCCGGCCCCGGCCCGCTGCGAAACCGGCCGCTTCGCGACACTGGCGATGTTTTCTTCATCCGGCAGGAGGTTTTACGACAGGCCGATTGGCATTCCAACAAAAACCCCGCGCGCTTGGCCAAGTGCCAAGTCTTGGTAAACCTTTGACGCGCCAGCACGCATGCCGTAGCGTCCCCCGCCTTTGTTTGAAGACGATGTTAAGTTTTCTGAGCAAACTTTTTCCGAATAAAAACGAGCGGCTGGTCAAGAAGCTCACAACCTGCGTGAGTGGGATTAACCGGCTGGAGGAGGAGCTGCAAACGGTCTCGCCGGATGTCCTGCGCCAAAAGACGCAGGAGTGGAAGGAGCGTTTCTCGGCCATCGAGGATGACCGGGAGCTCAAACAGGAGCTGGCGGCTATCCTGCCAGAAGCGTTTGCTGTGGTGAAAAATGCCTGTCGACGGCTTTACGACACCGATGTGCACGTGCGCGGCCACGACATCAAGTGGGAGATGATCCCGTACGACGTGCAGCTTGTCGGCGGCATGGCGCTGCACGAGGGCAACATTGCCGAGATGGCCACCGGCGAGGGCAAGACGCTCGTGGCCACGCTGCCGGTTTACCTCAACGCGCTGTCCGGGCGCGGCGTGCACATCGTGACCGTGAACGACTACCTCGCCCAGCGTGACAGCGAGTGGATGGGGGCCATCTACACGTTTCTCGGGCTTAGCGTCGGCTGCATCGTGCACGACATGAACCCGGCCGAGCGGCGCGAACAGTACAACCGGGACATCACCTACGGCACCAACTCGGAGTTTGGCTTCGACTACCTCCGCGACAACGGCATGGCCAGCCGAGCCGAGGACCAGGTGCAGCGCGGGTATTACTTCGCGATCGTGGACGAGGTGGACTCAATCCTCATCGACGAGGCCCGGACGCCGCTCATCATCAGCGGCCCGGCGGCAGCCAGCCTCGACAAGGAATACCGCAAGGCCAATCCCAAGATCAAAAGCCTTGTACAGACCCAGCACAAGCTCGTCGCCGGCTACCTGATCGAGGCCGAGAAAATCAGCAAGCAACTGTTGTCGGAGACGCCCCCCGAAGACGCCGACGAACTGGGGCAACAACTTGGCCTGCTGCTCTACAAGGCCCGGCTTGGCCAACCGAAGGTCGAGCGCCTGCTACGGCTCATGGAGGAGCCGCAGAATCAAAAACTCATCGACAAGGCCGAACTTTCCCTGCACGCCGACCAGTCCAAAAAGGAGCTTTACGCCCAAAAAGAGGAGCTCTATTTCGGCATGGAGGAAAAGAGTCACGACGCCGACCTCACCGAAAAGGGCCGCACATTCCTCAACCCGAACGACACCGAGGCGTTCATGCTGCCGGACCTTTCCGTGGAACAGCACGACATCGACAACGACGAGAGTCTCGACGCCCAGGGCCGCCTGGCGGCCAAGACCAAGCTGCAGGACGAGTTCAAGATCAAGGCCGAGAACATCCACATCACCGGGCAGCTGCTCAAGGCGTACAGCCTTTACGTGAAGGATGTCGCCTACGTGGTGCAGGAAAACAAGGTCATCATCGTGGACGAACACACCGGACGCGCCATGCCGGGCCGCCGCTGGAGCGACGGGCTGCATCAGGCGGTCGAGGCCAAGGAGGGCGTCACCATCGAGCAGGAGACCCAGACGCTGGCCACCATCACTATCCAGAACTATTTCCGCCTCTACACCAAGCTGGCCGGCATGACCGGCACCGCCGCGACCGAGGCGCAGGAGTTTTTCGACATTTACAAGCTGGGCGTCCTCACCATCCCCACCCACGAGCCGTGCATCCGCGACGATGCCAACGACTCCATCTTCAAGTCGCGACGTGAGAAGTACAACGCTGTGCTCGACGAGATCAAGGAGATTCACCGGCAGGGCCGACCGATGCTCGTCGGCACCGTGTCGGTCGAGGTCAGCGAGCTGATCTCACGGATGCTCAAGAAAAACGGCATCATCCACAGCGTGCTAAACGCCAAGTACCACGAGCAGGAGGCCGAGATCGTCACACGCGCCGGGCAGAAGGGCTCGGTAACCATCGCCACCAACATGGCCGGCCGCGGCACTGACATCAAGCTGGGCCAGGGCATCGAGGAAATCGGCGGCCTGCACGTCATGGGCACCGAGCGGCACGAGTCCCGCCGCATCGACCGCCAGTTACGCGGCCGGTGCGCCCGGCAGGGGGACAAGGGTTCCACACACTTTTTCCTCTCGCTCGAGGACGATTTGCTCCGGCTGTTCGCCAGCGGCAACAAGTTGTTTTCCTATGTCGAGAAAGGCATGGAGGAGGGCCAGCCGCTCGAGAGCCGGATGCTCAATCCAGCCATCCAAAAGGCGCAGCAAAACGTCGAGAAGCACCACTTCCAGATCCGCAAGCGCACCCTCGAGTACGACGACGTGATGAACAAGCAGCGCGAGGAAATCTACGGTTTCCGAAACGACGTCATGCACGCCGCCGAGGTGCAGGACAAGCTGATCGACATCATGGACGAGGTCATCGCCAACAAGGTTCAGGAATTCTGCGATCCAGAACTGGATCCGGTGAACTGGAACTTCCAGGCCCTCTCGGACTGGGGCAACCTCACCTTCCCTGTCGGCGTCTCGGCTGAGTCATTGTCCGGATTGATCGAGGGCAAAGCCGCGGCCGGCGCCGACAACGAGCGAGACATGACGCCGCACCAACGGCTTTTGTTCGATGACATCTCCGCCAAGGCCAAGGAGGCCTACCAACTCAAGATCAGCTTCGAGGATTCCGACGCGCTTGTGGCTGTTGAGCGCTACACCATCCTCAACTCCATTGACCGGCTTTGGCAGGAGCACCTCTACGAGATGGACAGCCTGCGTTACAGCATCGGCCTGCGCGCCTACGGCCAGCGCGATCCCATCCTGGAGTACAAGGCCGAGGGCTACCACATGTTCCAGGAACTGCAGGTCAACATCTGGACTGAAATCTGCCAGAACATCTTCCGCAGCGCCTCCAGTGTCGATGCCTTCCAGAGTTTCCTCCGAAACCTCCCGGTGCAGGAAGTGCACCAAAGCTCGAGTGCGTTCGGCGCGGAAGAGCGCCGTGCCGCCAACGAAGCCTCTGACATGGTGGACGAGGCCACCGACATGGTCTCCAGGGCCGAGCCGGTGCGCACCGCTGTCAAGGTCGGCCGCAACGACCCCTGCCCCTGCGGAAGCGGCAAAAAACACAAGAAGTGCTGCGGCTGACGTAAGCCAAGCGCTTGGCCAGGCGGCGGCCAGCTAGCGGACTTCTCAACCTTCCTCCCGAAAATCCCGTCCAGTGGCCGGTATCTTTCATTTGATGCGGCGGGATTTTCGCCTAGACTGATCCGCCTTGCGCGGCTTGGCCAAGCCGCACTTTGCTTTGGAACCAGCACGCCAGTGGTTTTTGTTCGCCGTCATTGTGTACGGTGCGAGCATGCTTTACTCCACTTTCCTGTGGCGTCGCGGCTTTCAGCGGGACAACTGGATCAACTACGGACTGCTCACCGCCGCATTCGTGCTGCACACCCTTGCCATGGCCAAGCGTGGATTCTCGCTGGAACACTGCCCGGTGAACAACCTGTACGAGGCAACCATGTTTGTCCTGTGGACGATCGCTGCCGGCAGCCTTGCGCTTGGCCTCCTGCCAAAACTTCGATTCCTCGGCGTGTTCACGTCGCCGCTGCTGTTTTGCGTCGGCGTCTTTGCCCTGATGCCCGGCCTCGACCCGGCACCGACCGGTAAACCGCAGTTCAACAACATGTGGTCAAGCCTGCACGCCGCAATGATCATGCTCGGGTACGGTGCGTTTGGCCTGGGAGCCGTAGCCGGCAGCATGTTCCTCACGCAGGAGCGTAGCCTGAAATCCCACCGGGCGGGCGCACTGTTCGCCCTGCTGCCGCCGATCCAGCGACTGGAGAAAATGATCACCATTTCGCTCGCCGTCGGCCTGGTGCTGCTCACGACCGGCTTGGGCCTGGGCGCGGCATTTGTCGAGTTGCCGGAGGGAACGTCGTTCCAGGGCGACCCGAAGGTCATCTGGTCGATGCTCGTCTGGGTGATCTATGCCGTGCTGCTCGTGCTTCACTGGAAGTTCGACCAGCGCGGCCGGCGCCACGCCTGGTCGGCTATCGTTGCATTCGGCTTTGTGATCCTCACGTTCTGGGGGACAAACCTTCTCTCGGGTATTCACAATCCCTCCCCGTAGGCCATGCCAATTGTCGTCACAGGCTTGAGCCATCACTCCTCACCGGTCGAGCTCCGGGAGCAGTTTGCCTTCTCCGAGGCGCAGATCGCTGATGCGCTTGGCCAAGTGCGCACGCACGGCATCGCCGATGAGTCGGTGATCCTCTCCACCTGCAACCGAGTGGAAATTTACGCCGCGACAAAGGCCGACAACCCCGGGCTTGGCAAGGCATTACAGCAGTTCCTTTGTAATTTCCACGGGATCGACCCGGTTCCCGACGATGAACTCTACACACACCGCGATCCGCACAGTGTTGATCACCTCTTCCGCGTGTCGTGCGGCATCGAATCAATGGTGCTCGGCGAGACGGAAATCCTTGGCCAGCTCAAGCAGGCCTACAAGCTGGCCCACGCCGAGAAGGCCACCGGCGCACTGCTGAACAAGACGTTTCAAAAGGCGTTCCACGTGGCCAAGCTCGTCCGCTCGGAGACGCAGATTCAGCGCGGCAGCATCTCCGTCAGCTCGGTGGCGGTGGAACTGGCTGAGTCGATTTTCGACTCGCTCAAGTCGCAGCAGGTACTCGTCATCGGCGCCGGCGACACGAGCGAGAAAGCCGCCCGCGCCCTCCGGAGCCGCGGCGCACAAAGCATCCTCGTCTCCAACCGCTCACACGACAAGGCGATCGCACTGGCCGCCGAACTCGACGGCCGGGCGATCGGTTTCGACACGTGGGAGGAAGAATTTCAGCACGTGGACATCATCATCAGCAGCACCGCCGCACCGCACTGCATGCTTACCCGCGACAAGCTTGAGGGCCTGCTCCGGGAGCGTGGCCACCGGCCGCTGCTGCTCATCGACATTGCCGTGCCGCGCGACATCGACCCCGACTGCAACCAGCTCGAGAACGTGTACGTGTACAACATCGACGACCTGCAAGGCATCGCCGGCCAGTACCTTGAGCAGCGCGAGGCCGAGCTCGAGTTGTGCAAACGCCTCATCACCGGAAAACGCAACGAGCTGCTCGACAACATCAGGTCGCATCCCAACAAAGCCAACCTTGGTCTTCGCAAACAGCAGGCCGGCAACTGACCGGCAACCCCGCTTTGTCCGACACCAACACCATCCGCATCGCCACCCGTGGCAGCGCCCTGGCACTTGCACAGGCACGCATGGTTTTCGACCAGTGCCGCAAGGCGTTTCCGGGGCTCAGCTTCGAGATCAAGATATTGAAGACCACCGGTGACAAACTGCAGACGCAGGGCGTCAAGCCGGGCCAGTCGTTGCCCAAGGGGCTATTCACCAAGGAACTCGAGGTCGCACTGGTCAGGAATCGCGCCGACCTCGCGGTGCACAGCCTGAAGGATTTGCCGACCGAACTGCCAGACGGCCTCGCGCTCGGCGCCATCACCAAACGCGAGGATTCGCGCGAAGTCCTGCTCTACCGCGGTCCCTCCGACCCTCGTGGATTCGAGCCGGGGCTAACGATTGCCCAGCTACCCGCCGGCCTCACCGTCGCCACCAGCAGCCCGCGCCGCAAAGCGCAACTGCTTCGGCTACGGCCTGATTGGAACATCATCGAGATACGCGGCAACGTCCCCACGCGCCTCGACAAACTCGCCATCGACCCAAAAATCGACGCCACCGTCCTGGCACACGCCGGGCTGCTACGTCTTGATTTCGCGGTCGGCGAGGACGGCCTCCTCCGGGGCGATGTCGTGCCGAATGGCACCTGCGCAACTGTCATCGAAACCAGCGAGATGCTCCCGTGCGTTGGCCAAGGCGCAGTCGGCATTGAGATTCGTGAAAACGACGGACGCATCGCCAGGCTCTGCCAGCGGCTCAACCACTTCAACACACAGGTTTGCGCCGAGGCCGAGCGGGCGTTTTTAAACGGGATGGGAGGCGGCTGCCAAAGCCCGGTCGCCGCACACGCCGAGGTACGCCACGAGAAAATCGAAATGCGCGGTCTCTCATTCGGCGACGGCACCCAATACAGCGAGGCAACCGTCACCGGCGAACTCAACGAAAGCCAGGCCCTTGGCCAGGCGCTCGCCGACGAAGTCAAAGCCAAGTTGTAACTCGCACGCCACTCGAGCGCGCTTGGCCAAGCGTCAGAGTTCGCGGACGAGGATGTTACGCCAGCGCACTTTCGCGCCCTTGGGCCAACCGCCACCGCCATGCACCTGCACCGCGATCGAACCCTTGTCACCGAGGATGCCGTGAACTTTTTCCCGGTTGTAACTCGCGTGTTTGAAGGTCGCGCCATCAAACTCGCAAATCTTCTGTCCGTTCAACCAGGTCGTGATGCGCGGGTACTTGCCGACGCATCGAACCCTCAGTGTGTTCCATTTTCCGACGCGCCACGCCTTTACCCACTCGCCCGGTGTGCAGGTGTACACGCATCCGTGCTCGCCGGGTTTGCGAACGTTGCCGCCGGTAAGCGCGACCAATTTGCCGTCCTTGACCTTGCCGTTGATGTCGAATGCACGGCTGTTGAAACCGCCGGTGCCCTCGCCGTAGATGTGCCCGACGTTGCCGGCGTCGTGGAAGTCGACCATCACCTGGATGCACTGTCCCTTGTCGTTGGAGCGCAGGAAAAACCCAGAGCACGGCCCCCAGTCGTGGTTCATGTCGATCTTTACCTCGAAGTCGCCGAACTGGCGGTCGCTCAACAGGATGCCGCCGTTGCCGGAGCCGGGGGGATCCTGCTCGCCAACGATCGTGCCGCCCTCGACGAACCATTTGCCACCGGTGCCGTGGCCGATGCGCTGCGGGTTCTTGTGCCAGCCGTCGAGTGTCTTGCCGTCGAAAAGCTTGATCCAGTCGCCCTCGGCGGCAAGCCCCTGGGCAAGCGGCAACGCGGAAACAGCGGCCGTGGCTGTGGCGGTTTTCACCAGAAAAGTGCGGCGTGAAACGGAATCAGGCGTCGTGTGCATGGACGGGACGCTATCGCGGGCCAGGCGCCTTGTCACGCCGCATAAAACTTGCGCGCTTGGCCAAGCACCTCCAACAATGACGCGCCTCGCCGCCGGAGGCGCGCGCCGGATGAGAACGCTACATCTTTATTTGACCCGGGAAACATTGGCCACACTGCTGATGACGGTGGTCGTGTTCACCTTCGTGCTGCTGCTCGGCAACCTGCTGAAGGAGATCGCCACACTGATGGCATCCGGCCGGGTCGCGCCCGGCTTCCTGCTCAAGGCGATCGGGCTGCTCATCCCGTATGTGCTCGTTTACTCGCTGCCGATGGGAATGCTCACTGCAACGCTGCTAGTGTTCGGACGGTTCAGCGCCGACCACGAACTCACCGCCGCGCGTGCCGGGGGCATCAGCCTGCTCTCACTCTCTGCGCCGGTGCTGGCCGGCGGCGTACTGATGTCCGCGTTGTGCGGTTGGATGAACCTGCAGGTCGCGCCGCAAAGCCGCCTGGCCTACAAGACGATGCTGTTCGAGTACGGGCTCGAACATGCCGCCACGCTGCTCACGGAAAAAGGATTCACCGACTTCCCGGGCCATCGCGTGTATGTCGGCTCGATCGATGGTGGCGAACTTCGCGACGTGATGATTTATCAGAATGACGAGGCCGGCAACCTCAAGCGGCGGATGCACGCCGAGGAAGCCTCGCTCGAACTGGACGCCGAAACGGATCAGGTGATGCTCACGCTGCGCACCGTCGACGGCTTCGATTTCAGCGACGGCAAGGAACGCACCTTCGTCTACTCGAAATACGGCCCGATGGCGCTTGGCAAAAAGCCGGAGGAGTTGAAACAGCGCCCACCGAAGCTGAAGGAGCTTGGTTTTGGCCAACTGCGCAGGCGCGTCGCCGAGTTGAAACAGCAGGGCATCGACCCCACGCCGGTGCAGGTGCAACTCCACCAAAAGGTGGCCCTCTCGTTTGCATGCATCGGCTTCACGCTAATCGGCATCCCGTTGGCCATCCGCACGCACCGGCGCGAGACCAACTTCGGCATCGCCATGGCGCTCGTGCTGGTGACGGCCTACTACGGGCTCATCGTGCTGGGCCAGGCGCTCGAGGGGCATCCCTCCCTGCTGCCGCACCTCTGGATGTGGGTGCCGAACTTCCTCTTCCAAGGCATCGGCTGCGTGCTTCTCTGGAAAATGAATCGGGGGATATAGTTTCAAGTTTTCAGTTTCAAATGGAGTTCCGATTGATTACAAAAACCGCGTGCACCGTTCTGCAACTTGGTCTTGGTTTAATGCCCCCGCGGACGGGCGGTTATTTTCTCCCTCACCCCTGCCCTCTCCCGCTGGGAGAGGGAGCCTGGCCAATCGTGTCTCGTTTGATTCCTTCCCCATCAGGAAGAAGGTGGCCGAAGGCCGGATGAGGGTGAACCTCCGGATATTTCCTCGTAAAGGCCGCTGTTCGATCGCCGGCTTAATAATCATTATTGCCGGGACACTCGGCTTGGCCAAGGGGGGGGCGGCGGATTGGCCGCAGTTGCTCGGGCCGCGGGCTGACGGCACTTCCTCCGAGACCGGACTGCTCAGCGCTTGGCCAAGCGGCGGACCGAAGGTGCTCTGGAAGAAACAGATCGGCACCGGCTACAGCGCGCCGTCGATCCGCGACGGCCGCCTGGTTTTGTTTCACCGTGCCGGCAATGAGGAGATCGTCGAGGCACTCGACGCGAAGACGGCCAAGCCGGTTTGGCGGCACGCCTACCCAACCCGCTACCGTGATCCGTTCGGTTACAACAACGGCCCGCGCTGTACGCCGTTGCTCACCGAAAGGCACTGCTTCACCTTCGGGGCGGAGGGGGTGCTGCTGTGTCTCGACGTCAAAACCGGCAAGTCGGTTTGGCGGCGAAAAACGGAGGAGGATTTTCAGGTGCCGGAAGCCTTTTTCGGCGTCGGCGCGTCGCCGGTGCTCGAGAGCGACCTGCTCATCGTGATGGTCGGCGGCCAGCCGAACTCGGCGATGGTGGCGTTCGACAAGGAAACCGGCAAAACCGCCTGGCAGGGTGTCGGCCGCAACACGTGGCAGGGCAAGCCGGCCATCGGCTGGCCCGGCGAGCCGCTCGTCCGCTGGCGCGGCTTCGAGAAACTCGCCAGTTACGCCACACCCACGCTCGCCACGATCCACGGCCAACGCACGCTTTTCTGCCTCACGCGTCAGGGGCTCGTCTCGATGAACCCGATAACCGGCACGGTGAACTTCAGCCGCTGGTTTCGTTCACGTGTCAATGACACGGTCAATGCCGCCAACCCTGTCGTGGTGGGAAACCAGGTTTTCTGCTCGGCCGCCTACTACGGCGTAGGGTCGTTCCTGCTCGATATCGGCAGGGACGGCAAGTCGTTCACCGAGGTGTGGAGCACAAACGAACGCCGCAAAAAGAACCGCCGGCTCGAGCCGGTACTGGGCATTCACTGGACGACGCCGATCCTGCACGACGGACACCTTTACGCCTTCAGCGGGCGCAACGAGCCAGACGCGCAGTTTCGCTGCGTGGAGTTGAAAACCGGCAGGGTGAAATGGAGCCGGGACGAGCGTTGGCGCACCTACAGCAGCAAGCAGCCCAATGTTTACGGCCGCGGCTCCGCCGTGATGGCTGACGGCAAGTTGTTCGTGCTCGGCGAAGGCGGACTGCTGGGCCTGTTCGAGGTCAATCCCACGAAGCCGGTCGAGCTGGCCCGGCATCAGGTTCCGGAATTGCATTATCCCTGCTGGGCTGCTCCCATCCTCTCCGACAAGCGGATGGTGATCCGCAGCGAGGATTATTTGATCTGTTTTGACGTGGCCAAATAACAACCCGGCCCGGCCGCGCCTGGCCAAGGCCTTCACGCTGATCGAGTTACTGGTGGTGATCGCCATCATCGCGATCCTCGCCGGGCTGCTGTTGCCGGCCCTGGCCAAGGCCAAGGACAACGCCACCGGCATCTACTGCCTCAACAACCAGCGCCAGCTCCTCCTTGCGTGGAAGCTTTACGTCGGCGACTCCGAGGATCGCCTGCCGCCCAACGCCAAGCACCTCCAGGATCCGCGTGGCTGGATCAACGGCTTCCTCACCTTCGTGCCGAACAACCGCGACAACACCAACCTGCTCTACCTCATCGGCACACGCAGGCAGATGGGCGACCGCTACCCCAAGCTCGGCCCGTACACAAAGTCGCCCGGCATATACAAGTGCCCGTCCGACAAATACACCTGTATGATCAGCCGCAGGGAGATGCCGCGCGTGCGCAGCGTGTCAATGAACGGCTTCATCGAGGGCGGGCTTTACGATTCCACGATGAGTGCGACCATCTCGAGCATCCACGGGCAAGGCTGGCGCAAGTACGACATCCTCTCGCACATCATCGACCCGTCACCGTCCGACCTGTGGATTTTTGCCGACGAGCACCCGGACAGCATCAACAACGGCGGCTTCGTGCTGTACCCGTACAGCGCCACCATCTGGCGCAACCTCCCGGCCAACTACCACAACGCCGCCTGCGGCTACGCCTACGCCGACGGCCACGCGGCGATCAAAAAATGGACTGACCCGATGCCCAAGCTCGAGCCGGTACAAAAGCGAATGCGGCTCGACTACTCCAACGCCGGTTCCATCGGAGGCAAGGCCCGCGACTACTGGTGGGTCATCCACCACTCCACCGCCCCGTTTAAACAAAGGTAAGCTTGGCCAGGCCGCGCTTTAGTCTCCGAAATATTTTTTTAGGATCCAGTCCGGTTGCCAACGTCGGCCGTTGACTCGGGAGCGGCCGGTCATGTCGATCTCTTTTGGCGCCGGCTTGGCCACGGTCAGTGGCAACTTGTCCCCCACCCTTTTTTGCCACGAGACCATGAGTTTCGTCATCTCGTCGATACGCTTGGCCATGCGCTTCCGGGTGGCAAGGTTGACTATTTCGTCGGGATCACTTTCAAGATCGAACAACTGGGTGTGCTTGATTTTGGGATAGAGGATCAGCTTCCATCTGCCTTGGCGAACAGCGCGTTGGATGTCGCGGAACGGCAGGAAGACCGAATCCCGAACCGAGTCTGACTCCCCGTCCCAAATCGGCTTGAGACTGTGCCCGGCAAGATCGCCCGGCTTGGGCAGGCCGGCGTAATCGCAGAGCGTCGGATAAAAATCCAGCAGGTAGGTGAAGGCCCGGGACGACTTGCCAGAGGGCACACCGGGGCCGTTGAACACCAGCGGGCATTTCATCGAGTGCTCGTAAACGCTCTGTTTGCCGAGCAGGCCGTGGCTGCCCATGGCCAAGCCGTGATCGGCGGCATAAACTACCAGCGTGTTCTTGGCGTGGCCGCTCTTTTCAAGTGCGGCGAGGATGCGGCCGATTTGTCCGTCCATGTGGGTGATCATGCCGTAGTACTCAGCCAACTGATCTCGGACCATTTCGGGCTGACGCGGCCACCCAAGGAGGCTTTCGTCACGCTTGTTGACCATGTTGTCCGTTGTGAAAAGGGTGCTGCGGCAGGAAGTTTTTCGGGAGTGGCAGTTTCTTCCTGTAGTATTTTCACGGTACTCTTTTGGTGGCTGACGGGGATCGTGTGGCGAGGTGAAGGCAACGTAGCAAAGGAACGGCTTGTCGCCGTCATAACCGTTGATAAAATCCACCGCAGCATCGGCGAAGAGTGTGCTGGAGAAACTGCCGCCCATGCCGCGGTCGATCAGTTTTCCGCCCTGGCCAAGATCATGCAGCGGCACTTTCGTGTGGTCGCTCATCCCGCCGAAGAAAATCGATTTGCCTCGCTGAAAACAGCGCTGCCACGAGGGCTTGCCATTGTGCCATTTTCCGGTGCCAAACGTGACGTAGCCGTTTTGCTGCAGCAACTCGGGAAACAGCACCCTGGCGTTGTTCATGTCCGACCGAACACCAAACCACGTCCTGCCGGACATCAGCATCGCACGACTTGGCACGCAGACCGCGCCGCTGCTTGAGCCGAAACAGTAGTTCTCCCGAAAACTGAATCCACCCCGAACCAAGCGATCGATGTTCGGTGTCTCAATGTGCGGGTTACCGAAAGCTGCAACGGCATCCTTCCGCTGATCGTCGGCGAACAGGAACAGAATGTTTGGTTTCTTCGCTGCCAGCACTTGGCCAAGCGGAAAACCTGCTGATATGGCAACCAAAACGGCTACAAAACGGAACGACATGGGTGAAAGATACGCCACCGCGCCCTGTCGGACAATCGCATTTCCCTTGCATTTCAATGGCAGCGGGTTATTGCAACTGCCTCATGTACACCAAGCAACTCATCTGGATGGCACTGGCCGCTGCGCTCGTTACCCCCGCTCAGGCAAAAGATCTCCGCATCGGCATGGTTGGGCTCGACACCTCGCACGTCACCGCCTTCACACGCGTCCTCAACGACAAGACCGACAAAAACCACATCACCGGCGCCCGGATGGTCGCCGCCGTCAAGGATAGCAGCCCCGACGTCGAGTCGAGCTACACGCGCGTCGAGAAATACACCGCCGAGTTGACCGGCAAATGGGGCGTGAAACTCTACCCCACCGTCGACGAACTTTGCCGGCACGTCGATGCGGTGATGATTGAAAATGTCGATGGCCGCCCCCACCTCAAGCACGCCATCGACGTTATCAAGGCCGGCAAGCCACTCTATATCGACAAACCACTGGCCGGGACACTCGAAGATTGCGTGAAGATTTATCAGCTGGCCAAAGAGTACAACATCCCCGTGTTCAGTTCTTCCTCGTTGCGCTTTGCCAAAAACACACTGGCCGCCCGCGCCGGCGACTACGGCAAGGTTCTACGCTGCGAAACCTTCAGCCCGGCGCATCTTGAGCCTCATCATCCCGACCTGTTTTGGTACGCCATCCACGGCGTTGAGTCATTGTTCACCGTGATGGGCCCCGGCTGTGTCTCGGTGCAACGTGGCACGACCAAGGACGGCAAAATCGAGGTCACCGGCACATGGAAAGACGGCCGCATCGGCATTTTCCGCGAGGGCAAAGGCTACGGCGGCACGGCGAAATGCGAGACCGGCGAACACCCGGTCGGCAATTACGACGGCTACGCGCCGCTCGTCGCGGCGGTGGTCAAGTTTTTCAAGAGCGGCAAGTCGCCGGTTACCTCTCGCGAGACGTTGGAGATTTACGCCTTCATGCAAGCAGCCGATGAATCCAAAGCCGCCAACGGCAAGGAAGTTCCCCTGAAACTTAATTGGAAGTGACAACGCCTGTCTCATTGCGAAGAAATTCAAGTAAATTGGTGGTTAAATAAGCGAAAGCAATCAATTTGATGTTTATCGGGCACCATGCATAAGCGCTGTGCCATTCTAGAAGGTGACACGTAACCTTTAATCATCAATAAATTTAGTAGCCTCGGATCGATAAATCAAAGAAAATGAAACAGATTGGCTTCAAATCATTAGTGACAGTTATCCTTCTGGCTACAACTGCCGTAGTTTTCACAGGAGCAGAACCAACTAAAAGCAACCTAATTGAAGGTGAATTGACCCCGGTTGTCATCACAGGTTCAAACATTTCGACTGAACAGTGGGAAATTAAGACATCTGCCGGGAAGATTCCCGAAGGCTGGGAGCCATTTGGCCATGATTACAACGATAAACAAGATCCGTTCCTCCTCCGGCGTAAGACAGACAACTGGAATGACAAGCAACAGTGGGAAATTAAGACATCCTCCGGGAGGGTTCCTGTGGGTTGGGAGCCATTTGGCTATGATAGTAACGATGAACAAGATCCGTTTCTCCTCCGTCGTCGCACGTCTGACAAGTGGGATTACGAAGCCTACCTCAAAGAAAATACAGGTATCGCCAAGGCACTAAAAAGTGGGAAGATCACCAAAGAAAAAGTGATTGCTGGCATGAAGTTGCGTGCTGAAGAGAAGGCTCCAACGGAAGAAGATCAAAAGTGGGAAGTTAAAACCTCTACGGGAAAATTCAAAGGTATTTTTGGGCTCGGAAACCTTGAGTTTGAGGCTGGTTGGGAGCCATTTGGCTATGATAGTAACGATGAACAAGATCCTTTTCTCCTCCGCCGCCGCACTTCCAGCAAGTGGGACGGAAAGCAAAAGTGGAAAGTTAAAACATCTTCGGGAAAATTTAACCGGGCCCAAAAAACCGTTGAATTTGAGATTGGTTGGGAGCCATTTGCTTATGACAGCAACGATGAATTTGATCCGTTCCTCCTTCGCCGCTGCGCTACTGACAAGTGGGATGGAAAGCAAAAGTGGGAAATTAAGACATCTTCTGGAAGAAGAATTCCTGCGGGCTGGAAGCCATTTGCTTATGACAGCAACGACAAATTTGATCCGTTCCTCCTGCGCCATCGTATCAAATAAAAAAGGTCGAGGTGATTTCTCACCCCGACTCTTCTAATGCCACAAGGACTCGACCGACTTCATGGTCGAGTTGCACAAACTGTCCCGGAAGCGATAAGGAACCGTTCCAGTGAAAATGCTATTCATCTTATCGCGCCAAAAGCATCAGTTTTCAGGAAGAGTCTGAACGTCAGAAAATATGAACCTTGGTACTGTTAACAGTACCGCGAGTTCGAGTTTTACCTACTAAAAATGGCATTTGCACCACTACGCCTGTTTAGTGGCTAATAAAGGGTAAATCGAATTGTTCCAATTCATCAGCGGTTAAGGCATTGAGATTAGGCGTATTAATGAACCGTTTGCAGTTTTCGTCTCCATGGCAACCCGCATGAGAAATACTGCGGCATCGGAAAGGATAAGAAGAACGTTCGGATACTCCACCCCGGCTAGCCATATACCTCGGCCAGGGAACACCACTCTTCGCGATCAGTCAGGCTCAATGCCGGGAACTCAGCCGCCGCACGGGAGATGGCCTTCAGGTTTTCCGTGGGAGCACGC